>MDSZ01170151.1_pt1 | contig 13951 bp, 12 predicted proteins | sample 811201 | NCBI WGS metagenome assembly MDSZ01 (sample SAMN05326647, study PRJNA326480) | marine metagenome | isolation source: seawater | place: Indian Ocean: North | collected 2010
ATCCCGTCACCGTCCGTGTCCGACCACTGCGTGCGGTCAAGCGGGAAGGCATCGGGCATCGTGGCGCCTTCGAGGCGCTCACCTGGCCAATGCGGCGCGCGGTTGGCGGTCCAAGCCGGGTTGTTGTAATTGTCACCGTACCCGTCACCGTCCGTGTCGTTCCATTGCTGCGGGTCCATCGGGAAAGCGTCGCCGCGCTGGTTGATGTGGAGCTGGTTGCTTTGGTTGATGTCGTACAGGTAGTTGTCACCGTAGCCGTCTTGATCGGCGTCGGCCCACTGTTCGGGGTTACCGGGCCAGACGTCAGCACCGTCGAGGATGCTCCATCCGGCATCTGGATCGGAATAGCCGTCTCCGTCCGTGTCCGGGCAGCCGTAGCGGTCCATGTTCGAATATCCGACCCTGCTGATGCACGCGTCGGGCTGGGAGGCGGGTGCAGGGTTGTCGCCGTAGCCGTCGCTGTCGGTGTCGTTCCACTGGCTGCCGTCGGAGGGGAAGGCGTCGACGATGCCGTCGCCTTGGTCCGTGGAATTGTAGCCGTCGTTGTCCTCGTCGATGTCGGCGTACCAGAAGTACACGCCCTCGTCACCTCGACCATGTGCGGTCACGAAATGGGTGGCGTCAGGACTCCACGAGAGGCCGTAGATGATGCCGCAATTGTTCGATCCACCGAAGCCGGTGCATCCACCGGGTTGAGGTCCACTGAAATTGTCGATCTGTACCCCAGTTTCCGTTTCGGCGATGTAGGTCGTCACGGCGTCGGCCCCGTACCAATACATGCCTCCGGCGACATGCCGGCCGTCTGGACTGAATCCAATGGACGCACAGGACGTGGTGGTCTGGTAGCCCCAAGCCACGGTCCATGTGGAGCCGGTGTATTCGTACATGTCCATGCTGGCAGAACTCCCTTCCCAGCCACCGCACATGGCGATGTAGTTTCCATCGGGCGACCATGCGATGTTGTTGATCGCAGCAGGTGGGCTGCTGATGCTGCTGACGGTCTGTTGCGAGGTCACGTTGGCGATGTAGAAATCACCGTTCCCAGCCAACACGATGAATTGGCCGTCGGGGGAGAAGGCGGAGGCGTAGAAGCGGTCTTCTCCGTTCGGGTTGAGGCTGTGCAGGTTCGAGCCGTCCGACACCTGGATGAGGAAGACTTGGCCGTTGGTTCCACTGTTCCCAGACCGCCCAATGGACACTGCGACCAAGTCACTGTCCGGGTTGAAGGTCACGTCGTAGACGTAATCTCCGCTGCCCACGTCAACGCTGATGCTGCCGTGGACGGAGGTCAGGTTGGACGCGTAGTAGATCTGCATGGTGTCATCATCGAGGCCTGCAGCGATGTATTGACCGTCGGGCGACCAATCGATGCTCGTCACCTCGCCTCCGGAGATGGCGTTCGCGGAGCGGACGTTGGTGTGGGTCGTCGCGTTCCACACGCGAACGAAACCGTCCGAGGCGGCGGTGACCACGTGCGTGCCGTCAGGGGAGTAATCCACGTCGAAGTACTCGTTGTTTGAGGAGATGGTCTGGACGTTCGTGAAGTTGGGATTGGAGATGGTCCATCCGTCGTTGAGGTCCGAGGTGCCGTCGCCGTCAGCATCCGGGCACCCGTCGCGGTCGACGGTGGAGGTCCCGTAGGCATACGGGCAGGCGTCGTTGGCGTCTTCCACACCGTCGCCATCGATGTCCGCCGCGGCCGTGAGCATGGTCATCGGAAGCAGGGCGAGGACCATCATGGCCATCAGCAAGGCTGCGCGTCCGCGGGTCGCACGGAGAGAGGTCATGACCTTTGGATGTCGACCGATAAAAAGGGGTTGTGGTGGTTTTGTGCATGCATTGGACGGGACAACGCGATGTGCTGAACCACAGGGCAGACAAAGCCTTGAACGAAAGATGGTGAGCAAGACCCGTGGCCACCGACCTGCCGAAGGTGTCCGTGGCGGTTCAAGACCGCATTCTTCTGCACCTGCTTGAGCACGTCGAGCATGCAGATCGGTTCGTGGTCCCTCATGCCGTCACCCGCGACGGCATCGCCGAAGCGTGTGCGCTGCATCCACCCAACGTCAGCCGCGCCATGCGCACCCTGAGTCGGGATGCGCGGGTCAGCGAACACCTTCGAAGCGTGGAAGGTGAAGAACGTCGCCGAAAGACCTGGCAATTGACGGACACCGGAACAACGGCAGCCGAAGCGCGAGCCGAGGTGCTTCGGGACACCATGGTGTTGTTGCGTGGCGAAGACGGGCAATTGCTCGAGGTCCCCGCCCATGAAGCGCGTGAACGCCTCAACGCCGACATCGGGCTGCTTCACGTCCTGATGCATGCCCAGCATGAGGGGGTGCTGACCTACGGCGACATCCGCTTCGGCCTGATCCGTCGCAAAGGAAGCGAAGAAGGCAGCAGCGCCCCACCCGGCCGTTTGACCATGATGGCTGGTGCGCACGCCACCTATCACACGTCGCCACCGACCACGCGAAAAGTACGGGGTCGAGAAGACGAGCGGGCCGTCCTTGACGCATGGTACGAAGCGCGCCGTCCCGCCATGCTCGTCCATGGCATTGCCGGCATCGGCAAATCCACGCTGGTGGCCAATTGGCTTGACACCGTTCAGGACAAGGACACGCAGCTGTCCGTGTGTTGGTACCCCTGCCAGCCGTGGGACACCGTCACCGGCCTTGCCGTGAGCCTTCTGCACCGTTTCGGCATCGACGATCAGCACGACCCCTACGACCTGATGTCGACCCTTCCCCTGCAACCCGGTGCCCAATTGGACATCGACCTCTGGCGGCGGCGTTTGCTGGCTTACCTCACGGACGCCCGAACCATCCGTGACCGCTTTGATGCCGCGCGCAAAGGCCCGCCGCCCTATTGGCTGGTGGTCATCGACGACGCCCATCACCTCAAAGCACAAGGCGAGGCCTTCTACGGTGCGCTTCTTTCCCTGGCGGAGAAGACGCCCGTGCGGTTGCTGTTCATCTCACGGCGCACCATGCAGTTCTACGATCAACGGGATGTGCACACCCGTGACGTGATCCGTGAACTGCCGCTCGAAGGGCTCCCGCTGGATGTGGTGGAACGCTGGTTGGAGGACCTCTCTGGGGACGTGGCGTCGCCTCAAGACGTCCTTGAGCGCACGGGTGGTCACCCCCTTGCGCTTGAGTTGTTGGAGCTCTATGGCGACGTCATTCATGGAGACTGGTTGCGCTTTTTGGATCAGGAAATCTTGTCCGCGTTGCCCGATGGAGAACGAGACATGCTGGCCACGCTGGCTTCGGCCAGCGCTCCAGTGCCTTGGCCTCGCTTGGCCAAGGCCATTGGATGGGAGGGCGTTCCCCCACAGCACCTCATCGACCATGGGTTGTTGTTGGACTTGAGCGACGGCATGTGGTTGCATGAGGCCTTGCGTGAGCGCCTGCTGCGTGAAGTCGGAAGCGCGCAAGATGCACGCCGAAGCGCGTTGGGTGCTTGACTCAGAAGTCAGCGCCTTCACCGAAGGCGTCGGTCATGGCACCGTCGATCCACGCCAGGACCTTGGCTTTGGGGAGGGCTCCGGTTTGGCTGCCCATGAGTTCGCCGTCCTTGTAGAGGTACATCGCAGGGATGCCGCGCACCCCGAGGCGAGCCGCATGCATGGAGTCGGTGTCGGTGTTGACCTTCGCAATCGTGATGTCGCGCTCACCGGCCACCTGTTCAAGCACGGGTCCGAGGGCCTTGCAGGGGCCGCACCACGGCGCCCAAAAATCGACGAGGACCCACCCTTCTCCAACGGTTGCTTCGTACTGGCTGTCCGAGATGGAAACGACCTCGCCCATTCTGCTCACCTATGCATCCCTCTGGCAAGGGTCCTATGAGGCTTTGTCCCGCTCAGGAGCGAACGCTCATGTGGGTCGGTCGTCACGTCGGTGCATGGCGGACGTGGTCATCGCGCCCTCGGTGCTCACGGCGGACTTGGCCGATTTGGCGACCTCGTGCCAGGAAGCCGTGGACGCGGGTCTGGATTGGTTGCACCTGGACGTCATGGACGGAAACTTCGTGCCGAACCTGACCTTCGGACCGCCCGTCATTCGAAGCCTCCGTGCCGCCTTGGGCGACGGGCCAACCTTTGACGCCCATTTGATGATCAGCAATGCGGAAGCCTGCTTCCAAGACTACATCGATGCCGGCTGCGACCACCTCAGTGTGCACGTGGAAGCGGTCACGCACCTGCACCGTCTGCTTCACGCCATCCGAGACGCGGGGGCCGGTGTGGGCATCGTCCTCAACCCGGCCACGCCGGTTGAAGCCGCCCTTGAGGTGCTTGAAGACGTGGATTTGGTCCTGATCATGAGCGTCAACCCGGGTTTTGGAGGTCAATCCTTCATCCCGAACGTCGAAGCGAAGGTGCGCCGGTTGGCCGATGCCATCGCCAAGCAAGAGGCCAACGGCGGCCGAGCCGTCCAACTGCAAATCGACGGGGGCGTCAAGGCCCACAACATCGCTGAACTCCGTCGGTGGGGCGTCACGAACGCCGTGGTGGGCTCTGGTCTGTTCAACGACCGTGCAAGCGTGGCCGACAACTTGGCCGAACTCACCGCTGCCCTTCAAGCGTGAGGGATTCGGATGCGCATCCTGGTGCTCAGCGGGATGCACCCGCTTCCGACCAACATCGCCCGCGGGACCTTTGTCGCCGACCATGTGCGATTGCTGCGCGATGCAGATCACGACGTGCGCGTCGTGAACCCCCTTCCGAGGATGCTGCAATACCAGGAATCGCGTCGCTCGACCTTGGCCGGCGTCGCAAAAGCACCAGCAAAGCATGCCTTCGACGGTGCTGAAGTGCTCGTTCCGAGGTACTGGGGGCTCTCCAACCAAGCCTCTGCGTGGTTGACCGCGTCGAGCATCCGACGACGGACGTCAGCGGTGCAGCGCTGGCTTGGTGATTGGACGCCTGAGGCAGTGGTCGTGCACGCCCTCTGGCCGGTTGGTGGCTTGGCCTTGGCCCTGGCGAAGGCATGGAAGGTGCCGTGCATTGGCGTGGTGCACGGCTGGGATCTGGACGTCGGCCTTGGGCACAGGGACGTGGGGCCTCGGCTGCGACGGATGATCGCCGCCCTCGACCGCTTGGTGCTGGTCTCAGAAGAACAGCGTGAACACCTCATCGACGTGAACTGCCCTGACACCGAGGTGATTCCATGCCACGTTCCGGTCGAGGACGACTGGCGTCAACCCATGACCTCGTGGCGTGGGCGCTGGCGACGCGATCGCCTCGATGTCTTGTTCCCTGCGGATCCTCGTCGCCCGGAAAAAGAGCATTACCTCGCCCTTGAGGTCGGCCGTGAATTGGAAACGCGAGGGTGGGTGGTGGGCATGACCACGCTGCGCCAACAGCCTCGACCCATCGTGTGGGACCGCATGATGGTGGCTTCCCTGACCCTCATCACCTCATCCCGGGAGGCCGGGCCGCTGGTGGCCAAGGAGTCCATCGCATGTGGCACGCCGGTGGTCAGCGTCAACGTCGGGGACGTGGCCAGGTGGTTGCCCGAGGCCTGCATCGCGACGGACAGGAGTCCCGTCGCGCTGGCCGACGCCTGCGAACGGGTGCTGCGAACTGATTGGCATGAACAACCGATCCTTCTGCCTGAGTGGTGCCAGCGTCCTGCGGTGAATCGGGCATGGGAACAGGTGCTTCGCAAGGCCTGAACCGAACGGCGGCGGCGAGTTTATCTGCCGCGGGACCAATCCGTGTCCATGAACAAAGGCCTGACCATCACCGGTGCTGTTTTCCTTCTCCTGAGCCTGATTGGCGTGGTGGTGGGCGGCGCCATGGCATCCAACTCTGTGGCCTCCATGGAGAACATGGAGGATTTGGAGGACCCTTGGAACTACGAAAACGCCACCAGCGGGACCATCACCTACGACGACGTTGACGGCATGGGTGAACTCGGCTTCTACTTCTACATCGACACCCCGATGAAAGACGACGACGGGGACGGCGAGGGTGATGCATGCGTGGCCTTCTTCGACGACGGCGGCTCCGTGAGCGTGACCCGCGACGGCGAAACCGATGCGAGCAACGAATTCACGCGCGACTGCTCCATGCCCGAACCCGGTGAAGACGGAAACGTGGACGGAGGCATGACGCGCATTGGGTACGCCTGTGACACGTTGACGGGAGATTCCGATTGCACGGACGGAGATTACTCCTTTACCGCCTCGTCAGCCGTCCACGTGATGTACGTTGATCCAGTGCTCGCCGCCTTGTTTGAGGGGCTTGGCGCACTCTTTGGAGGGGGCGCGCTGGCCAGTGCCGCAGCCTGTTGCGGCCTGCCGCTCGGACTCATTTTGCTCATCGTCGGATTGGTGAGCAGCAATGGGCCAAAGGCCATGCCGGTCCAAGCCTACGGGCAAGCCACCACCATGCCCACGACGCTTGGTGCGATGCCCGCGGCCGCGCAACCCATGGCCCCTGTGCAAGCGCCAGTGGCTGCCGTGCAACCTCCACAGGCCTCCGTTGAAACCGCGCCTGTCGAGGACGCCAAACCCTGGGACGAGCCTGGTGTTCAAGGCTGAACACGTCACTCGGATTCGATCGACGGCGTGCGGTGGTGGGATCCCACCATCGCCGCAAGGCCGCTCAGCAGCACAGCGGCGCCAGCCGAAGCCCACCATGCATGATTCCAGAGCCACGGCACAAGGGCACAGCCAAGCACGGCCGTCGCCCAAGCGCCTTTGTGAAAGCGGCGGGGTGATGGGCGGAGGGCAAGGGCCAACACCGCCAACATAAGGCACACACAGAGGGCCGCCCAAGCTGCACCAAGCGGCCCGTTGGCCGGGACCAAGGCCAAACCAGCCACCACGGCAAAACAGAGTCCTGCAGCAGCGTGACCGGCATAACGCCAAGGATTCAGGCCAGCTTGCACCCCCGCGAGCGAAGGCGTGGCGATCATGGCCAGACCCCAACCTGGCAGCAGGATGAGGAAGAGTTCACCCGCATCCGCGCCAAGCATGCCGCTCGTGTACGAGGCAGGGAACACCACGCTGAACAACACAGGCACCACCCATGCGCCAGCGAACAGGCCAACGGGCACCAGCGGTGCAATCCATGCCTCTGCTTCCCGCATGGCCGTTCCAAGGGCTTCGCTTGAATCGCGCACGGCGCCAAACGCAGGAATCAGGGCAGCACGGATGGCGGCGGGCACCACCAAACCTGCAACCCACGCCATTTGCGCCACGTGAAAGACCGCCACGGCGTCGTACCCGTGGACCTCGGCGAGCAGGAATTTCTCAATTCTCGAGACGAAGGGAAGCACGGCCGCGGTCAGGGCAAAGGGCGCTCCAGCCATCAGCAAGGACCGCCATGAAGCGCCCCAAGCCGGTCCGAGACGCGAGGATTCGACCTGATCTGGTCCGAGCGTTCGATGGAGCAAGCCCGCAGAACAGAGCCAGCCGGCCGCCGCACCGGCCGCCAGCACCAGCGCATACGGCAGCACCTCTGATTCGCCCTGCATCATGAACAGCGCATAGCCGCCGGTCATCACCGAACGTTCCACCACCTTGGACCATGCCTCAAGGCGAGCCTCCCCTGCCGCACGGAGCGCAGCACGTGGGGCGTAGGTGGCCAAGTGCAACAAGGAGACCAAGGCCGCGATGATCACGAGCGCAGGCACGTCGGGGTGCCGTCGAAGCACCGCTGTGCCGACGATGAGCGCAACAGGGATGGCGACCGTGGCCTGAATGCGCCACACCTGCCACACCGCGGGTCGAAGCGCGGAGGGTTGGGTCGGCCCGTCACGCGCCAGCAGCGTCGGGAGGCCCAAATCGAGCACCAAAAACGCGGCGATGAAGACGTCAAGGAGCAGGATCCACCGGCCATACGTGGTCTCAGCGAGCGCAGACGTCAGCAACACTTGGCCGATGAGCGCCAAACCCACGGCGCTGATTTCCGCCATGGAGAGCCAGGCGGCATCTCGGCGGGCGTCGAGCGCGCGGCCTGCCGTGCTCGACATGGTGCTGTGCCGTGGCGGGCACGCCATGAATGCACGCACGGCCATGCGCAGATTGAAGACCGTCCGCGCGGAGGGCATTGCATGGTCGAAACCACGTGGGTCGAAAACGAGGTCCGTGGCCTCATTCCGGATGCCATTGTGGAATGCGTCGATTTGAACAACACCGGAGACCACTTCCACGTGCGGGTCATCTCACCTTCCTTCGAAGGCATGCGTCCGCTCCAACGGCAAAAGATCATTCTGAACCATTTCAAACCGCACATTGCGGCCAACGTCGTGCACGCCCTCGACCTGAAGTGCATGACGCCGGCACAAGCCGAAACCGCAGGAGACACCGTGTTCCACCCCCACGCTGGAGGCACCGGCATCCACATCAGGCGACGACCCCCCAAGGAGGAATGAACAGCATGAACGACGAATTCAATTGGACCCCAGACGAACTGCAAGCCATCGTGGACGAGCACGCCCTTGTCCTCTTCATGAAGGGCGAACCAGGCGCGCCACAGTGCGGTTTCTCCAACCGTGCTGCGCAAGCCCTGCAAGCCTTTGGTGAGCCCTTTGCTTCGGTGAACATCCTCACCGACCGTCGTGCCTTCCCCTCGGTTTGCGAATGGTCGGACTTCCCGACGATGCCACAAATTTTCGTGCATGGTGAGCTCATCGGCGGTTCGGACATCGTGTTGGAGATGCTTCAAGACGGAAGCCTCCGCGAGATGTTCGACGAAGGCCGACAAGCCTGATCAATGCAGGGCCTCGTACCCAACCCAGGACCAACCGCTTGATTGTGAGTCCTCGATGAGCGTCAGCAGGGCGTCTTGATCGACACCCTCACCGCCGATTTCATGGCCGTAGGCGTGCACCACACCATAGCCGACCTCTTCACGCAACGGTAAGACGTCGGGCAACCACCGCTCAACGCCACCCCAACGCTCGTCGAGGCTGACCGCCGCATGGACGGGACCTGTCCCGCAGCCCGACGACCACGGGGTCACATCACCTCGTGAGGGGCCGGCCGTCAGGCGCACACGCTCCACGACCTCGAGGATGGCCGCCTCATGCTCGCTCGTGCTGTCGCCACGGGGCATCGCGAGGACCTCGGCAGAGAGGTTTCGTGCGGCGAAAGCCTCGATGGAAGGGAGCACTTCCTGCTCCACCCAGGCCTCGGGCGTCAGGTCAGAAGCCACGGCCCCGAGGTGGTGTTCGCCGTGGTATCCGAGGGCATGACCGTGGTCGAGCAGGACCTGCACCTGTTGCCAGTGCGCCTCCTCCATCGTGCCGATACGGTCGAGCATGAAGGTGGCCACGACGTCGCGTTCGGCAAGCGCGGGCGCGATCTCCACCCAGTCGTCAAGGTGCGCGCGGTCATCAAAGGACAACAGGACATGCATCGGCGCATCCGATGAGCAATCCTCCTCCTGAAGCAGGCCGGCGTACATGAACAGGCTGTACGTGGGCCATGCCGATGCGGCGAGCAGCAAAACAGCCAGCAGCGCCGTCAAGGCAGCGAGCGACCGCTGAACCACGCGCTCATGGCCACCCATTTCAGGAAAGAAGTTCCGATGGAAGCGACGGAGAAAGGAGGTTGATTGAAATGCACGGCATTCAACCGCGGCACCATGCAATCTGAATCCCGACGCCGACTCGTGGTTGAAGGCGGCGAGCGCATCATCGACTTCAACAACAAGGCGTTCAAGCCGATTCCAGAGGAAGGCATCGCGATGGCGACCGACGCCATGCGCCGTGGCGTCATGTACCGCTACCAGCCGCCGACCAAGGAAGACTCGCTGACGGCGCGCTTCGAGAAGACCTTCGCCGAATACATGGGCATGAAGCACGCCATCGGCACCAATTCATGTGGCTCTGCGATGTACATCGCACTCAACATCGCCGGCGTGGAACCCGGTGACAAGGTCCTGACCAACGCGTTCACCTTCCACGCCGTGCCCAGCGTCATCCACCATGCTCGTGCTGAACCCGTGCTCGTGGAAACGAACCGCGAGTGGGGCATGGACGCTGAGGATCTCGATCGCAAGGTGACCGAATCCGGCGCCAAGGTCCTCCTGATGTCCTACATGCGCGGCCACGTGCCCGACATGGACGCGGTCATGGAGGTCGTCGAAAAACACGACCTCTTCTTCATCGAGGACTGCGCCCACGCGTACTGCACGACGTGGGGCGGGCGACCTCTCGGCACCTTCGGCCACATCGGATGCTTCTCCACCCAATCCAGCAAGGGCATGAGCGCCGGCGAAGGCGGTATCTTCGTGACCAACGACGACGAGCATGCCGCCAAGGCTGTGCTGTACGCCGGTTCCTACGAGAAACTCTGGAAGAAGCACTACGGCCTCGACGCGGAAATGATGGATCGGATGCAGAACGAGATCCCTGGCTATTCCATGCGCATGCACGAAGTCACCGCCGCCATGCTGCTTCCCCAGATTCCACGCTTGGCCGTCATCCACGAGATTCACGTGCGCAACCACGCCCTCCTGAGCTCGATCATTGGCGACCACGCCAACATCGAGATCCCGTCGCCTCACCCAAAGGCGGGCAACTTCCACGACACCATGCAGTTCCACTTGGTGGGCATGACCACGCCGCAGGCCGAGGCCTTCCTTGACGTCGCCAAGGAAGAAGGCCTGCCGATGCAAATCTTCGGCATCCGCCGCAACGCCCGCGATTACCGCTCGTGGACCTACGTTGACGCTCACCGGGACGACCTGCCCATGACGGTGGAAAACATCGCCTTCGCGGTCGACCTCTCGATGCAACCGCACCTGACCGAGGACAACGTCCGCGTGATGGGGCGCGTCATCCTCGAGGTCCTCGACCACGTGCTTGCTTGAGTCGGTGAACCGCCATGCGGATTCTGTGGGCCAGCGTCCGGGACCTCGACGCAGACCTCTGCGCCACGACCCAACGCGCGTTGGCCAAAGGGCTTGGAGAACACGGGCATGAGGTGACCTTCCTCGGCCCCGGAGCAGCATCCGTTGCCATCGAAGGGGTGGACCACCAGACGATCGAAGTCCGCGCTCGGGCCGGGCGACGCAGCCGTGCCATCGCAAAGGCCATCCTCGCACGATGGGACGATATCGCCGTCTCGGACCTGGTGCTGGTCGAATGGCCGCTCTTGCGCCCGTTGCTCAAGGCTGGCGTGTTGGATGACGTCCCGTGGATGCTGGTGGACCGCAGTCCACCGGCCGACGCCGGCTTCCTTGCGCGCGTCCATTGGTTCGTATGGCGCCGCGCATGGCGGTGTGCCGCCAAGGCCGGCCGGAAGCATGCAGGACCGGTGGGCACCGTGGTCAGCGAAGCACACGCCCGTCAGGTGCGCTCCTTCACGAAACTCGACGCCGAACGCGTCGTGGTCCTTCAGGCCGGCGTCGATTTGCGCCGCTTCCTGCCCGGACCGGAGCGGCGCTCCACCGAACGGACCCTGCACATGGTCTACCACGGCAGGATGGACCGAAACCGTGGGGTGCTCGCGCTGCCGATGGTGCACCAGAAGGCCAAGAACGCTGGATTGGAGGTGACCTTGACCCTCATGGGCGAAGGCGATGCCCTCGGCGCCCTCAAGCGCATGGCGAAGGGCAGCGACGACGTCCACGTGCTTGGCCGGCTTCCTCAGGACGAGGTGGCGCATCGCCTCGGCACCTCACACCTCGGCCTGCTGCCGATGCCTGAGCATCGGGCGTGGTCCTTGGCCAGCCCGCTCAAGCGGTCGGAATACCTCGCTTCTGGACTGATGGTCGCGGGCATGGACCACGACGGGCACCGGCTTTCGGGCGAGACGCCGTTCATGCACCTCTTTGCGAAGGAGGATTTCCACGATGGCATCGTCGACCTGCTCAAGCGCATGGAACGCGACGCGTCGGTGTATGTCGAAGGCAAGCGTGCGGCACGCAGGTACGCGGACGATCACCTCGGATGGACGCACAGCGTTGACGCCCTCCATGCGGCCATCGAGCGACGCGTCGATGAAGTGGGGCCGAAGGAAAAAGTCGTGCCGGGCTTCGGTGGCAACCCAACCCCTGAGCCAGAGCCCGTGGTTGAGCTCGCTCCTGAACCCGAGCCGACTGAACCAGAACCGGTGGAGGTGCAGCCTCCTGAGCCGGAGCCGGAGCCAAAACCCGAACCTGTTCAGGCACCGACTGGCCCACGACGGAAGATCTGAGGTTTCACCGAAATCAACGTCGCCCAATCCGCTGGCGTGCAACCCTTGATGGAGCCACTTTGTACCATATCGGGCGTGAGCGGTAAGCATTGGGCGATCGACGGTGGTGTGTTGACCGCCATCGAACGGTTGGTCCCGCAGGGCAGCACGGTCCTCGAACTTGGAAGCGGAGACGGAACGGCTGCGTTGGTCGAACGCTACACGGTGTACTCTGTCGAAGACGAGGAAGGGTGGGTTGGTCATTGCGAAGGAGCGACCTACATCCATGCGCCCTTTGTTGTACCCGACACCAAGCGTCCAGGGTGGTATGACGTTGATGTGCTTCGGCAAGCGTTACCAGAACACTATGACGTGCTGCTGATCGATGGCCCGGCAGGGCACAAAGGCCGAGAGGGCATCCTCCATCATCTCGATGTGTTCAGAACCGATGTGCCCATCATCATTGACGACACCGTGCGTTCGCAAGAAGCCGACATCGCCAGAGAGCTCGCGATGCGGCTGAACCGCCCGATGTACGTTTTTTGGAACTTCAGCGTGATTCCGGTTGAGCCGCTCACTGAGGAAGATGTGGCAAGGATCCAATGGGAAGCTGTGCGGGTGTTGGAAAAGAAGGATCAGACCTTCGTCAAGCGGTACTTCACGAACCCCACACCGGTCAGAGACATCGACCGTTTGGAGTGGCACGACAAGGTGCAAGAATTGCGTTCAAGGGGCAACACAAAGTCGCCACAAAGCTTCTCATTGCGTGTCGGAAGGGTTCTGACCTTTCCGGGACGGTTCATCCTTGGCCTCTTCCGTAACCGTCGTTAAGCGGTCAGGGCTTTCCCACGGCATGTGTTGACCAACCCATGGTTGCAAGGGCTTCGAGGTCGAGAACACGACGGCCGTCGAACAGCATGGGTTTCCTCATTCGCGAGAGAAGGCCCTGCCAGTCGGCCTCGAGGCAGGCCTTGTGGGCGGTGACCAACACCACAAGGTCGTAGCCTTCAGCCTCAGCCAGACTGCTGTGGACAGAAACACCGTCAAGAAGAGGCTCGTTGAGGTGGGGGTCCCAAGCTCCAACGCGCACGCCCTTCTCCAGAAGCGCGGCAGCCAAGGGTTCTGCAGGCGTCTCTCGCGGGTCACCAACTTCCGCTTTGTAGGACCACCCCATGAGGAGGACGCGGGCGTCTTTTGCGGGAACTTCTGCTTCAAAGAGAAGGTCACGAATGACGCCCGCAACGTGAATGGGCATCGAGCGGTTCACGCCACGTGCAGCCGTGATGAGGTTGGCCGGCACCCCAACATTGGCCGCACGCTGAATCATGTAGTACGGATCGACGGGGATGCAGTGTCCACCCACGCCGACGCCAGGCGTGTACCGGTGGAAATTCCACTTGGTGGCGGCTGCGGACAGCACGTCTTCAACGTCCACACCCAAGGCAGGGAAGATACGGGCCAACTCGTTCACCAAAGCGATGTTGAGATCACGCTGAACGTTTTCGATCACCTTCGCTGCTTCCGCAACTTCAAGCCGCCCAACGTAGCGAACGTCCTCGCTGGTCAACTGGGAGTACAAAGCAACGAGTTGAGCCCCGACCTCCTCGTCGCTGCAACCGATGACGCGTGCGACCGATCGTACCCCGTGAGCTGGATCACCGGGGTTGAACCGCTCTGGGCAGTACGCGATGGTCACGTCCACGCCTTCCTCAAGTTCGAGCTCCTCCAACAAAGGCAACCAGGTTTCTGCGGTCACGCCAGGGTAAACCGTGGATTCCAAGACCACCACGGTGTTTTTTCCGCGCGGCAACGA
>MDSZ01216727.1_pt1 | contig 13950 bp, 8 predicted proteins | sample 811201 | NCBI WGS metagenome assembly MDSZ01 (sample SAMN05326647, study PRJNA326480) | marine metagenome | isolation source: seawater | place: Indian Ocean: North | collected 2010
AAGCCGACATGGAGGAGCCGCTCATCGTCAAAGACGACTCCACGGTGGAGAACATCTGGGTGAAGCTGCATCAGGATTTCGTGAGGAAGTTCCGCTTTGCCCGAATCCGTGGCCCCAGTGCCAAGTTCGACGACCAGCGCGTGGGGCTTGACCATCAACTGAAGGATGGCGACGTGCTGACCATCGTGGTAAAACGATAAATCAGAGGTTGGAAACAAATCTGAAACCCACAGGTCCGTATGGCCAAAACTTGTCTTCCAACGCCTCGCTGTCGTCTTCGCCCTCACTCAAGATGTCAACGCCGTTTTCGACCAAGGTCACCCATTCGCCGTGCTTCCAAACACCATCTGGGCTGTCTTCAATAATTTGACAGGAGGCGTCCGCCTCCATGGTGCATCGGTGGGTTTCATCCTCCCAATCTGTGATGCTAATCGATACACAGGAACGTTCGGCGCAATCAGGGTGACTGGTAAAGACCCACTCCAATTCGTCCGGTGGATGGCACTGGTCATCCAACATAACGCGAAGCAGCTCATCATCGCTCCCGTTGGTCGTGGCGTTTTCATGGACATCCCAACCAAGTTCATCTTCCGTTCCTTCGCATTCCCAACCCGGGTTGTCACCTTGCTAATCCAGGCAACCTGGCAAAAAGACGGCGACCAACATCAGCATCATGCATGAAAAGGCGGTCAATTTCATTTTGATCAATCCTTTAGTCCATCGAGAAAATCATCGCTTAGATCGTCAATGATTTTCTTTCCACGCGGCCATGCCCAACCAATAGCGGCAGCCATGCCCAGGATAGGAGCGTAGCGGTACTGCAAGGCCTCGCAAGCATCGGTAGCACCCGCAAACACATCCACCTCGCTAAGAAGTGCTCCTGCGTCTTCCTCGCAAGAGACATCGATCAACGCCACACCTGCAGAGGGTACAATGGCGGCGACGGTGTAGACCATGATGGCGGTTGAAAGCAAGGTGCACCACGTCAAGCGTTCCTTGCCGGGGTCAAGCAATTTCTTTTTGTTCTTTAGAACCAAAAGCATAGGTGCGGAGAGAGCCACACAGAACAAAAAGAATGGCCAGCCGAACGCCTCGGAGAATTGCGCAATTTCACCCGGGTTTGCGACAAGAATGGCGGAACCGCCCATCGCGATGAACAAGCCAGAGGCTACGTTTCCAGTTCGGGCCAAAAGATAACATGACAGGGGTGCAATCAACAATTGTCCAGTCACAAAGACAGCCAGAATCCATTCAAGTCCGGTTGGAAGCCCCCAATTCTCCATCGCCGAGGCATAGGAACTTTGTTCGGTTATCGTGTAGGCCATACCAGGGCCAACGACAGCCAAGGAAAGTAACCATTTCACTGGGTTGTTCCGAATATCGCTCATCAAGGTGTCTTCGTCCGAAAAGGTTTCAACCACATCATCGAGAATGTATTCATCACTCATTGGTCTCACTCCCTTCGATGTCGTTTTCCTCTATGTAGTCATCCAGATTTTTGTCGGCAGACAAGGTCATTTCACGTTGCCGAACCAGACCCCTGCGAAAGTAGTGATCCGAACCAGCGTCGACTTTCTTGCGTTTTGGTAAGTGCTTTAAGACTTCAAGCCCATCATCAACTCCAATAAAGCGAGATGCTCGCCGTATTTTACTCAGAACAATTGCAAGAATTCCACCTCCAACGGCACCGGTACCTCCCACGACGACAACCGTTTCCACGTCTTCGGGATCGAGCAGCGGTGTTGTTTCATTTTTTGGTATTGGGTCCTCGCATACCGGGCAATCTACCGGTTCCGCTTCATCAATACATCCATCTTGATTATTATCCTTGCCAGTTGCATCTACGTATGGACACAGGTCTTGACTGGTACCGTTCGAGTAATGAATTGGAGCTACGTTTGTGACGTTATCGCCATCAATGTCTCCATCACAAGCATCACCCTGAGCATCATCATCCAAGTTGGCCTGGTTTGGATTTGGAACGAGGATACAGTTGTCGTTGGCATCCAAGATTCCATCTCCATCCTGATCTGTCGGATCAATGCACCCATCTCCATCCGAATCTTGGCTTGTTGACGCAAATTCATACGGACACTTGTCATCATCATCTACCTCGTTGGGTGGAATTGAGTTGCTCAAATTATCTCCGTCAATGTCTGTATCGCAGACGTCTCCAACCCCATCTGAATCGAAGTCCAATTGTTCAGGGTTTGGTTCAGTTTGACAATTATCAATGAGATCTTCTATTCCGTCGTCGTCTGAATCAGTGATATTTATTTTGAAGCCATCGTGTGAGTAACCTAACCTATCGGATGGAAAATACAGGATATCTTCATCAGAAGATGAGGAAACGGACCCAGAAATGGCATAGCCGATCAATCCATCGGTGACATGAATTGATTCAGCAGAGCGACTAATGGTGGTATTCGCATATTCGACCCCAGTCACGTTCCACCAGCCAACCTCAACCTCAGTTCCTAATCGAAATAGCGTAATTCTCCATGTGACAGAGTAAGTTTCTGATGAATTCATACACCCCAAGTACAGATGGTTGTACACGATGTCATCGAAGTAATTGAAAATGTACAATGTAGAGATTTCGGATTCATTCGGCATACTGTTATTTGTTGCGTATGTCTTCAGGAAGGGAGTACAAGGTTGAGGATTACTTGAAGGAACAATCGAAAAATTGACGTTCTTGTGCTCAGAATAGAAAATAGTCGTTTCATTCTTCGAGATTAATGAAACATCCAAGGAATAGTTTGTATGTGGAGTCAAATTGTTAATTTGAGGTGGCCAAAGATCATCATCGTTTTCTGCATCGTTATTTATTGCTCCGTTGACATAAAACATTTCAGTGAACGAGGTTGAGTAGTTATCGAAGTCCCAAAGTACGCAATTGAATCCAACACAGTTCTTGGAATCGAGATTCGCAAACCAAACCTGCTCGGAGTTGCTAGAATTTATCTCATACAAACGTACTTGCAAATCAAAATCCATTTTATTATCTCCATCAGTGTCATATATCGATTGATAGTCCATACAAGACAAAGCAACCTCCAATTTGATTTGCTCATCTGGAGTGTATGTCAAACTCTCAAGTGTGATGTTGAAAAATGGGTCGCAACCTGAATTCCGAGCCCCCGTCAAATTGCTGACCCGATTATCCTCTGCAATATGTTGTGCTGGTAATCGTTCATAACTTTGCAAAGTACCAAACATAACCAGCAACATAACTACAATCGCCATTACATTTTTTTTGTAGTCCATTTAATCATCCTCTCTCTGTAATTTTAACCAGCCTTCATAGGCCCTCATTTTCCCGTTTGGCAATCCTGCCAATGAATCTGAACGTTTGATGTCCGAAGATTGCCATTCCGATGGAGTTTCCCTGTGCATCCAACTCCACGACACATTCGGTAGACCATCATCTACTGGCATTTGAATTGATGAAGGATTCACAAGAACGGGACCAACTTTGAATGTCGGTGCAATCTTTGAAATCGTATCTTCCCAATGTTCTCTGAGCAACATCACTTCAATTTGTGGAAGGAGACCTGAAGTGATGTGCATTGCGGATTGTGGATTAACAAGCAAAGTGAGGAACACATCTTCCTCTGGTCGGATCTCAATGATCGGATCAAATTCGAGGAAATCATGATCGATGGATCCTGTTGATGGTACAATCGGTTCGCGACCGTCAAGAGGATAAACCGCTTTGAATCGAGTATAATCGTCGTTAATGAAGTACCCAAGTAACCCGTCAATCTGCCGTCTTGCAGCACCCAAACGAACCTCAAACAATTGATTCTTGAGCTCTTCACTCATCTGGTTTTCACCACCTTCAACCTGTAATCGGATCGCTGCTCGTACAACTGCAACTGGGCGCCCCATGTAGAATCCTGGATGGTTACCGCCACCCTTGCCAAATGGATCACTGTGCCAATAGGTCGTATCAATTGCTCTTAGTATTGCGGAAAGAACGCCCTCGCCACCTGCAGGGTTGTCCTTTTCTTCATCATCAATTAACCCAATTTCCATTAACGAATTGAGAAGCCTGTCCATGTGCACGTTTCCAGTTTCAGGGAGAGATCCTCCGGATGAGACATCACCTGGATTGTTGTCCCAAGCAAGTCTTCCCTTCTGAATACCACCCAGTGACCAATCTCTGTCAGCGACTCGCAACTGGCCGCATCCATCACCATTCATATCGAATACTTCCATTGCCCATTCAATGTGATCAGGGAGTAAATATCCACAAATTGGGGATTTCTCGTTCGTACCGAGGAATATTGATTTGGATTCAGATGTGGAAGGTTTCGTATCATCTTGATGAGAAAGCAGTTTGAAGTCAAGTCTTGCAGGTTTTGGAATTCTTGGCCTGAGCATAATCTTCCCATGAGCATCATTCGAGGTCTGTAAACTCAAACTTACGTTGACCTGAGGGTCATCATTTCCGTCTGTTGACGTGAAGAGTCCGGTTGGATCGATGACCATGACTTGCCCAAACGCATCTACAATGGATAATTTTGATATTTCAACAAGCCCCGATTTAATGGCAGTATTGTTGTTGATGTCGTTTACGAATTCATCCAAACCATCCAATGTTGCCGAGAGCAAATCTCGCCCCAAAAATTCGTCATCTCTCAAGCGAACAAAGGCATCTTCTTCTTCTTCAGTGAGTAAACCTTCGCTGATTTCATCAAGTTCATCTTCTGCTTCAAGGAAACGTGTAATTTGATTGGCAACGATGCTCCCTGCATTTACGGACAGAGGTACTCGCGTCTGCAAGGTCACTGGTGCGTCGCCTGTATCTTCAATTGACCCAGCACCATCCGTTCGTTCATAGTCAATTTCTCCAAGTTTCCAGTGCTTCTCTTCAGAAATGTATGTGAACTCTATGTCCAGTAAAATTGGAAGCCATGGTTGTCTCTTCCACTGATGGTAAGCAGTGTGCGGGAATGGAGGTTTCGTTGTTCTCGTATGCAATCCGCTGTAATAGGGTTCTAAATCTGGCTTTTGCATACCAAGAGTAGGAGAATTCAACCTTGCTGCGATAAATTCTGATTCACTCAGCAAATGGTCAAGTTCCATCGGCAACCATTCGTACCCACTTGTACGGAGAATTGGGCTTTGAGGTGCGATCTGAACATTTCCTTCGGACCAATCTCTGACAAGACACTGAACCGTCCGTACCTTCGTGAGTTTATGTTCATCATAGCATCCTTCTGGTGCAGGTCGGGTTGATGCGCGCTCTGAAGATATGAGCAACACAGGATCGAGTGTTTCGTAGTACAACGGGGCAGGATACGACGTGACTTTTCGCAGCGGAGCTTCATCCGGTTGCAAAGTTCCTGGTTCAACCAATTTTGGATCGTCAACTGATGAAAAATCTGGAACAGAAACCAGAGGTAAATTTGAGTTATCATTAACCCCAATGAAATCAAATTCTTTTCCGAGTGCTTTTATCCTTCCTTTCTCTTTGAGCATGACCTTCTTCGTCGGTTGGAATGATTGTTGATCCTTCGCCACATTTCCTTGGGTTCTGTTCTCTTCTGGTTTTACGTAATCAAACATAATTCCTGCATCAACAGAATGGAATGTTCGCTTGTGTCGAGTTTGATTGAAAACATACTCTCCATCTGCTGAATTGAGTTCATCCATTACGTCAAGCATGAATCCGGTAAAGTATTCCTCAAACTTTCCACCGTCCATCTCTAAATTCTCGTTCTCGGCGTATTCTGCTGCAATCAGCGTTGAAAGCGCTTCCTCTTGATTGATTCCAACAGCGGCGTCAACCTCGACTGGTGTGGTTTTGGGGACCTGTGGACCCCATGGAACTTGCAAAACGGAACCATGGTAGAGTGATTGTCGAGGCCAATCAGTTCCAATCGTATCGATGAAATCTCGGTTGCCTAAAATGTCCTCGCGCTTTTCATAACCTACAGGACTAGGGGGGCCTTCCCTCACCTCTAGTTCTTTTTCGAATTCTTTAGAGACTCGTTTAGGTTCTTTCACCTTCTGAGACTTTTCCTTACGGAATCGTTTTCTTCGGCTCATTTCCCAACCTCCTTTATGAACTCAAAAACGGCACCTGACAAGATGAAATCATTGTCAACATAATTTCGATTAACATCCCACTGCAAATTTTCTCTGATATGTTTGAACCATGCCTCTTCAGCGGCTGTTGATTTCATGTATACAGGATCATTTGTGGAATCAGAATACCAACCACAGACAAAATAATCAAATGGCCCGACATCACTGTCACCTGGTAAATCATGGAAAGTAAATCTACCCTTTGCATTATCGTACGTTGCTGACCAGTAAAAGTCTCCATCGTTTGGTCCAATTGCAGTCATTTCAGGAATCTTTGAATTACGCGAACTTGACGAATACGATGCGAGTGGCGTCACTTCAAGATTGACAGAATCAATCACCCATGTCTTTCGTGAACTGTTTCTACCGCTACGCGATACAATCCACAAATCAGGCAGATGCATGTACTCAAACAATTCATTGAGATTCGTAATCTCACTGTCATCCTCAGTCATGAATTCGATTCGATTTTCAACAGCATCCTTGAATGTTAATGGATGTTGAAATCCTTCATCACAAACGATGAAATGTTCCGGAATCAATTCACTGGGATCGATGTATCCCGATTCATCCATATCCACATCTGCGAATGCCTCAGACAGGGTTTCTTTCGCCTTCATTTTCCCTGTAAGAAGTGCCTTTGGCAGTGTCCACAAAAGATGGATTCCAACAGGGTGGCCTGTTTTATTTGGATTTGAAGAAATGTAATCAAATGGACCAGGTATATCCCATCTCAAATCCTCCTCAGGAGAGGTTCCACCCGTTGAACCATCTGCTGAACGATATGCTGTTTTCAAATTCGCCATCTTCGGATGCGTTGATTGAATTGGTTTTGTCAATTCATCCTTCCCCGATTCTTGTTTACCTGATTTCCTTTGCATTGGCTGCTTAACATGCGACGGTTCTGGCGGAACGACCAATGCTTGGACATTGACTGGGACCAGAAGATGACGTTTCTGGTTGTTTGAAACTGAAGGCTTGATGCCGGTTAGATTCTCTGCAATACCCGGATGTTCGACTGCACCTGCTCCTTTGTTCTCAACTTTGATTGAAACCCCGGGTTGCTCGAGTACTTCCTCTGCAAGAACTGGCTCAAATTCTACGGCTGTATCTACCGCTTTTTCAAACTTCGACGCATCGATTTCAACATCCGTTTTCCATGTTGACTTCATTTCCTTTGATGCAACTGTTTCCTTTGATGCAACCGTTTCCTTTTCGGGCATTGACGGATTTACCTTTGATTCAGTGATTTTCTTTTTCTTTCTTACCATAAAATCACCTCAAGCATCGGAAGTATTGTTTGAATCGATGACTGTATCGTCATCAACAAGAATCGAGTTTACATTCACTTTTGCAGTTCCTTTACCCGGTAGAGTTTGATCTGTTTCATCGTATTGGAAATCCTGCTGATACGGGAACTGCATGAGCTGCGTTGCTAGGAAACCGCCCTCTTCAAGTGGCGTAGCGTGCCCGTCCCAACCATCTGGGGATGCATCTATGATTTGCGAAAAGCGCAAAACGGATACATCACCCGTTCCCTTTCGTGCTGCAATTGTTTGTGTCGCAGGAGATTTATCTTGAATCAAATCTCCATTAACATCTTTGAGTTTAACCATGTAATTCCAAGTATTTTCAACGGTAGCATCTGCTGGTAAATCAACACCCATTCGAATCCCTTCACCAGGTTCTTTGATCCTCAAGTGCGTGGGTAAACCGTTGAAAATAACCAACATAATTGAATCGGAAAGACGAACCTGTCGTAAAGTCTCGACTCTGTTTGCCTCTGAATACGCTTGTTCTCTGTTGTTACCGATTAGGCTCGGAGCGTCATACGCACTAATTTCCAAACCAGGATAATCACGAACAACCGTTGAGCGCAATAAGAATCCAGTTTGTTGCCCACCGATGGAATAATCAAACGTTGAGAAGCACGATATTGCCTCCTCAATCGCGAAGCTATAATCAAAATCTGGTGCGATTTTATCCTCTTCCATGTATATGCCTCCGCTCCTTTTTTCCCTTGCTTTCATTTCTATGGAATCAAAGGCAGAGGAATTCTTTGCTTTTTGTTTGTCATGCAAGGTTAGCGAAGCACGCAGAGGATTGTGAATCAGTTCTCGATTATTCAATTCATTCATCAATTTCTCATAGAGTTCCTTTTTCAATTCATCATCGGCTGAAGCGAATGGCCCTCGAGTGTCAAGGATGCCAGTGCTAAGTGCACCATCAACCAAAGCATCCAACCAATTCCGATCCATATGGAAAAATCGAATCGATTCATTTGGCAACATCTCCTCACTCGAAACGATGTAGCTAAACGGAACTCCCTCCAACAAACGAAGCCTTGTTAACCATGCGACGACGGAATCCCATGCCTGTTCTTCCGCATCAAAATCAGAAAATTTGTAGATGTTTTTGATGGCGGCCTGTATAACCGACTGGATGTTGTTTGTGATGTTGAAATTGCCAATCATCGACCCTCACCTCCTGGCGGCAATTCATCAGGTAATTCATCCGGTGGTTCATCAGGAATTCCTTCAGGAAATGACTTTTCTAATTCATCAAATAAATCGGCACCTACAACAAATTCATCCGAAAAAAATACATCGAGCCCTACCGAGGGATATTCTGATCTGTCGATAACGATTGGTGTAATCTTGCTTGCTTGGTTAAGTAAGTCCGTTGATAGGAGAGATGATATCGGTAGATTGCTTAATTCCTCGGCAGTAAATCGGCTTTGATCTACTTGTTCTTCAATAATATCGTTGCGATAATCCTTTTGCTTTTGTTTATCAATCCATAATCGACGCCATCGATTGAGTGAATGTATGAAATTCTTATCACTTAATGCCAAGAGTCGCCCTAACTCGAAGGCTGCAGAATGATGGATTACATCCAAGCCTGTTGATGGTTCAAGACCACGAGCATCATCGGAATTCTTGTACGGTTCTTCCTTTGGCTCATGATTTGTTGGAACTGCAATACATGGCCCTCTGTAAAGACAGGGGCGTGTAATACCATCATCTTCAACAATCTCAGTCAACAGGTATGAATTTGTGGAAACATCTGGATCCATGTCATTTCCAAGAAGTGCAGGCTCGTAAACCGAATCGGAACTACTCGCCTCGGCGAAATCATAAACAGAAGCAAGTTCGCCTGTTGCTTCAGAATCGGATTCCTTCGAACGGAATCGAATCTGTTTAATTCGGCTCTCAAAATCGCCTCCATCGCCAGTCTTGAATGTCCAATGATCTAGAAGAACCAGTTTTACATCAGCGCCAGAAAAGCCTGAGCCGACTGATGTTTGTTGTGCTAACGTTTCTCCTGTCTTAAACGGCATTTTCCCTTTTCCAGGATCTTCCTTTCCAAGGCCTTTCTTTGCAGCTGGTTGAGTGATGTATGCCGCATTTGTGGGCAATTTGTCGAAGAAACCCTCGTACGAAACAAGGCATGCATGATATTTTGTGTCAGCTTCTGAGGCGAGACGATTTGCCATGACGACTGAGAACAAGCCATCTTCATCAGTACCACACAATTCCTTATTCTTTGGATTGACTTGCAAGCCATGGGCAAGTAATTGCAACTCGCTTTGTAGAGGCCCAACCGCTTTGAGAAGTTTTTCTGTAATTCGTAATGCTTGAGTTTGAATCAATGGACCAGCAGTGGATCCAAGAACATCATGCGATGTTGCATCCTTGAGAATTTCACAGTAGCCATCCTCAAACTCATCCTCACGAAGCAACAAAAGGCCCATCCAAGGAGCATCCTCATTTGATGAATCGACAGTCCTCTCCCATGGGAGGGTCTTCTTCTGGAATACAATCTTTGGTAGTGTCATATCCAATCGAACGTTTTGTTCATTTCTTGGAGGTGTACGGGAATGAACACACAACGGATCGATTGACCATCTTGAACCACCAACTTCAATTCGACGAATCTGGCTTTGTTCTGACATCCCTGTTGAGACTCCATCCACAACTGCAGGGAATGATTGTTGTATCTTTACATCGAATTGACCTTGCGAAAGCGGAGGTCGAATTGAATCAAACAATCGAATCTTATCCCCGAAAGGATGCTCTGGAATCGGTTGATTTGTCATCTATCTCCTCCTCCTTCTCGATCTTGGTTTCGGCGATGATTCCTTTTTCTCCACCGTTTCTTTCGCCTTCAAATCCTTCTTGATTGGTTCATTTTTGGTTGGATCGACTTCAGTTGAAATCTTCACGTTTGGATTCCAATAAGGAGCTCTGTTGAGGACTTTTTCTTTCACTTCGACAACGAGTATTGCATCCGATGAGAGCCCTTCATTATCGACAATACGTACCTTGCATTCATTTGTTCCAACATCCTCAGATGTTGGTATGCCCAAGAGTTCGCCCATAATCGTTAATTTGAACCAGCCAGGTCCTGAAATCTTCTTGAATTGAATCTGATCATCGTCATCGTCATCATGAGCAAACATGGACACATCGAACGAATATTCGTCGCCAACTGTTGCTCCTGGCAAATCAATGCGAGGAAGTGATGCATCTTCTTTGGGAACCGGTGTTGGTTTCCTGTCTGGTTTGGTTTTCTCAACTCGTTTCTCCTCGACTCTTCGTTCCTTTTCACGTGGTTTTGCCATTTCTGGTCTGACAGGAGGGAGCGCTAATTTCCAACGACTGATACTTGTTCCGCTTGCAGAGATTGGGCCATCTCCAACGAGTTCTGTCCAACGGCTCTCGCTCAAATATTCGACAACAAGTTCTGCGTTCGCCTGATACCCAATCACTGAATGAACATCGGTCGTTTCATCGGTACGAATGTCAAGAATGGCTGGACCCATGAACCCTTCAGGTTCTTTGACAGACCATACATAGGCAATGCCATCATCTCTCTTGATCAGAGTTGGGCGTCGTTGTGCTTGAATACCATCCATGGCGATTTGTAAGGACGGTTTTGCACCATCTCGGGTTTTGACGATCACGACAAACGTTCTGATATGGCCTGTACAGTAAAATCGAACATCATCAATCTTAGAAAGAACCTCTCCAGCATAAAATATAGTCCTGTTTTCCATTGTTTCACTCGCTATGGACTCTCTTGCTTGTATGTAGCAACCCCTTGCAAGATAACGGAACATTCCAATTTGATGTATTTTGGTGGTCCTTTGGAACCCAATCGCAGAAAATTCAGCCTTTGGATATTTGATTGTCAGAGATTCATTACGTACCCTCTGATCGGACTTGATGTAACCCTTACCTCCAAGACCTTCCAAAGTAAAGAAACGGGTGCTACGTGGAACGGTGACGGTCATTGGATTCTCTGATGGAGGTAATTCCAATGCTTGTATAATACCTCCAGCATCTCGATGGAATGTGACACGAATGCCTTGTTCACCATTCAGAATCAACTCAGGACATGAATCTTTGAAGCGCTTGTCGTAGGTTTCAGGTAATTTCCAGACCTGTCGCGTACCTGGTTCAAGCAAAGCACCCTCTGCAAGGATCGCAGCGGTTCTCTTTCGGCGGACTTTTCGATTTGTGTAGTCCGAGCCAAGGAGTGGTAATCGCTCAGGCTTTTCACGTTCTTTTTGCCTTTCTTGACCCTTTGGAAGTTTTTCTTTACGAAGATGGATTGAATCAATTCTTGAGACAGCAATACGGGGATATGTTTCCTGATATTTTTGCTCAGCGACCGTCGTTCGCTCAATTTCCGGCTCAGGTACTGTGAAATTTTTACCTGTTGAAACAATTTCCAACAGGACTGGATTCAATGATTTCTCATCCACCTTGTATGGATCTCGAATCGGTTTTGTTTCAATGGGTTGAATTTTATGATGAGGTGATTCAACACCACTTCCACCATCGATGGTCACAATTCTTGGAGGAGAACGCCTTCTCAAGATGCGGCGTTGTCTCGAATTCAATGTCATTGATACGCCTCCTGCTGAAGTGGGGCAACTTCTTGATATGTATTCTTCAAGTGCTTAGACGATTCTACGACAAGTACGTCCAGGTTATGCTCGTGAATCTCTGGTTCAGCCAAAATCAATGTCAAATCGTCGAGTGCAATTGGTTTGGTCCTATGCTCTCTCAAGTTATCGATGTCAGGTGAGGTGATGAAATCGGCCTGCGGTTCAAACTTCTCAATATCAGCACTAAATGCGGGCGTATTGCTGGCAACATATTTGCGAAGTGGTAGGTTGTGGATAAATTCCGTTTCTTCAACCTTCTTCATCTCAACTGTGCCAAGCCAGCCAGATGGTTGTGCGATTGAACGGAACAATGTGGACATTCCAGACAAGAATTTGGGTTGTGCAGCGCTTGGACTGGTTCGTGCCTTTGGCTTACCGTTTTCCATCGTACATTTCCATAGCGTTTCAGGGAAATGACTTGCCTGTGAGATTGCCGAGATTCCATCACTGGTTATCACCTCAGCACCATCAATTGGAATGATTTGCAGCGATACAATCGATTCAACCTCTTCGTCGATACCACATGGCGAGATTGTGATGTCATCAATAAAGCCGGTGCTTGAAGTGCGCCATGCGTTATCTATTGAGCCACTATGCCATCCGCCACTAACTGGATCGACTGTAATGAAGGAGAAAACATGATGACTCGCTGGGAAAATGTGGCTATGAACAAGTTCGAACTCTGTTTCAACAACCCATGGGTCGCTCTGGCTTCCTGCACGTTCTTGGCCGTCATCATTCTTGACAAGCCCTTCTGGAACTTGATGCGTAAAGCATTGATCCGCAAACTTCGAAGAGAGGGCGGATGTGATTTCACCTTCGGGTAACTGAAGCACGTGCTTGTTGACAAATTTACCAAAACTGATGGCTTGGAATTGACGTGAACTGTCCGGTCCAAATTTAATCGTAAAGCTTCCAAGCACGCCAACATCAACGGTGGCTTTACCACGCATCTTCGGTCCTTCAACCACAAGTTTAACTCCAAATCGACCCTTGATGAATCGCCATCGTACACTTACACTTATTTCAGAACTGAATTTGTAATAGAATGGATCAAAGACGACGAGAACATCAACGCCGCAGAAGAACGATGCACTGATTTTACCATGCTTGAATGAGGCCTCAAGAGAACCACCCAACATCACTGCTGAGGAGCAGAGTGTGAAGTAACATCCACCCGAAACGGTGAGTTTCGACATTGGTTTCCAAATGAATCCAACTCGTGGAACTGCAGGATAGTAGGATGGCTTCTTGAAATCAGGATGGTAACCGCCGAGAGAGAGGAGGAATTCACCACGTGAGAACCAACTTACTAAGGCGAATCCACCCGTTAAGCGGCAATTGCTGCTGAAGAGATAGGACGCATCAGTGAGTTGTGCTTCAACCCATAACAGGTTCTCAGTTGAATCATAATATGCCAGGAAGGCCAATTCAACATAACCAACTGAAAATTGTTTGTCAGGCAATGATAGAGACGACATACCCAATATTCCAATGGTAAATCCGTCAGAGATCTTCACGAACAAGACCGCTTTCGTCTCAATGAGTTGATAGGTCGTAAACTTCACACCAACGGCAAACCACAAGCTACCATGTTTCGCAGGCAAAGCCGTTCGAATGGTATCCAAAGCACCCATCGGATCTCCTGAGAAGCCATCCATGGCAAGCATGAACGGACTGTTCTGGACGTGAGTAACATCTGGAAGCACCAAATCACGATTCAGTCCCAAACCACCAGCAAGACCGGTAACGAAGAACTCAGGAATACCACCGAGCGGATAATCCAATGCAGCGATAACGAAACAGGTGACATACGAATCATCACCTGAGGTTGGAACACGACCAAATGCTCCAATTGCCGATATTGACATTTTGCTCGTACTAATTGTGCACAA
>MDSZ01207467.1_pt1 | contig 13948 bp, 11 predicted proteins | sample 811201 | NCBI WGS metagenome assembly MDSZ01 (sample SAMN05326647, study PRJNA326480) | marine metagenome | isolation source: seawater | place: Indian Ocean: North | collected 2010
CCACCTGAAAGCAACACACCAAATGGAACATCACACATTAGTCTTTTATCTACAGCATCTGTTAGACTATTTCTTATTGTTTCATAAAGTAGCTCATTTTCTTGGTAATTGATAAAATCAATATTATCCCATGTTGGATTATAATATTTTTCAATGCTATTATTTACTTCTTCTTTACAATGATATTTGTCAACATTATGACTTAGATGAATATAACTACCAGGAGTAAATGTGTTAATAAACACACAATCATCAGTCAAACTTTTCATTTCTGATGCAACCATAAATTCATTATTATTAGTAATTCCATAATATAAAGGAATAATTCCAATAGGGTCACGTGCAATAAATATTTTATTTTCTTCTTTGTCATAAAGCACAAATGAAAATATACCATCCAACATTTTTACTCCTTGAATACCAAATTCTTTGTAAAGATAAATGATTACTTCGCAATCACTTTGAGTTACTGGTTTATATTTATTATGAAGAGCTGTAGTATAAAGAGCACTATGATTATAAATTTCACCATTAACAGATAGTATAAATCTATCATCTATAACTATTGGTTGTGAACCATTTTCAACACCAACAATAGACAAACGTTCATGACAAATTACAACTTTTTTTCCATTATTTACATAAATACCATTCCAATCTGGACCCCTATGACGTAGTCTTTTAGATAGTTCCAAAAATTTACCACGAATTTCTTCCAAATCTTCACTTTTGTTATTACCGAAAAATGAAAATATGCCACACATTTTATATTAATATAAATATTACTTAATCTTTAAATTACTTTCAATTTTTTTACAAATCTTTAAATTAAAATTATCTTCTTCTTCTTCTTGAGCTTCTTCCTAATCCATAACCAACTAATCCTCCTAAAACTCCACTACCTGTATTACTTCCAATACCACGTCCTCTCATAGAATCTCTCATTAATTTAGATTGTATAACAGGACTTGATTCGTAATCATATTTTGTTAATACACTATTTGGTTTGTTAAATGATATAACTAATTTTAAATTTTGATTCATTTTATATTGTGTTAAGTAATTTGTTCCTGCTATAAATAAAACAAATACACTGCCTATAATAAAATATATTTTTAAAACAGTTTTGTCATTAAATATTGTATGATATATATATAATCCTATTATTAATAATACTTCTAATATTATTAAACTAATAAGTGCTTTTTTAAGTGGACTACACATCATCTCATATAAAGTTGTATCATATGATTGAATTAATTTAGGAAGCCATTTACTTTGTGCAATATTAATTTTCTCTAATTCTTCAACTGTTAAAGTTCTACGCTCTTTGGGACTATTTGACATTATATATAATAATTATATATAATTTAAAAAAAAAATTATTAAAATAAATAATATTAAATTGTAATTATATTACCAAATATGTGGTTCATTTTTAGCTTTGTAACAATCTAAGCATATATAAATAAATTTCATATTTTCATCATCATATTTAATATATTTTATATCTGGTTCTGCTTTTGGACATTGTGAATTAGGACATTTAACACCTACAGCACTTGGTAGTGTAACATCATCATAAATATATTTATTTATAAAAGAATGCTTCTTAATATTATCCATATTATAGTTTATATTATAAACACAACTATCTTTATTTGTATTATCGCATTTATAATTACAGTTTTTACAGTAATACTCTAATTTTGATTCAGAACCTTCTTCTTTTAGAATATTCAAATACAACATATTATTGCAGTCTTGGCAAAATTCCATTATAAATATTAATATAAAATAAATTTATTTTTAATTCAATTTTTTTTTATTATTTATTTAATACCCAACGTTTTGTTTTATTAATTTTACCATTTACTTCAATAACTTTATACATTTTGCCATCATTTTCTGATTGTTTAATAAATCCTATTTCATAATTCTTAGCAAAATCATTTGGACATTTTCTTTTCTTTATTGTGACATTTTTTTTTTGAATTAAATTAAATCTTTGTTTTAATTCTAATAATTTACTACTTATTTTACTTAAATCTATTTTTCCAGTCATACTATAAATTGTTGATTTAATAATTTTATTATCAAATTCTTTATTTTTTTCTATAAAATCATCATAAAAATCTATATTTTCTTTAAACTTTTCTTCAATAATATTTTTAAAATATTCAAAACCAACTGGTATTTCATCTAATTTATGTAATGTAGCATATAATACATTATAGTAATTAATTAATTTTTTATAATTAATACTTTTTTCTCCAATTTCAAGTTCAAAACCAGGTTCATTTTGTAATGGATTTTCATTAAGTAATGATTGTATAGAAAGTAATATTTGAGGTAAATTAATACATGATGTCCAACCAGGACCCGACCATGTTCCTAATATAGATAAACATACTTTACCATTTGTATATAAATTTGGATTAAATCGTACATCATTATAAGGACTATGAGTGCAAAATATAACTTTAGGTGGTGAATATGGATAATTTTTAGGAAATGTTATATCGAAAAAATAAAATCCTTTTTCGTAAGGGGTATTTTCAGGTCCTATAATTAATGCTTTAACATTTTCAATATTATTTTCATTAGGTTTAATAAATATATTACTTTCTTCTAGATTATTCTTTTTTACAAGTTTATAATCATGTAAAATTCTTTTTGTTTGAATATTAGCCATTATTTATTTTTTTATACTATATACATTTTAAATCAATTTTTTTTTAAATATAATTAATTCTATACGTAAATTACAAAATTTAGAAATAATATTTAAAGAATTATGATTTGTAAAATAAAAAAATATAAAATTGAAATTAATTTTTTTTTTAAAAGATTTAAAAAATCTTGTTTAATTATTATTAATGTCTGCTCAAAAAAAAACTTACAGTGATTTGAAAGATTTCCTTAGAAAAAATAAAACTATACCAGAAAAAGAGTTTACTCATACATCATTAGGTAATGTTCCTCATAGTTATCCAGGTTCATATTGTATTGATGATAGTGAATTAAATTTGTTTTACAATTTGTATAAAAAACATGTATTTGATGAAAACAAAGCAGCACATTTAACAGAAAAACATAAAGATTGTAGTCAAATCTTAATTGATTTAGATTTAAGACATAATTATAATGCAGACAATAAAAGAAAATATAATAAGCAATTTTTAAAGGATTTTGTTAAAATTTATGTTGAAACACTTAATAGTGTAATTACAAATATTGATAAAAAATATCTCAAAGCATATGTTTTAGAAAAACCGAAACCAAGGAAAAGTGTTCAAGGTTCAAAAAATATTTTGAAAGATGGTATTCACATTATGTTTCCATATATTATTTCAGAACCAAAACTCCAATATTTAATTAGATATAAAGTCATAACTAATGAAAAAATTAAGGAATTATTTGAAGGCATAGAAAGTGTTAATAGTCTTGAAGATATATTTGATATAGCTGTTATAGAAAGAAATAATTGGCAAATGTATGGTAGTTGTAAACCAAATAATAGTACATATAAATTGACTCATATTATTGATTATAATGATGGCGATGTTAAATGTCTTGTTAATAATCATAGTGACCTTGACCTTATCAAAATATTAAGTATAAGAAATATTAAAGATAAATATAAATTGAATGTAAGTGAATATATGAGTAATATTGAGGAAGAATTTGAAAGCATTCCTAAAAATCAAAAAGTTAAGAAAAGAAAAAAACCTATAAATAAAAAAAGAAAATCACCAACAAATAAAAACTTTTTAGATAATGATGAAGAATTACAGTTTGTCAAAGATTGTGTTAAAATTCTTAGTGATAAACGTGTTGATAGTTATGATAATTGGATAAGATTGGGTTGGTGTTTACATAATATTGATTATAGATTACTGCAAACATGGATTGAAAAAAGTAAAAAATCTTATAAATTTGTTGAGGGTGAATGTGAAAATGAGTGGCCAATAATGAATAATGAAGGATTAGGACAAGGCACATTATATTTATGGGCAAAAGAAGATAATCTTGAAAAATTCAAACAAATTTCAGAACAAAATCTAAGAAAATGTATGCTTGATTCACTTTCATTAACACCAAATGATATTGCTAAGGTTGTATATCATCTTTATAAACAAGAATTTGTTTGTAGTAATTCAAAGAAAAATATTTGGTATCAATTTAAAGACCATCGTTGGAATGAAATTGATGATGCTATAAATTTGCGTAAAAAATTATCTGATGAAGTAGTAATTAAATATGAAAAATTAAATACATTTTTGGCAAAGAAAATAGAAACTACACATGATAATGCAGAAAAAGATGTATATATGGCAAAACAAAAAATTATATTGAAAATTATAAGTAGTCTAAGAACAACCAGTTTTAAGAAAAATGTTATTCATGAATGTAATGAATTATTTCATGATTCAAAATTTGAAGAAAAATTAGATACAAATGTAAGTTTGTTGGGTTTTGAAAATGGAGTATATGATTTAGATTCATTTGTATTTAGAGATGGTTTGCCAGAAGATTATATTAAATTTTCAACAAAAATTAATTATGAGGAATATGATGAAGATGAAGAAGAAATGGTAGATGTTGTTACATTTTTATCACAAGTATTGCCAAAAAAAAATATTAGAGAATATGTATTGAAATTACTTGGTAGTTTTCTTAGTGGTAAAACAAATAGTGAAAAATTCCATATTTGGACTGGTTGTGGAGGTAATGGTAAAAGTAAATTAATAGAATTATTTGAATATGCCTTTGGTGATTATTGTTGTAAACTTCCTGTAACTTTGTTGACTCAACCACGTGGAAGAGCAGAAGGTGCAACACCAGCATTAGTTAGAACAAAAGGAAAACGCTTCGCTTGCTTACAAGAACCAGATAAACATGAAGAAATACAAGTTGGATTGATGAAAGAATTGACTGGTGGTGATACAATTATTGCTCGTGGATTACATAAAGACCCTGTTGAATTCAAACCACAATTCAAAATGGTATTAACTTGTAATGATTTACCATCTGTATCCGCAAATGATAGAGGTACATGGCGCCGTATTAGTGTTGTAGATTTCCCATCAAAATTTGTTGATGAACCAGACCCTGATGATGCTTTTGAATTTCAAATTGATGAAAATCTAGATGAAAAATTAAAAATATGGCCTGAAGCTTTTATGTCGTTATTGATTAGTTATTATATTAAATATAGGAAAAATGGTATTAAAGAACCAGAAGAAGTTAAGAAATTTACTGAGGAATATAAATCTGAAAGTGATATTTATATGCAATTCTTCAATGAAAAATTGGTTGTTCTTGATGATTGTGATAATGAAGGAATTAAATTAGATGATATATACTTTGTATTCCAAGAATGGTTTAAAGAAGCAAATGGACAATCAAATAAATGTCCTACAAGAAAAGAATTGACTTCAAATCTTAATAAAAGATATGGAAATAAAAATAATAAAAAGGTATGGAAAGGTTTAGCATTTAAAGATAAAGATGATGAAATTTTTATGGATTAATAAAATAAATATGTTTTAACTTTTAATAATATTTTTTTTATAGAATATTATGTAGGTATTTTTATTTAATACTACACAAACTATAATAGATATTAATATTATTATAGATAATATTAAATATATCTTATTGGCAAATTTTTTATTATCTATTATTCTTTTATGTGTTTCAATATTTGATAATTTAACATAGTTTGATTCATCTATTTTTTTTATATTATTTATTTGGTTTTTTAATTTCTTATCTAAGTCTTTTATTATGATTTCGTTTTTATTTTCATAATTGTCAAATAATGTATATGTCTCTAACAATAATTTTAAATTATCATAATTATAATTTAATACAGAAATATTATTATCAGTATCTAAATTAGAACCCATTTCTTTTGGTGGTAAGACATATCTTCCTAAACCTACTAGTTTAGGTTCAGGACTTTTATCATTTTGTGAGTCTGGAATTGCTTGAAGTGTTTGTGCCTTATTATCTCTTGTATCAAATTTAGGTAGTGGAAGTGCAATACTATTTCCCATTAAATTATATAGTTATTTTTTTTTTATAATATTAAATTAATGTGTGATAAATTTTTTGATAAATTAAATAATTTTTTAATAGAAAAACATGATATTTTAGAATTCCATTACGAAACTTTAAAAAATAAAATAAAAATAACAATTAAAGATTTAATCGAAGAATTACAACCTGAAAATACTATTTGTAATAATAATGAAAAAGCATGTAGTAATAATGAAAATAAAATAGTAATAATAGTAAATGACGATGAATGGGATATTATTGAAGAATAAATAAATAAAATATATGCTTATATTATAACATGGTAAAGTGTTCAATGAGTAAAAAAAATAGATGTGTTAAAAGTAGTAGTAATAACGGTAAATGCGATTATAATAGTAACACAAGACGTTGTAAAAAAAAAATTGATAACAAAAAATCAAAGAAAGTTACTACACAGAATAACAAGAAATCAAAGAAAGAAAAAATGTTTTTAACTACTAAAGACATAAATGAATTATTAAAATCTAGAACAATTGATTCAAAAGAAAAAGCTATTATTACTAAGGCATTAAAAACATTACAACATGACCCAAAGTATAAAAATAGATATTATTCAGATATTCATAGTGTAAAAGGACATAAAAAAGAAATAAATACATTAATAAAAAAGAAGCATTTGATGTCAAAAGAAATATTTGATTTAAAAATGAATTATATTAAAAAAACATCAGTTGATAATTATAGTGATTTAGTAGAACAAGCAAGAGCAAAAATAACAAATTACTTAATTTATAATATTCCTATAAATTAAATATTATATAATTTTAAATGAAATATTTAGATTTTTTCTTATTTTTAATTACTTTAATTATAGCAATAGTATTAATTTATTTTAATATTAATTCTAAACAAAAAGAAAACTTTGAAGTTAATATTGAAAAACCAATTCCTAAAAAAAATAAATACATATATTTATTTTATGCTAATTGGTGTAGATATTCAAAAATGATTATGCCAATATGGGAATATGTTTCTAATAAATACAAAGATAATAATGAAATAGTATTTAAGAAAGTAAATGTTGATGAAGAAAAAGAATTTGCAGTATTACATGAAATATCTAAATTACCAACAATTAAAGATGATAAAAATAATATTTTCCCAATTTCTTTTTCAAAAACAAATGAAACTTTAGAAAAAGAGTTGATGCAATTTGTTGAAAAATAAATTATTTTAATAGTGTTGTAGTTTGTAATAAAATATTAGAAACACATTTTTCTTTTCTCTCTAATATTGATTCAAGTGCATTAATTAATGAATCTTGTTTTAATTCATAATTATCTCCACCAGTACTTCTATTTGATTCTAATTCTAATAAAATATTATTTATAATAGTAATTTCACGAGGTGTCCATAATTCTTTTAATTTTAAAAATACTGTGTTATCTTCTTCAGTTTTATTAGTTGATTTATTATCTAATTCCTTATTTATATACTCTTTATAAAATGTTATTGAATGACTTATTGTTGAATTTATACTATAAGAACGTTTTAATTTTTCCAAACCTTTTATAGCAAAATTAAAAATAGTTATAATTTCACTATTTGATAAATCAAACCACTCACAAGCCTTTTTAATTGGATAAAAAATATTATGTATATCTTCTCTATTATCTCCATTACTCCATCTTAATGCCCCTTGTAATATATTTGGATTGTTGTAAGTTATTTGATTATTATTAATACTTATTTTTGTGCCACATGGCTTAAACTCTAATATTGATAATCTAATTAAACAAATTAAAGGTTCTATTATTGAATCTTGTTTATCTATTTTAAATAAATTAAAAATAGATATTATATTTGATTTAAGAAAGGTACTAAACATTAATAATATTATTATAAAATTATTTTTAAATTATTTAAAGTAAAATTGATTTATTTTTTTTATATAAAAATAATTTATAATTCTATATGATTATTCCTATTTGCTGTTATACTTGTGGAAAAATTATTGCTGATAAATGGAAATTCTATGAAACAGAATTGAAAAAAATTAAAAAAGATGAAGAAGATAGTATTCTAAATGTTAATTCTAAAACAGTTATTAAGTATCCTGAAGGAGAAATATTAGATAAACTAGGATTAAAAGATTATTGCTGTAGGAGAATGATGTTGTCTCATGTTGATTTAATTAAAGATATTAATTAAGTTATTTATTTTAAATGTAAATATGTTAATATATTAATGATAAAAATATTTGCATTAATTTTATTTTTAATTTATATGTTTTCAGTAAATATTAAGATAGCATTATTATTTACTATAATAGTCTTAGGGTCAAGTATTTATTTAAAAAAAAACAATTTATCAATAATTTTAATAGTGTCAATTTACTTAGTAAGTTTAATTTATAAAAATAATACTGAGAAATTTAAGATAAAATCAAAAGTAAAAGTTAAAGAAAATTTTGAAAATAATAATAGTAATAATAGTAAAAATAGTAACAATAAAAAAAGCTCAAATGTTGTAGATTTAAGTAAAGATATTGTTTTAACAGAGAAAAACTATGAAGAAATTTTATTTTGTTTTAGGTCAATATTAGATAGTAATTTTGATAAAGATGTTATTGATAAAACTATAAAAAATTACAATATCAAAGATATATATAGTTTTGCTGATAAAATTTTAAATTTAGAAAAAGATTCTATATACAATAATTTATTAGATAAAATAACAAATAAAAATGAAAATGGTGAAACAAATTATTTTGAATGCAACAATGAGAATTATGACAAATTATATGCTTTTTCTGAATTAATTAAAGTTTATACATTAAGTATAGAGAAAGTTTTAGAAATAATTAATTTAGAAAAATATAAAGGAACACCAATAAAAATAAGAAGCTTATGTGATTTAAGTTCAAATAGACATATATTAAATCATTATGATAATCAAACTAGTTATGGTTATGAATATCAAGGATTATTATATTATTTAAATGAAAAATCTATTAATGAAAAATACTTTAAAATATTAGAGTTACTTGAACTTGATAAATTATTAGATGATAAAAGAAAAATACCATTATATGAAAAATTATATTACTACAATAATAAAAATACTAAAATTTCCAAAGATTTAAATAGTATTATGGTTTTATTTGATTATTATGAGATTTTTGATAAATTAAGAATAAATAATGAAGAAGATGATTATAACTGGAATTATGGTATTTTAAAAAGTATAGATTTAAATAAAAATTATTGGGAAAATAATGAATATTTTGTAAAATATAACATAAAAGAAAGAATTATTAATACAATTAATAAATTCTCTAAAGAAAATAATGAAGATGATATTTTTAGCATACAATTAAATAATAAGTACGATGAAACATTTAAAAAATCTAAAGATAAAAAATCAGAAAGTGATACTTATTTAAAAGAATATAAAATAATTAAGGAATTAAATGATAAATCAAATAAAATTAAAGAAGTAAATGTTCTAGATTTATTGAGTGTTGAATATTTGAAAAATAATTTTTCACAAACTTTTATTGATATATTAGAAGATTTAGTAAATTTATATAGTAAAAGATGCAAACTTGATTGTCCAAATGATAATACATATTTAAATAAAATTAAATTTTACATAATAAATATATTTAAAGTATTTACAAAGAAAGGCAGATTATTATATGTAGGATTATTTGTGATATTAATAACATTTATACTTTATTTTATAGAAATTTCTAAATAAAGTTAAAAACAATTTAAAATATATATTTATATTATAATTATGGATATAGATTTCGATAATGATACATGGAAAGTTATATATAATTATTTTGATAGTCATAGTAACTATCTAGTTAAACATCATTTGGATTCTTTTGATGATTTTATTTTTAATAAAATACCACAAACTTTTTCTCAATATAATCCTCAAATTTTATATAAAGAATTTGATAAAACACAGAATAATTATAAATACACAATTAAAATATATTATGGAGGAGAAGATGGTAAACAAATATTTATTGGAAGACCAACTATTTATAAAGATTTTGATGATGTAACTAAAAAACAAATGTATCCTAATGAAGCAAGACTTAGAAATTTAACTTATGCTTCACATATTTTTTGTGATATAAAAGTAGATTATTTTATTAGAAACGAAGATGATGAAGAAGCAACATTTACAAAATTATTTCCAAAAGTTAATATTGGAAAAATACCTATTATGATTCAATCAAAAATATGTGTATTAAATAATTGTAGTTTTGACTTACGTAAAAATATGGGCGAATGTCCATATGACCAAGGTGGTTATTTTATTGTTGATGGACAAGAAAAGGTTATTGTTTCTCATGAACGTAAAGCAGAAAATAAATTATATATAGTAAAATCATCTGAAGGTGTATATTCACATAGTGCACAAATTAAATCTGTGCCTTATAATTCATTTAAATATGCGCGCACAACAATTGTTAATATACATCATAGTAATCATTTAATTACAGTGCGATTACCAAGTATAAAGGCACAAATACCTTTATTTATTTTATTTAGAGCACTTGGAATTGAAAGTGATAAAGAAATATTAAGTTATATTTTGTATGATTTAAATAGTGAAAAATCAAAAATGTTTGCTAATTTTTTAATGCATAGTATTGAAAATGTTGGACCTATATTTACACAAAATTTAGCGATAAAATATTTGGCAACATTAACTGCTGGTAATACAACTAGTCATTTAATGAATATTTTAGAAACTGATGTTTTTCCACATGTTGGAGATAATCATATAGATAAAGCTTATTATTTAGGATATACAGTAAATAAGTTATTACATGTATATTTTAATATAAATAAACCCACAGATAGGGATAATTTTATGTATAAACGTGTTGATTTATCTGGATTTTTATTAGCAAATTTGTTCAGAGAAAATTTTAAACAATTTCAAAGAGATTGTAAAATTGCTATTGATACAATATATAGATTTAATAGTAGTCAATATCAAAATGAAAATTATCAAAATATTATAAATGAAGATAATTTTAAAAAAATATTTGATTATAAAGTAATAGAAAATGCATTCTTAAAAGCTTTTAAAATAGGTACTATATTAAATAAAAAAGGTCTTATTCAATCATTAAATAGATTAACTAGTTTAGGTTCTATGTCTCAATTAAGAAGAATAAATACTACTGGAGATATGATTATGATTGGCCAACGTAAATTACATCCAACACAATTTGGCATTATTTGTCCTGTTGAAACTCCAGATGGTGGAAATATTGGTATAAAGAAACATTTAACAATAATGGGTAATATTACTTTTGGATGTGACCCAAAACCAATATTTAATTTATTATTACAATTTGGTGTTAGAGAATTAAATAGTATTAAACCTAATTTTATTAATGATAATTCAAAAATATTTGTAAATGGAAAATGGGTTGGAATTCATGAAGACCCTAAAAAATTAGTTGAAATATTGAGAATCTATAGAAGAAATGGATTTATAAATATTTTTACTTCAATTAATTTTGACATGCATCATAATGAAATTAATATATTAACAGATAATGGTAGATGTTGTATACCTTTATATATTTTAGAGAATAATAAAACACTACTAACTAAAGATATTTTAGATAAATTAAGAACTAAAGAAATAAATTGGTTTAACATTATTGGAGGATTTTTAAAACAAAAGTTTGATTATTACAATTGTAATGTAAAATCTGAAAATTACACAATTGATGATTACTCAACTATAATAGATAAACTTAAAGGAAGCACTGCTATTGCTGAATATTTAGATGTTGATGAAATGACAAATATTATGTTATGCTTTAATTTAAATAAATTAGACCCAACACAATATTATACACATTGCACTTTACACCCTTCTACAATAATGGGTGTATTAGGTTATACTATTCCTTATGTTAATACAAGTCAAGCACCAAGAAACGTATATGGTACAGGTCAAACTAAACAAGCTGTAGCTGTATTTGCCAGTAATTATAGAAATAGATTTGATGTATCATCAAATATTTTATTTTATCCACAAAAACCATTAGTATCAACTAAATTAAATAAATATACTTATGTTGATAATTTACCAAGTGGTATTAATGCTATTGTAGCAATTGCTTCTTATAGTGGATATAATCAAGATGATTCAGTAATTATTAATAAAAGTTCTCTTGAAAGAGGCTTATTTAGGTCTTGTTATTTTAAATCATATGAAGGAGCTGAAATAATTGATGCTAGAAATGATTTAGAAGATAAATTTTATGACCCAAATGACTCTGATGATATCAAGAAAAATAATACTTATAATTATTCTAAAATTAATAAAAGTGGTTTAGTAAAAGAAGGTATATATGTAACAGATAATGATGTTTTAATATGTAAATATAGTGAAGTGTCAGATAATAATGTTGATTCAAGTGTTGTAGTTAAACAAGATGGTTATGGTGTTGTAGATAAAGTATTTAGTGATTATTATAATTCATATAAACAAAAAATAGCAAAAGTTCGTATATGCACTACTCGTGAACCAACATTAGGAGATAAATTTGCTAGTAGACACGGACAAAAAGGTGTTATAGGTATGGTATTAGAACAAAAAGATATGCCTTATACAAAAGATGGTATTGTACCAGATATTATAATTAACCCACATGCTATTCCAAGCCGTATGACTATAGGTCAACTTATTGAATGTGTAACTGGTAAAATAAGTAGTGTTCAAGGATGCTATGCTGATGCTACACCTTTTACTGATATAGATAATAATGAAATATTTGAAATTATGGAAAATTGTAATTTTAGTAAACATGGAGATGAAATTTTATATAGTGGATTTACTGGAAGACAATTAGACACTAAAATATTTATAGGTCCAACATATTATCAAAGACTTAAACATATGGTTAAAGATAAAATTAATTCACGTGCTACAGGTAAAGTATCATTAAAAACAAAACAACCACCTTCTGGAAGAGCATTAGGTGGTGGTTTGCGTATAGGTGAGATGGAACGTGATGCTATTATTTCTCATGGCGCATCACAATTTTTAAAAGAAACTATGTATGATAGGTCTGATAGTCATTTTGCTCATATTAGTGATTATAGTGGATTAAAATCAATATGTAATATTTCTGATAATAGGTTTGTATGTCCTTCATTAAGTGGTCCATTAACTTTTAGTGAAGAAAATAATCAATTAACAACAACTAATACAAATGTATGTGATATTGTTAAAGTAAAAATTCCTTACAATACAAATGTAATGGTAGATGAATGTTTAAATATGGGAATATCATTAAGACTTATTACAGAAGAAAATCCAGTATATGAACCTATAAATACAGAATCAATACAAGGTAAATTTAAGTTACAAGATGGAGATAAGAGACATTTAATTTTACAGCAACAAAAAGATAAAAGTAAATTTAAATTAATTCCTAAAAATAAAAAGAATTTTGAAAAATACAATAAGATGAATAATAATAAAGTCAAATTAAGCAATATTTCAAATAATATTACTATACAAGAATTAAAACTATTATTTAGAGATATTGGGAATATTTTTGATATAAAAATAGATAATGAGGGTTATGAATACTTTGCTATAATAATTTTTACAAATGAAGATAGTGCATCAGAAGCAATTAATGAATTTGACAATACAACTTTAGATAACAGAAAAATAAGATTAGAATTATACCATGAAAAATCTTCATTTACACCTGTACCACCACTTGATTTATCTGGAAGATTAGATGAATCAAGAAAACAAGAAGAATCTAAAAAACCTATACAAATATTAGAAGATAATAGTCCTCAAGTGCCAGTTCAATCAACTTTTAATCCTA
>MDSZ01184255.1_pt1 | contig 13947 bp, 17 predicted proteins | sample 811201 | NCBI WGS metagenome assembly MDSZ01 (sample SAMN05326647, study PRJNA326480) | marine metagenome | isolation source: seawater | place: Indian Ocean: North | collected 2010
CATTTGAATTAGTTACTAATGCTAGTAGCACAGAAACAGGAGGCGGTTTTCAGTGTACAATTGGACCGATAAATGATAGGGCTTAATTATGGCAGGAACAACATATTCAAATTTAACAACAGATATTAGAAACTACACAGAAGTTGATTCTGACGTGCTTACAACGGCTGTTATAAATAGATTTATAGAAGATGCTGAGTTTAGAATTTATCAAGAACTTCCTATGGACTCTCAAAGGTTTGTTCAAGAAGGTACTTTAGCTACAGATGATAATACTATTAATGCTCCAGCAGGATGTCTTTTTGTAAGAGGTGTAGAAGTATTTAATTCTACAGCTAACACAGAAGGTAATGGAACTTGGTTAGAAAAAAAAGATCAAACATATTTATCCGAATATATAGACAGATTAACAGGAACAGAAGGAGATCTTACAGCACAAGATGTAACAGGTTTTCCTAAGTATTATGCTATGTTCGGAGGAGCAACAGGCACGACTGACACTACTTCAGGTGGGATGTATTTAGCTCCGACTCCTGATGCAGCATATAAATTTAGAATATATTATAATAAAATGCCTGATGGATTATCTAGTAGCACAACAACTACATACCTTAGTAAATACTTTCCTCAAGGGCTATTATATGCATGTTTGGTAGAAGCTTTTGGATATTTAAAAGGTCCAATGGATATGTTGACTTATTATGAAAATAGATATAAAAATGCAATACAACAGTTCGCAGGAATGCAACTAGGAAGACGAAGACGAGACGATTATACTGACGGAACAGTTAGAATACCAGTTAAGTCCCCGTCTCCGTAAATTGAGGAGAAAAAATTATGGCAATATCATCAGCGGTTTGTAACAGCTTTAAACAAGAAATCCTAGTTGGTACTCACAACTTTACTGCATCTTCTGGAAACACTTTTAAAATAGCTTTATACACAAGCTCTGCTTCTATGGGAGCTTCAACTACAGCTTATTCAACTTCCAACGAAATTTCTGGAACAGGGTATAGTGCAGGTGGTGCGACTTTAACAAGTTCTACTCCAGTTTTAGATGGTTCGACAGCAGTATGTGATTTTGCAGATGTTAGTTTTACTTCTGCATCTTTTACGGCAAATGGATGTTTAATATATAACGATACACAATCTGACAAAGCAGTATGTGTTGTAGCGTTTGGTGGAGATAAAACTGTATCTAGCGGAACATTCACAATTCAATTCCCTGCAGCAGCAGCGTCAACAGCTATCGTGAGAATAGCATAAGGAGAAATTCCTTATGTCAGTCGACAAAACTTTCACAGTCACCGTCGCTTACGCAGATGGTGGAAATAAATATTTTATTGATGGTGTTCAACAAGACACCATAATGATTGGTGCTGGTCTTACCTATAAATTTGATCAGTCTGATAATACAAATAATGGTCACCCATTAAGATTTTCAACAACAAGCGATGGTACACATTCAGGTGGAACTGAATACACTATTGGAGTTACCACGTCTGGTGTTCCTGGTTATTCTGGAGCTTACACACAAATTGATGTTCAAGATGGTGCACCTTCAACACTATATTATTACTGCACTCAACATAGTGGAATGGGTGGTCAAGCAAATACTGATGGTTGGGGTAGATCTAATTTTGGACAAGCAGATTGGGGAGATACAAATTTAGTTCTTTCTGGTTGGGGTCGTTTAGGTTGGGGTGATCAAGCATATGGTGATGCACCAACAGTAACTCTAGCAGGACAATCAGCAACTTCTAGTGTTGGAGAAGTAACTGTAGTTCGGTTCCCTGGTTGGGGTACATTAGATTGGGGTGAAAATGGTTGGGGTAGTGTTGAAAGTGCAACTGAACCTTTAATTGCTCCTAGTGCAATGACTTCTAGTGTAGGAGCCATAACTCCTGCAGACGTAGTTGGATTAACAGGTCAAGGTGCAACATCTAATGTTGGTGCACCAACAATTATTTTATCACCAACGGTTTCGTTAACTGGACAGGCTGCAACTTCTTCAGTGGGATCTATATCTCTTGACAATATGCAGGTTGGGTTAACAGGTCAAGCTGTAACATCCGGAGTCGGTGCGATAACTCCTGCAGATGTTGTAGGTTTAACAGGATTTGGTTTAACTTCTTCTGTTGGAACAATTCTTGTTGGTGCAGAAGATTTAATAAATGTTACTGGTGTCGGAGCAACTTCTGCTGTAGGATCGTTAATAACAGAAGTAGGTTATACTTTAGCTAGTCAATTAGCGACAACTAGTGTAGGCACAATAACTCCTGCAGATGTAGAAGGATTAGAAGGTCAAGAAGCAGTATCTGCTGTGGGAACTTTAGGAATTAAAGCATATGGAGATATTGTAATTACTGGAAATACAAGTTATAATGATGTTGACGTGGTAGGAAATACATCGTATACAGACGTAAACGTGGCTTAAGGAGAAAAAATTATGGCTTCAACATATTCGGATCTTGGGATCGAACTAATGGCAACCGGCGAAAATGCTGGTACTTGGGGAACAAAAACTAACGCAAATTTAAATCTTATCGAACAATTAACAGGTGGTTATGTATCTGTATCTATTGCTGGTGGTGTAGGAACTCAAGCTTTAGACATAGATAATGGTGCACTAACAGGTGAAGCACAAAACAGAGTTATAGAATTCACAGGATCAATATCTGGCAACAGAACTATTACAGTTCCTGTTAACACAGAAAATTTGTATTTTATTAAAAACAACACATCAGGTTCATACACAGTTCAACTAAAAGCAGCTTCTGGTTCAGGAGCAACAGTTACTTGGGCAACAAGTAATAAAGGTTGGAAAGTAGTTTATTTTGATGGTGTAGCAACTAACACAGGTGTTTACGAAATTGAAATAGATACCGTAGCAACTCCTGGTGGTTCAGATACACAAGTACAATTTAATAACTCAGGAGCTTTTGGTGGAGATGCTAACCTTGTTTGGAATTCATCAACAGGTTTAAACATAGGTTCTCAAAAAGAATTAAGACTTCAAGACACTACAGGTGGAGAGTATGTAGGTCTAAAATCAGCTGGTACAGCAACTTCTTACACAATGACGCTTCCAGCAGCTGTAGGCTCTGCTTCTCAAGCTTTAGTGACAACAGATGGCTCAGGAACTTTAGGGTTTACATCAACATCAACTTTTGGTATATCAACAGGGAAAGCTATTGCAATGGCGATAGTATTCGGGTAAAAGGAGTAAATTATGGCAAATCCAAATATAGTAAATGTATCAACAATCTTAGGTGAGTCGGTTGGTTGGAATTTAACTAACACAGTAACTACAACTTTATTTACGGTTAGTGCTGACAAACTTATAAAAGTAAACAGAATTACAGTTGCTAACGTTGATGGATCAAGTGCCGCAACTTTTAACCTTTACATTGATACTGGAGCGCAAACTTCTGCGGGAGGTACTGTTGCATCTGGAGCGGCTGATATCTATTTAGCTAAAGTTGTTTCAGTTCCAGCGGCATCAACATTAGTTCTTGTCGACACACCAATTTATTTAAGAGAGAGTGACGTGCTAAAAGGCGGAGCAAGTGCTTCTGGCGATTTAGATTTATTTATGTCTTATGAAGTAATAGATGATGCATAGGAGGATTACTAGACTATGGCACACTTTGCTGAATTAAAATTAAGAAAAGACCCAACAGGATTTACAGAAGAAGATCATTACGTAGTGACTAGAGTCATTGTCGTAGGTAATGACATACCAGCTGGAAATACTAGATTAGAACATCACGACATGCATATAGATGGAGAACACTATTGCAGAGAAACTTTTGGTGGTGAACATTGGAAACAAACTTCTTACAACGCAAATTTTAGACATCGATATGCTGGAAACGGTATGATATATGATCCAACACACGACGTCTTTCGTTATGCTCAACCTTACGCATCTTGGACTTATAATGATACTTTACATCAATGGGATGCTCCGGTAGCGTTTCCTTCAACTAAAACTTATATTGATGAAGATGGTGACGAGAGAACGTATCTTCCTATTGAATGGAGTGAAGCTAATCAAAAATGGATTGGTTATAGATCTGCTCCTGATGGAGAATCAAATCCTCAGTACGAATGGAATCCTAGCACTTCAGCTTGGGATGCGACAGGGGGATAACCCGTGTCCGTAAATAAAGTATCAAATCCTCAAGGAAATATTATTGGAGTAGCTAACTGTGCTTCTTTTGGAAAACAGAAAAAAACAGTTGTAACAGCTACAGATTCATCTTTTTGTCTTTCAACTGGAACAGGTCTTATTGAAGGTTTTGCAGTAGCAGGCGGTGGAGCCGGTGGTCAAGGAGCTCCTGTTGGAGGAGGCGGTGGAGCAGGTGGAGTCGTTACTGATACGATCGCTGCTTCAGGTACAGTTAATATTCAAATTGGTGCAGGTGGTTCAGGTGGAGCGTCTACTTTTCCATCAGGTCCCTTAAGTTATGCACCAGGCAATAACACAACAATTACATCACCTGACGGAACACTAGTTCAATCATGTGGCGGCGGTGGTGGTGGAGCTAGAGGACCAGGTGGCCCATTAGCACCAGGTGCCGGTGACTCGGGTGGTTCTGGTGGTGGCGGCGGTAATCCCGGTTTAGCACAAGCAAACCCAGGAGCTTATCCCGGAACAAAAGGATCTGGTATAACTGGTCAAGGAAATCCAGGAGGTGCAGGAGCGCATGGTTCAGGTCCTCCAGGTAGAGAAGCTGGCGGCGGTGGCGGTGGTCATAATGCTGCCGGAGGAGATGCCGCACAAACATCAAGTTCACCAGTTGCAGCAAACGCAGGGGCTGGTGGAGCAGGTACAGATTTTAGTCCGAGTTATTCAGGTTTACCTAACTCAGGAGTTTTAGCTGCAGGAGGAGGCGGTGGTGCCGCTTCTCCAGGAGTAACTTCTGCGGATGGTGGAAGTAGTAATACCGGAGGAAGAGGTTCATCAAGTAATCCAAGTTCTCCACGATCAGCAGGAGCAGGAGTTGCCAACACTGGTAGTGGTGGCGGTGGAGCTTCAGGAGGATCCAACCCTAGCGGTAATGGTGGATCAGGTGTAGCAGTAATAACACAGTTAAATAACAACAGAGGTGTATGGCCTTTAAAACAACAATTTGATGCACAAAAAGCTGGTAAATGGCCGGATGGTACAGTTGTTCAATCAGTTACATTAAATTATTTAGTTGTAGCTGGTGGAGCTGCAGCAAAAATTTCAGGAGGTGGAGGTGCCGGAGGTTATAGAGCTTCTGGTTTTGGTCCTTCTCCTTTACAAGGAACAGCGATAACAGCTGATTCAGGATCATGTTATACAATCGTAGTTGGAGGTGGCGGAGCAGGACCTAACGGTCAAGCAGCTCCAGCAGCTCCTGCTACCAACCCTTGCTCAACAGGTCCAGGTAATGGTCAAAATTCAAGTTTTGCACCTGGAACACCAATTGCAATATGTGCAACAGGTGGTGGTTATCCATTAAATGCATCATGCGGAAACCCATGGAATACAAATAACGGAGAAAGAGGGGGACCTGGGGGTTCAGGTTCTGGAGGTTATCCCGCAACCGCAACTTCAAAAAGAGTAGGCGGATCTGGTAATGCTGGAGGCTATTCTCCACCAGAAGGAAACGATGGTGGTGGCGGTGGTGGTGACCAAAGCACAGGCGGTGGAGGCGGTGGCGCTGTATCGGCTGGGTCTGGTGGAACTGCCGGAGCAGGTGCACCAAATTTAATTACAGGAGTTGCTTGTTCTGCTTACGCTGGAGGCGGCGGAGGTGGATTTGATAGTAAATCAGGAACTAGTGGAAACGCTGGTGGAGTTGGAGGCGGAGGAACTTCTGCGCCAAACAATAGTAGTGGATTAGCATGTCACGGTGCGGTTAACACTGGCGGTGGCGGTGGAGGTGGTTCTACTTTCCAAGGTGGTCAAACTTTAGCACCATGTGGTAGATCTAAGTATGCTTCTAAAGGTGGCTCAGGTATCGTAGTATTAAGATCTCCTGCAGGATACCCAATGAGTGTGTCTCCTGGAACTAACTCAGTGACTACTGTTTGTGGTCAAACAGTGGCTAAATTTACCGTATCAGGAACCTTGACACTAAACTAATTAGTCTCTAAATTAGCTTTAGAATGAAGCTATACAGAAATATTCTACAAGAAAAAGAACGTAAAAAATTATTAAAGTTTTGTAAAACAAAATTAGAAGATTTTGGTGACAATTGGCCAGGACTACAAAGTAAAAATAATTTACATACCCACCCTGAACTTAATTTTTTTATTAAAACAATTTTAAACAAACATTTAAAAAACTATAAAGTAGAAACTGCATGGGTCAATTATTCAGAGGGAGACATTATAAATTGGCATAGTCATCCAACAGCTAAAAAATCAGCTGTTTACTTTTTACAAAATCCTGATAGTCTAGGCACCATATTTAGAAATGAGAAATACAACTATGACAAAATTATATCAACCAAAGGACCACAAAATTCTTTGTTGGTTTTTGATGGAAGCAAGACACATTCACAACCATACTCACATAAAAAAATTAAAAGGTATACAATAGCAGTAGATTTAATATGTTGTTAAAAAATTTATTTTGGTATTTTAAAGGTGCTTTGAGCGATCAATTCTGCGATGAAGTTATAAAGTATGGTAACTCTAAAGTGGATGAAAAAGGAAGAGTAGGCGGAACAGCTACTAAAAAACTTAATAAAGACCAGAAAAAATTTTTAAAAAAAACTAGAGACTCCAATGTTGCATGGTTAAGTGATAGATGGATATTTGATGAGATCTTACCCTATATTAATAAAGCTAATCAAAATGCAGAATGGAATTTTGATATAGATTTTTGTGAAGCAATTCAATTTACAAAATATAAAAAGAATCAATTTTATGAATGGCACTGTGATCCAATGCCAGAACCTTATAATTCTCCAGACAAACCAAACATTCACGGCAAGATTAGAAAAATTTCTGCTACTGTGCAATTGTCTGATCCCAAAGATTATTCGGGTGGTGAGTTTCAAATACAACCAAGAAATCAAGCTAACCCAGCTAAACCAATAATTACAGTTAAGGAAGCAAAGCCAAGAGGATCTGTGTTAGTATTTCCATCTGAATTATGGCATAGAGTTAAACCAATAACGAAAGGAACTAGGTATTCTTTAGTAGTATGGAATTTAGGATACCCATTTAAATAGTATGGCAAAAACAGATAATCTATCTACATCTTATTATTTCCATACTCCAATATATTCTATTGAAGCTCCTGAGTTTTTACCAGTAGTTCGTAAAGCTTCTGAAAAATATATTAAGAAAGCTAAACAAATGAATAAAGAAACAATTAAGAATAGAGAAAAATTTTTTAAAATTAAAAACTTTGGTGATAAAGGTTTATCTCATCATTCAGAAAGTATGATTAATGACCCATTACTAAGTGAGTTTCAAACTTACATTGGAGACACAAGTTGGAATGTATTGGACCACATGGGTTATGATATGAGCCAGTATGAATTGTTTTATACTGAACTATGGGTTCAAGAATTTTCCAAAAAAAGTGGTGGTCATCACGATGGACATATTCATTATGACAACCATATATCTGGTTTTTATTTCTTAGAATGCAGTGAGAAAACAAGTCAACCTGTTTTTCATGATCCGAGATATGCAAAAACAATGAATGACTTACCATTAAAAGATCCAAACACTGTAGGAATAACAACACCTTTAATTAGGTATCAGCCCAAACCTGGAACTATGATTTTCTTTCCTGCGTATTTAGAACATCAATTTACTGTTGATATGGGAGTAGATACATTTAGGTTTGTTCATTTTAATTTACAAGCTGTCAGAAAAATGATTACCGAAACAATTAGAAACTTTGCATTAAAAAAGAATGATACAAATAAAAGATAATTTTTTAAATAAAAAAGATTTTAAAACCATTAAAGAGATGATGGAGAGTAATACTTTTCCTTGGTATTTTAATAACTATAAAATTGATCCTTCTCAAAAAAATAAAAATGCAGGAATGTATGATTATCAATTTGTGCATAATTTTTTTCTAGATAATCGTATTAACTCTAATGCGTATAATGTTTTAGAACCCATACATAAAAAATTAAAACCTAAGTTCTATATAAGAATTAAAGCAAATTTAAATTCTTATACTCATAAACCTATTAAACATGCTGTGCACACTGACCAACCATATAATTGTAAAGCAGCAATATTTTATATAAATAGTAATAATGGTTATACTTATTTTAATAAAGAAAAAGTAAAACCTAAAGAAAATAGAATAGTTTTCTTTAATGGTAATGTTCCTCATCAAGCACAAACTTGCACTGATGAAAAACTTAAACTAGTAATTAATTTTAATTATCAATAATGAGTTGGAAAAAAAATAAATACTTAATAATAAGAAATGCTGTTAGCAAAGAATTAACTAACTTTTGTAAAGATTATTTTTTATTAAAAAGAAAAGTGTGTGGTAAATTAAAAGAGACTTCCTCTATATCTCCATTTAATATAGACTGGGGTTATTGGGAAGATCCACAAGTTCCTGGAACATACTCTCACTATGGAGATATTGTTATGGAAACTTTATTATCTAAATTAAAACCTTTGTTAGAAAAAAAATTAAACCTTAAACTATATGAAAATTATTCTTATGCTAGAATATATAAAGATAGAGATATATTAGAAAGACACAAAGACAGATTTAGTTGTGAAATATCCACTACACTTAATTTAGGAGGAGATAATTCTTGGCCGATCTATATTAATCCTAATGAAAAAGAAGGTGGTTGGAATGAAACGACAGGAGAATACATGGCTTCTAAGAAAAAAGGTGTTAAAGTAAATTTAAATCCTGGCGATATGTTAATTTACAGAGGGGACTTATTAGAACATTATAGAGAACCCTACAAAGGTAATCATTGTGTTCAAGTTTTTTTACATTACAATAATGCTGCTACTGAAGGTGCAGAAGAAAACGCTTATGATAGACGACCGCACCTTGGGCTTCCAGGAAGATTTTTAAGAGCAGAGAAAAAAATACCGAAGTGATAAAATTTCCAATAATTATAATAGATAATTTTTATAAGTTTTCTAGAGGTCAACAAACTCGTGCAAAAAATTCTGTAATTGATCAAATCAAAAGAGCAGAATGGGATAACAACTATCCTTTAAAAGAAAGTAAATTTACTAAAACTTTATATGATGGCTTTGTTAAAGCCTCTAAAAAACACTTAGGTAAATTTAAACTTAAGGATATGAATAAAGACACTTGCTGGGCTGTGGCATCAAATAAAGATTTTATACCCTCTGTTAATTGGCATAACCATATCATGACTTCTACCATTAACTCTGTATTTTATTTAAATATACCTAAAGATATGAAGGGTGGTGAGATACAATTTAAAAATAGGTCTGGTAATGTTTTGACCCTAAAACCAAAGAACAACCAATTGCTGATATTCCCTGGTTGGATGTGGCACAACCCTGTAAATGTAGAATCTCAAGAGCTTAGACTTTCCATAAACATGGAGATTATAACTCAAGAGAAAATGGAAGACGTTTTTAATATATTGAAATAGCCTAAAATCTGTTATATTACCTAATAAACAGGTTTTTTTATGCTACAAAAATTAGGCTTTGCCCCAGGATTTAATAAACAAGTAACGGAAACCGGAGCCGAAGGGCAATGGTTTGATGGTGATAACGTACGTTTTAGGTATGGTACTCCTGAAAAAATAGGAGGATGGCAGCAATTAGGACAAGATAAGTTAACTGGTGCCGCTAGAGCTATTCATCATTGGGACGATAACGCAGGTATTAAATACGCTGCAATAGGCACTAATAGAATTTTATACGTATATTCAGGTGGTACGTATTATGACATTCATCCTATTAGAACCACACTTACGGGTGCAAATTTTACGAGCACATCTTCATCAACTACAGTTACGGTAACATGCACCGGGGCTCATGGATTAGGTGAAGATGACATTGTATTATTTGATAATGTCTCAGGAGTGACTGGATCATCTACATACACAGACGCTACTTTTGAAGATGTTAAATACATGGTGACATCAGTGCCTACGACTTCAACTTTTACCATTACTATGGCTACTCAAGAAACTGGCACGCCTTTAAGTTCAGCTGGATCAGCTTCTATAAAATGTTATTATACGGTAGGACCTTCACAGCAGTTAGGTGGTTTTGGATGGGGTGCAGGTTTGTATGGTGGTACTGCACTAGGGGCTGCTACTACAACTCTAGCCTCTACCATTAATGATACAGTGACTGATATCCCTCTAACTAACTCATCAGCTTTTCCTTCGTCAGGAGAAATAAGAATTGGATCAGAAGATATAAGTTTTACAGCTAACAACACTACTACAAATATTTTAAGCGGTGGTGCAAGAGAGGTTAATGGCACTACTAAAGCAGGACACAGCGCCGGAGCTACAGTTACAAATATTTCAGACTATGTAGGTTGGGGTGAAGCAGCTTCTTCTGACTTTACAATTGATCCTGGTTTATGGGTTTTAGATAACTATGGTACAAAATTAATTGCGCTAATATACAATGGTCCATGTTTTGAGTGGGATGCTGCAGCTTCAGGTGCTGTTAATAACAGAGCAACTATTTTAGCAAACGCACCAACAGCATCACGTCATGTATTGGTATCTACACCGGATAGACACTTAGTATTTTTTGGTACAGAAACAACTGTAGGAAATTCTGCTACTCAAGATGACATGTTTCTACGTTTCTCAGATCAAGAAAATATTGATGGTACAGACGCTTATACAGTAAAGGCAGAAAACAATTCTGGTACACAAAGACTGGCAGATGGGTCTAAAATTATGGGTGCCATAAAAGGTAGGGATGCTATCTATGTATGGACCGATACGGCACTATTTCTAATGAAGTTTGTAGGTGGAGATTTTGTATTTGCCTTTGAACAAGTAGGTACTAACTGTGGACTCGTAGGTAAAAATGCCTGTATAGAAGTTGACGGTACTGCTTATTGGATGTCAGAGAATGGTTTCTTTACATACGATGGTCAATTAAAATCAATGCCGTGTCTTGTAGAAGATCACGTGTATGATGATATAAACTTTACATCTAGAGATCTTATTAATGCAGGATTAAATAACCTGTTTGGTGAAGTTAATTGGTTTTATTGTACAGCTGCATCTAATCAAATCGACAGGGTAGTTACTTATAATTATTTAGACTCCTCACCTAAACGTCCTATATGGACAACGGGCACTTTACCTAGAGCAGCGTGGCAAGATTCTGCGGTATTTGATAAACCACATGCTACTTATTTTAGACTAGCAGACAATGCATCATCAGATGTTGTTGGCAATACGGACGGAAGTACTATATACTATGAGCAGGAAACAGGGACTGATCAAATTAATGCCGGAGGGGCAGTCACTGCAGTCATTGCATCTATTACCTCTGGTGATTTTGACATTACTCAACGTAGAAGTAATACAGGACAAACTGTAGGTATGCCTGACATAAGAGGAGACGGTGAATTTATAATGAGAATAAGTAGATTTATACCTGATTTTATTTCGCAAACAGGAAACACTGCTGTTAAATTTAAAACAAGATTGTATCCAAATAGTAGTGAGACTACTACGTCATTTACTTGTGATTCGACTACAACTAAAAAAGATGTTAGAGTTCGTGCAAGACAAATAGCTTTAGAGATTGCTAACACGGCAGCTAACGAAGATTGGAAACTAGGAACATTTAGATTAGATATACATCCAGGAGGAAGAAGATAATGACTGACGAAGAGATACGACAAGCAGGTTTTAATTTTATTCCTCCACAAAGGTTCTTAGCAAGTCCTTTTCAGATACCAGAAAATCAAGAAGAGCCAGTAGTTGATCAGGGTATTGTTGCAACTAATGCTTTTGCTGGTAGTGGTAAAGATGGTTTTAATGTTTATAATCCAGACCCTACTAAAATAAAAAAGTATAGACCTAACTATGATTTTAGAAAATTTCAGGATTATAATCCTGAATTATCTGATCTACAAAATCAAAAAATAATGCAGAACATGCCCAACTTTAAAGGTTATGATTATTATAATGCACCAGAGCCTACAGGCTTAGGAAAACTTGTTCAACTAGCAGGTGGCCTTATGCCGGGAAGAGGGGTTGGATCATTCATAGGTGATTTTCTACCAGTTAATAGAAGAACAATATTAGAAAACGAACTAGCTGGTCAAGGAGTGCTAATAGATGACATCGGAAGAATTGTTAAAGGGAAAGGTGATTATAATACAGCTGAAAATGTTATGGCGGGTTACACTAGTAATGTATCTCAAAAATCAATTGATAAGAGACAAGGTAACATTTTAGATACTTTAAAAAATAAATATAAAATGAGTAAAGAAGATATAGATGCTGTTAAAGCTGGCGCTTACAAGGGTCCAATTGAAACTGATTTAATAAAAAGATATAGTGCTCTTGAGGAATTTGGAAATACATTAAAGTTAACAAACCAACTAACAGATGATATTTACGATTTTGAAAAAGAAGAAAAAGAAAAAAAGAAAAAAGATAATATTTTATTTAAACTCTTTGGTAAAAAAGATAAACAAGGTAAACAAGATATTACTACATCAAGTGGTGATGGTGATAGCGGTGGTGCGGTAACAACTACTGATACTTCTGCTACTAGTCAGGGTGACGGTGGTGATCCCAATATTACTGGTGGATGGTCTCCAGGAAGCGGCACTCAAGGCACTACTCAAACCGGTGACTTTTCTTACGAAGATTTTGCTAAAGGCGGTAGAGTTGGTTTTAACACGGGTGGTCATTCAAGATTTGAAGTAGGATCTGGTTACTATGGAGAAACTCCAATTAAATCAGTTAGCGGAGAAGGAGGAGGTGACAACCAAAACAAAACAATAATTAATACAGATAATAATAAAGTTGTCGATACTTCAAATTTATTATCTCAAAATCCTGAAATAAGTTTTAATCTTTCAGATCCTAAAAACCTTGCTCTTATAAATGCAAGATTATACAATCAAAATATTTTAGATAACGACGATATAAATCTTGAAGGTACTTTATCAAATTCATTAGGTCCAATAGATTTTACTAATTATTTTACAGATGAAGGTCTTAAAAATATTAATGTTTCAACAGATGCATTAGGTGGTTTATTTACTGCTAATGTAGATCCCGATCTTCAATTACAAAACATTTCTTATGAACGAAATATTGGACCAGGTAATTTAAGATTTACAGGCGATAGAGATAATCAATTCCTTAGTTATGGAATTACTTATAAAAACGGAGGACTAGCAAGTTTACTATAATGGCAAAAATTGTACAATCATTAACAAGAGCTGAACCAGAATATGATCAAGCTAATATACAATCATTAGTTAGAGATCTTGATGCATTAATTACAAAACTAAATACTTCTTTTCAACAAGAAGTTAAACAGGAGATAGAAGCTAAAAGTTTCTTTTTAGAATAATGGCAGTAGTAAACCAATATAAATTTGTAGGTAAAGACAATGATACCACAGGAAATGCATTAGCTGTTTTTGCAGCAGGTAATCCAGGGGTTAATGAAACAATAATTATTAAATCAATACTAGTTACATCAGCTGGTACACCAAGCGTAACGGTTCTTAACAATAGTATTACAGCTATTAAGTCAGTGCCATTAACAGCTAATCAATCAAAAGAACTATTGACTCAACCTCTTATAGTAGAAGGTGGGTCTACTTTTACTATACAATCAAGCACGACAGATTCGTTTGATTTTGCAGTTAGTTATTTAAATATTAAAAAAGAAAAGGTGGATTAATGGAAATAAAACAAGCAAAAGTAGAAGAAACCTACAGACACAAGAAAACTGGTGAGGTTTTTAA
>MDSZ01132584.1_pt1 | contig 13945 bp, 3 predicted proteins | sample 811201 | NCBI WGS metagenome assembly MDSZ01 (sample SAMN05326647, study PRJNA326480) | marine metagenome | isolation source: seawater | place: Indian Ocean: North | collected 2010
AGCGTCATCTTCATCTGCAGTGTATTCACTAATTGTCGGAGGATTATCACAATAAGAATAGTATACATATACAGTATGACCTGTAGTTTCATCTTGCCAGTATTCCCTAATGAATCCTAATTCTCCTGATTGAATGTAGGCTCCCATCGAATCAACTGCAGCAGCACTATAATCTAAATCTAAATCTCCGCTGGCGCTAGGTACATCAAAGGCAGTGCAGCCTTGAACAATAACACCTTCACTTGTAACGCCATATGCGTTTTCAAGCATTTCTCTTATAAATTCAGAAGTTTCTGCGGTTGCTTCTTCTGCTTCGCCTTCTGTGGTTGCGCTAGCGCCACCGGGACCTTCTGATGCTGCAGCCATTTAAATTACCTCACTAATAATTATCACTAATTGCTAAAATTAAATTGTTTTAATGTACTTGAAGAAGAATCAAGATTTTTAGTAACCACATCTGCAGTTATATTTTCAACAATTTTTAAAGAATCTTGTGTTGATAAGCTGACTCTTTCAATTGATAAAGTTTCTTCAGGAGCACTATCAAGCGTATAAAAAGGATCATCTACGTTTACAAATTTATCATCTGCAATTGTTTTTACATTTTTTGTGTTAGCTAGCGCCACTTGATCAATAATATTTTCATTATCAATGCTTTCTGTATCTGTTTGTTCTACCAGCAATGACATATTAATAGGCTCTGTCGAAACAGAACAGCCAATAGTGTTTAATATTTCAAGAGCCAGCGAAGTGTCAGATGTGCTTCCTATTGTTTCTGATACATAGCCAGATTTTTTAAGTCTGCGATATGCTCGATCATTTGCAATCAATGTCTCAGAGCTAGTTCTTGAGCCTCTTACTTGCTGTCTGCTTTTTCTATCTAAATTTATTTTAATGCTATTTTTTGTTAAATTAAATCCCATTTTGATATCCTTTAGAATCCATACCTAAATAATCTAAGAGCGTTAAGATCATGAGGTTCGCCGATTTCGCTAGTAGCCTCGCTACTTTCTGCCTCGTCTTCAATATCAGAATCCTTATCTAAAATAGCACTATAAGCTATAAATGCCATTGTTGTATTTGCAGCGTAAACATCTTTAAATGCCGATGTGTAAGTTGGAAAATGATTATAATCGCCCGCACTGGTTGTTGTAGCGCCGGCGGTTTCTAATAAACCATTTATAGTATCTGCATAATCTTTAGCGTTGTCTTTGATTTCTCCAATGTATTTTTTAATATCTCTGATGATATCTGCTTTCTCCAGTTTATTGCCTAGACCAAGATCATCATATTCTTGAATTTTTTCATCAACATATTCTTTTAAGTTTGTATTATACAATGTCATGGTAGTTTCGTAAAGATTTGTATAATATTCTAATTCTTCTTCTGCGGCTGCAGCGGCTAGCCCTGGGGCTAAATCTTCTCCATAATCTTCATATGATTCACCCATATCAATAATTGGCGGCAAGTCTCTAAATTCATTATAATATGATAAATCAAATTCACCAGATTCTGCAGCTGTAATTTGCTGGCCGATTGTTCCGTCAACATCTAAGAAATTTGTGTAAAGAGACAACATAGAATTGTAAAATGATTCAATTTGATCCATTGTGCCTTCTTCAGGAGTTATTTGTTTTTCCAGACTGGCAGTTTCATTATTAAGCCTATCTAAGTCACCGTCGAAAAAATTATATAGTATTTCTTGAAACATATTATACACATATGGGGCGCGGCGATACGGAAAATTAGTCGAGTCATTTTCATAAAATGTATTTATCGAATTAATAAAAAATTGATTGAAATAACCTTTAATATTATTATAAGAACAAAATTCATTTGCTAAATTGTAATATTCTTCAAACTTTGTTAACTCTTCATAATACAAATCTCTTAAACCATATAAAACTTCAAGACTTTTATCTTCGCATGTAAGATAAAAAGTGTAATGCTCAAGACTTTGATCAATAGCATCGGACTCATCGGCTAACAAAATATCATAATAATCTTGAAATTCAAAACACGCTAAACGATAGCCGCTGCGGGTTTCTGTGGTCGCTTCAAAATTTCTTAGCAAGCAATACGTATTATCCGGCACCCCATCAACTCCAACATCAATTTCATAATATACCGGAGATCCTTGAAGGCTTGTGGACACTGTTGCAATAGGAACAATTTCCATAGGGGATGCCGCAACTATATAATCTGTTGTTCGATCTTCATCTTCTATGCCCTCTGATTCTGCTTCAGCTTCTGAATATTGATCTGCATATCTGGTTAATATGTAGAATTGAGCATCTTCATCGTAAAATCTTGTCAAGTAATGACTATCAATTTTAATTGCTTTGCTAGTAATTTCTTGACCAAAAAAAAGCTCTAACTTGTCTATATCAATTATTGACGATAATGCTGTATCATTTCTAATTATTTTTTCAATATCAGCAAAAATATATCCGGTTGTAAATAAAGTATCTGAAGCTTCCCATATGGTTGTATGGTCCATCCCATAATATTCCTTGTGATAAGCATATCTTGTTATAGGCGGATCATCATATATTCTATTGCTGGCTGTTTCGCCTGCGGTTGCATCTGCCGTGTTTGGAACCGGTTCGGGAAATTCATATGATGTATCATCTTCAACTATTCTTGAGTCAATTAGTTTTGAATTGAAAAGAAGTGTTTTTTCTAATTGAGGATTTTGGCCATAATTTATAATTTCATTTTGCACTAAAGCATTTAAAGTATCATAAAATATTCCAATTTGTGTATCAGTTCCTTTTTCCGGATAAACTAATAAAAAATTATTTAGTTCAACTAATAACGTAGGCTCACTAATTTCTGAAACCACTAAACCTTCAAGACTATCTAAAATTTCATTAAATTCGTCAGACTGGCTAGTTGAACGCTGAGATTCAATTAAATCTAAAAATTGCCCATATGTTATAGATCTCTCGTCGTAAGAAGCTGCATGATACGTGCCAATAATTGTTTGCATCCCGGTGCCTTCGTAAATATCACCACTTGGATATTTCCATTTAGTAAGGGGCCCTGTTGCTAATTGACCATTATTTTCAAATATTAATTCATAAGCTATTTGTGAAAAAAACATATCTCCATAAATATCATTTTGTATAACTGCCGAATTTAATTCAATTTCAGAATCTAAATCTAATATTGACGAAAAACTAAATAAATATAAATTAGAAAAATCTTCATTACCGATACCTGACAAAAATTGATAAAGCGTATTAAAGGTAAAATCTGAATATACCAATTCAAGCGGTAAATTAATTGTTGTTGTATATTTATAAGTTGGAGATTCGTAAGCGTCTTCTAAATATTCTGAGTATGCAACACCAGACTCGTCAACTTCAAAAAAATCAGAAAAATTAAACATAACATAATTTGTATTTAAATAAACGCCTTGACGAGTAGTTTCTGTAATTGTTGTTCCTTCTTGCATAGTGTGCACATAATAATTGGCCTCAACAACTTCAAGAGTTGATGTGCTTTCATCTATGCTTTCTTCATCGGAAACAGTTTCTGTTGTTATATCGGTTGAGCCAACAAACAATGCGTCATCTAAGCCAATCGTGCCATAGCCAGGAATAAACCAACTTTTATATTTTTTCATATGCTGTTGAACGCTTGCTTGGCCGCTTATAATACTATTTGATTTTGAGTTGTCAAAAATTATTGCAGCGTATCCAAAATAAGATGAAATTTGTTCAATATAATCAGTTGGTTCAACTCCATCATCTGCGCTTAAATATATTGATACGTCTATACTTAAGCCATCTTGCGTGGTGGCTGGAGACACTATGCCATTGACATCGCTCCTAATGTAAACTTTATCAATAAATACACCGGGCATATTAGTCTGTATTATAGGTGGGTTTAATCCTGGCATATTTCTGGCTCCGTAACATATCCATAAATATCAAAATACCTAGGCCCATCAGATGATTCAAGATCATAAGCAAAATCTTCACAATTGTGATCAAGATTTATAAAATATGATTTTCTAGCGTATGTTTCTTGGCCGCGGCATACTAGTTGTTTAGAAACTCTTTCATCTACTAAAAAGTCAAAGTAGTATTCAGAGCTACCGGTTGTCATCAAGCTATCCGGACTATGGACCGGTGTTGGCGTTGTCATAAATCCGTCCACAACTTGATTTATTTCTTGTTTAAAATATTTTCTATTTAGTTGCTCTTTTGCATCTTTTCCGCCAGTAAAAAATCCACCCGATGTAATCATTTTTTCTTCGTCTGAAGAAGTTACTTTTGCTGTTCCAGGAGATGGCCCGCCCATTGTATTAGTGACGATGCCTGTTCCGTTGGTATTGGTTATAATCACCTTGTGCATTTCTGTAGACACAGAAACATTAAGGCTGCCGCCTCCAGAAATATAATTTTCAATTGCTGCTTTTGCCCTTAAGGCCATGGCGAAAGTTTCAAGAACTCCATCATAACTTGCATCAATCTTTGTATTGGTATCGACAGTGCCGGTGGTCCATGTAAAAGTAACTGAGTTAGTGCCATCATTAATTGTAAAAGTTTCTCCATTTAATTCAGCATCTGCAGCTTGAAAGCCTATTTCAGCAACCCCATTTGTTGATTCTTCAATAATTCTTTCAAAAAATTCAATATCAAAATTTTCCATTAAAAGTTGAGTATTTGTCTCCTCAATATAAACAACGGCGTCTTGTGGTATTATTTTAATAATTTTGTTATCACTAAACTGGCCACTTTCTAAAGCGAACGCATCTGTTAAATCTAAGTTGTAGCGCTCGTTAACTCCAAATGACGGAGACAAGTCAGCAGTAACTTTTTTGTAATTTAAATTCATATTAATTTGTGGAATTTTTGAAAATTTAGAATATTCATTAGACTCCGAAGAAGATGAAATAAACCCATTTAATGCAATAACCTTCCATGCTGGCGCTGTTTGTTTGCTATTGGTCAGTATAACATCGCCGATTGCATTATCAAATCTGTAAATATCTGTTGCAGGTTTATTTTGTTTAGGGCTTTCATCGGATGAATATGCTGCCGACTCTTCTCCGTCAATAGTAGTATCAAGCTGTCCTATTTCATTTTCAATTTCAGAAAAGAGTACTAAACTTTCAAGATATTGTGTTTCGTTTTTTATTCTATGAAATATTTCATTTTGATTTTCGTGAAATTGTAAATTTAAATCAGATTTTTCTGGTGCATTTGAGCCTGTGTAAATTGCATAACGACCATCATAAAGAATGTTATCGTCAAAAAATTCGTAGCAATAAGGTTTAAATTTTCCAATTGATAAAAGATACCTACCATAAGTTGTTAACTTTAAATCATATACTTGTTCTTTTTTGTTTAAAAATTTTGCCATTAGTATCCACCCATTCCGCCGCCGCCGCGACCACCGGTGCCAGAACCATTGTTGCCATTTCTTCGATTACGAGAGCGGCCATTTCTACTTGTTCTATTAGTATTGGCACTTCTGTTTCGTGATGTTCTTCTTCTTGTTGTTTGCCCATTAGAAACATTATCAGTTGTATTTTCAGTATTTGTTCTTGGGGGACTCATATTGGAGACCTCTGGTATTTCATTACTCACACTTGTTGTTTCAGTTCTAGAAAACAAGACTTGTGCATCCATTTTAATTAGCTCAACAAAGGATAAATAATCATAAGGCCAGTTGAATCCAACTTTATAACCTGTGGTTTCGTCATCAAAACTAAATATATCAGTTGAAGCTTGGCCAACTTGCGGAGTTACATGATTATAGTAGTGTCCTTGTGATTTTTGTTTTACTTTAAAAACCATCCATCTCAAATTTTCGTTATCTAAAATGTTTGATTCAGATAATAATTCGGTATCCATCAGCTCATGAGCAACTGATTGATATTGAAAACTAATTTTTTTAGAATCTCTCGGAGATAAATTTTGCCAAATATATGATAAATCGTCTTTATCAAACTTATATTCAAACTCAAACATGTACATTACTATTGGCTCAACTAGTGAATTGTTTAAAAAATCAAATTGAGGGGGTAAAACATATTTGTCCATTTTTTGTATAAGTTTTCTAATTGATTCGCCAGCTGCATCTAATGAGTCTCCTGTTAAAGTTCCTTTTGCAGATGCTAATGCAGCTTTATATCTTAACGTAGGAATATTAATAAAAGATTTTCTTGTTGAATTAAATGCCCCAGCAGCCTCTGAAGTGCCTTTAACGCTATCAACAATATAAGGCACGGCAACTACTGCTTCTGATATTGTTCTTGATTCTGATATTTCTCCCAACCTTTTAGATGTTGATGTATCGAATCCGGCTAAATCAGTTAGTGATGCCATTTTTTTATAAACACTTGTTCCGGTGTCTGCATCCATATTATTATAAATTGTATCGTTTACTATAACATCGTAGTGATTTTTTAACCAATCAGTTGGAATATCGCCAATTTCTAAAAAGATACCTTTATCGGGTGATTCTGGAACGACGCCGAATTGATGCCACATGCCTCTTGGAACTGATCCGGATGCATATGTGGGCAGTGTTAAATTGCCATCAGCATTTGTTATAGGGTGAATGCCTTTATCGTTAAAGTTTAACATAGGCGTTTCCCACTTGGGCTGAATAACCCATTTTTTACCCGCAGTTATATTGGTAGTTTTTAATTTGTTTCCAAACGTATCTGATTCTTGTTGTAAAACTCTTTCGACTCCAAATAAGTTAATACTAGCACTAATTTGCATTGCATTTAAATTAACATTGTGTCCTGAATATATAAAGTTTGTAGACTGTGTAAAGTCAGAATCTTCAAATGAAGATATTAAACAGGGCTTATTGCTAACAACATGTCCAGGGTCGGCGCGCCAATACGCAGAGCTAACCTCAGATAATATTTGTTCTAAATCATATGACTTATTTGGATCAGGTCTGAAGATTAAATCACACCACGCTTCGCCATTTGTATAAGGCGGAGTGAAAGACCAGTTGTAGCCATTAAAGCTGTCCATTGGAAATGTTTTGATAACTGCTGCGGCTATTGATCCTGTGCCATCTGGCTGGCCTGCTACGGGCGGCCCGAAAGCAGTTGGTCTGGAATACATTGTAAATGATTCTTTAAACAATAAGCCTTGTTTTGGATCTTGTGGCAATGGGAATGTAGATTTGCCAAAACCAGTGCCGTCGTGAACTAAGGCGCCTGCCATACCATACGCAACATTGTTTCCTGCAGAACCTGAATCTCCTCTATAATCGCGCGATCCTGAGACAGATCTTCTTAATTTGATTCTTGCTCCATAAACACTGCCAGATGTAAATCTTAAATCATTAGTTACAACTCCAGATTTCAATGATGTGTATGAGTCATCTTTAAGAAAGAACGAACCAACTTCTCCAAAAAAGTTACTAGCCATCATAGAATAAATTTCGTCTGATGCTGCTCCCATTGATGCTGTCGCATTAAATGAAGCTGAAGGGTGGGGCTCTACATCAAGTATTTGCACGCCAGCTATATATTTTTCTGGTGCTAAAATGGCCTCAAATGGAACTCGCTGATCCCAAAATTCGCCACCACGATAACCATATTTTGTACTGGCGGGCGGTTCTTTAGGAGTGATTGCCCAGTTGTGTGTTGCCGCGCCGTCTGTACTGCCATAGTAAGAAGCACTTAACTTTGTACTATCAGTTAGAATTGGGTAATCCACTGCAAGGCCAGATTTTATTGAATTAAACAAAATACCGGGCGAATACAATGGCTGCATTAATGGACGTAACAATCCGCCGCGATTTTGAATTAAATCAAAGCCATTGTATTTTTTAGTTGCGGCAGAATTTGGCTGGATTGAGGCATCAAAACCAGCACCATACGATCGAGAAAATTGTGAAACTAAATCCAATGTTCTTTGCGCTGGATAAAAACCTTTATATGGATTAAATCTGATCGCTGCACTACAAACTAATCTTATTTCAGTAGCGTCTAACAAAGATTCACTTTTAATGTTTAAAAAGTCATTTAAAAATTCTGAATTAGAATAATCTGTGTAGAATGAACTTGTGGAACTATTAATATTGGTGCCTGGAATTTCAAATGTGTCTGTTTTATCTGTTGATGAAATTCCATACCTAACATAATCTTCTACATGTTCACTAATTCTATATTCTGGTACAATAGAAAAATCTCTTGCCATTAGCAATAAATCTTCTTTATAATCATCGTATTTTGAAAACCACGGATTAGAAGCCGTCGCATGAAAAGTTGTGGCGCCATCAGTAATTGTCACTATTCCTGCTTGCGTTCCTGCCTCCCAAAGCGCCTCGCCTCCAAAAGGATCAATTTGAATTCCAACATTAAATGGCTCTAAGCCTTTTTCTATGCTTCCAGTTTCAGCAATATATGGACCTGTCGGAGATGCAACTGAACGAGGTGATGTGATAATATGCTTTCTAGAATATAATGCGCCTGGGGATAATGTAGCCTCACTATTTGGATCGTTTTGTGCAACGCCCGAATGTACAAGAAAATAATTGTTTTGTAATTCGCCTGCTGATCCTTCTCTAATATTAGCTAATTCATCGCCGCCTGTGCCTACGTTAGGCACGCCTGAGCGCGTTAAAAAATTTATTTGAGCATCTAATGGCCAACTACTTTGTGATACAGGCACAACGCTAACACCAAACGAATTTAATACTGAATTTCCAACAGCAACTCGATCAACCGCGTCATCTCTCCAAAATTTGTTATCGTACCCTATTCTTTCACGCGAAGATGAAACAAATTCATTTCTTTTAGATGGAAAAATGTTTTCACAATACATTACCCAATTAACCCTGTAGTTGCCGGCGTTTGTTAGCTCCAAAACTTGGTTTAAAGGTGTTACAGTTTGTAAATTTGGAAGACCTTGTAAATCATTAAATTCAACATCATTAAAATATATTTTTTCATTATTGTGAGTAATTTTTAATGTTACATCTCCGTCATTAGAACTAAAATTAAGTAAAGCTGGTCTGCCTCTCATAGAAACAGGGGGCACATTATAAATGCTTATGGCGTTAGTTGATATGTCGGCCCTTGAGACTACGCCGCTAAGATGTTCATTTCTTAAAATTGGATGATCTTGCATCCTTAATCTTTGCCAATTCCATCCATAATTGCCATTGCGCTTCGTCATTAAAACATTAAAATAATCTGCTGATGTTGTTAAGAAATTTTCAATTTGAAGTTTATCTACAATTGTTTTATTAAAATATTCATCATTATCAATTGTTGTCGGAAAACCTAGTGTATTAACATCTCCCGAAGCTGTCAATGAGTCGAAAGCTAAAATATTTATTCTTGACGTTGGCTGATATAAACCTTGTATCAATTGAGGCACCACAGAGCTTGCACTGACATAATCAAAATAAGCTACGTACCCGTCAGCCGAACTAGAATGTAAGCCTGCTTGCTCCCCATGCACCGGCATGTAAGCGTAAAATCTTTCGCCATCCATTACAACTGATGATGTAAACCAAGAGTATTGTAAATCTGATCTAGGAATTGCATGCTGAACATAGAAGTTGTCAAACTTAGATGCCGTGGCTGTTGTTATGGTTTTTGGACTATAGGTGTCAGCTGTTTCATTTGTTATTTTCAATGTTGTAAGTTTGTTTCTGTTGATCTTGTGAAACGATGGCGCTTGATCATATTGAGCGCCTGGCAAATTAGCAGATGAGGTTACAATATGTGAGTCGCGACCAAATCTTGCACTATGTCTTGACAGATGTGATCTAAGGCCGAAATCTCTACCATGTATATCTTGTACGATTATACCAGCAGAACCCGAACCAATTTCGACAGAAAGCGATCCGGTTGATCCTTGCGAAGGCTTGATCACTGTTAAGTTTCTGTTTAACAATGAATTGTATACTGAAAATTCTGAAGATCTAAAATCAAGATAACCGCGGCCCATAACTTCTATGCCGCCAGGAGCAGCAAATCTGGATACTATAACAGATTTGTTTTCAGTGCCTGTTAGGTAGCCAGCGTTATATTCGTCAATAAATTTAAAATGACTTCCAGAATTTCTACGTATATCTAAAAACGTTCGCACATTGGTTGTACTTCCAGAATGCGCTAAATAAATAGCATCGGGCAATGTAGGCTGTTCTTCTATAAAAGCTCTTGGATTGTTGATTGCACCAACGGTACTTACAATTTCATAATTTTTTTGATAATTTCCTAATATAGTTGACCCTGTTCTCATGTGAATATTGCGTATATTAACAGGACGCTTAGCTACAAAATCCCTGTAGAGCCATGCTTTTTGTGAAGCAGTCAACGGATATGGCAGAACGCCAATTTCGTTTGCTTCTGGCCAAGGATAGTCTGGCGAGACCATACCAATTGCACCGGTTAAGCCATGATTTTCATTGTAACCAACACATGTTCCAAACAGAAGTTTCCATGCCTCTGCTCTATTGTACCATGCATCAGACCCCGTATTGATTGCGATATGTCTCGATTGATGTCCTCCGACAGCGTAATTTGTAAATGGGCCCTGCATTGGTACTTCAAACGAATCTCCATATGTATCGTGATGAAGGTTAACAATCTCAATTCCGCCAGTAACGCTATCAACTATAACTTTATTATACCCACTTACAACAGAAGAACTTATAATGTTAAAAGGAAATGCAAATGATGATTTTACATTACTATATCCTGTTCCATCGTGTTCAAAGTTTCTACCATGAAGAGTACTAAGATATCTTTTTGTAAGCATTCTCGGCGTTCTGTCAGCTGTGTATTGATGTGTTTCATGAAGTTCAACAAAATAATTTGCAAATCCTAAAATTACATTTTGTGGAATAAAAGTTTGACCATCATTTTCAACTGGGCCGGCTGGTCTAATTGCGTTATAAGTAAAATCAATATTTTTATTATCTGTAAAGTTAACACCGCCTTTAATAAAGGCATCTTTATTCATTGGGTTTCCAAACTCAATGTTATATAACTTTCCAAAGCTTCCGCTTGAGAAACCACCAGCACTATATGAAGTTCCATCAGAAGTAAATGAAAGCGGAGAACTTTGACTTAAAGCAGGGGATGAATAAATAATTCTTCTAAAAGTATTTCTTTGTGCATCAATATTCGAATTAACACTAGGAGAGTTTGTAGAACGGCTTGACGATATTTCAATTGAAGATCTATCAGCTCTTTCATCCCAATATAATCTATTTTCATTTGTTGGTCGAGGCGAGGCTGGTATTGTAGATGAGCCCTCAGCCCAAGAATATTGGTTTTCTCGGGCGCCCTTCATTGCTACATCTGGATCTGTTTCTTTAAATTCTATGGTTGGAAATTTAAATTGATACTTGTTTCTTTCCAATACATGACTTTCAACGACATTTAACATGTCTGGTTCAAAATCTGATGATGCCGGCATTAATTGTGATATAATTGTAGCCAACGAATCGTCAAACCACTTATAGTAATCAACAAACTTTTCAACTTGCGTAGTTTTAACTGCTTTTCTAAAAAAAGATTGTCTTAATTTTTCTAAAGCTTTATAATTTTGCCTATATCTATTAACAGGTTCTCCGATAATATTATTAAAATCAACCACACCTGCGAAAAACTTAAGCATTTCTTCTGAAATTGCATTGTACATGCTTTTTTCAATAGTAAAATAATACTTTCCTACATTTGGCTCTCTACCAAAAGTAATATCATCGCCAGATAAAATATTGATCATGTCTGATGATAAAGCTTTTTCAGGATCAATAAATTTAAAATAGTTAATTGCTTTTTTATTTATTACATCAGTGGAGGATTCCGCAAAACCAAACCCATATCCAGTATGTTGATTTCCTGCTAAATTGCCAGCCCAGCCATAGTTATTTCTAATTTCAGCAGAGCCAGAGCTGGTGTCGGTAATAAAAAAGTTACCATTACTATCAGAACCAGTAATATTTTCAAAATTCCAATTTAATACTAACGAATTTGAATTTAATATATCGTGACCAAAACTATTCAAATCGCGAGGAGATGTATTAAGATACGAACCAGAAACTCCTAAACTATCAATATCATTAGCGTGCTGTTGCAAGTTTCCATCTTCAATATATCTTGTCCAATATTTTACTGAGTTAATATTGACATCACAAAGATTTAATATAGACCCTGTTATATTGGTTCTTCGGGATCCTGCATATACTCTTTTAGAAGCATTTAAAAAATTTGTTGCAACTGAGTGGTTTATTGATGCTGTTAGTTTAAAGCTATTTAATGGATATCCATTTTCATTATTATAACCACTAAAAATTAAATCATAATTATTATGTCCAGATTTAAAAGATTCAACCGATCCACTAACAACGCCCGCTACACCAAATGAACTGCTTAAACTGGGCGCCAGACGAACTGACAAGCTCCATCGACTATTGTTATATACGCCAAGATATGTGCTACTGGTGAGCACTGGAAACGGGACTTTTCCATTTAAACCTTCATTGGACGATGACAACATAAATCTAACATTTTTTGAATATATTCCATCGCGCACTGCAAAAACTTGAAAGTTAGCTACATCTGGTCCTGATTCATTATCACCACCCGAGTCCTCAGCTAAACTTGTAATCCATGTTGTCTCTGCTCCTGACTTAATTGCTGTGCTTCCGGTCGCAACCGTATACATACCGAACAACGATCCAGTTATAAATCTTCGCTCTACTTTGTCTAAAGATCTATAAAAAGATGGAAAAATTACATCTGTTTCCATCGTAAATCCATAAGGATCTTCTAAGCCTCTATTGCTTCCGGCGCCGGGCCCACCAACAGGAGCATTGAGAGCGCTGTAGCCAGCGCCATGGGAGCCAGAAATAAATCCCGATGTATCTCCAGAAATTACGTCGGATGGGGGTGGTTCAAATGCAGACCCGGTATATTGTTTTTGATAAATTACAGCGCTTAAATTATCGTTTTCATTAAAATTAATTACATTTTTGTTTATCAATGTTTGCTGTAAATTATTTTTTAATAAATATTCATTTCCGTCTGAATACGTATTAAGACGCATTAGTGATTCATCGAGATTAAAACACCTGAAAACATTTCGAATAGATTTTTCTGTTCCCTTACTTTTGAAAATATTAGTTAAGTTATTGTATAAATTTTCATAAATTAAATTTTTTGTTTCTGTTAAATCAAATTGATAAGAACCAGTTAATGTTTTATTTAAAAACTTTTCTGTAATTGATGCATCGACAAATATTTCTGGAAGATTTAATCCTAGTGATTGTGGCAAATGTCTGGCCATTGGATATGGCGTGTATGACGCGCTAGTGTATGTTGCATGTCTTAGTTTAGGAATTTCTTGAATTTGTAGATATAGTTTATCAAAGTATGTACCGACTATATGTGTCATATACCTTAGATCACTTTGAAATTCTTTTCCTTGATTTTCATCTTCTTCTATCATCCAGGCTGGCAACAGGCTAAGAAAAGAAGAATTATTTTGTCTGTCGTGATATGAGCCGCTATCCAACAACGCTGTTTTTAAAGCAGAAACATCCGGATGATCAGCATAAATAATAGGATCTTTGTACTCACTCGTATAATTTGAGCCACTGGCCAGAACGATTGCGGATCCTGTTGCTCTTGAGTTAGAACCATACCCAGTCCATATACCATTACTTACGCGGCCACTATAGTCTAAAACAACACTATCTGTCGATGATACGCCAGTTATACCCTCATTAAATTTATAATAAATACCTAAAGTCGTATTAGAAATATCTGTATTTGTACCGCCTCTTACTTGGTCAAACCAATTTAAGCCAATATCACGCGCAGTGCGTGCAGTTTTCCAAAATCTAAACTCATCTATAGAGCCTGAAAGCTTTCCGGCGCCGGACAAAGAACCAGTTGCAGTTGTTTCTGATGGAGCTGTTAAGAGCGCTCCTAATC
>MDSZ01176604.1_pt1 | contig 13945 bp, 10 predicted proteins | sample 811201 | NCBI WGS metagenome assembly MDSZ01 (sample SAMN05326647, study PRJNA326480) | marine metagenome | isolation source: seawater | place: Indian Ocean: North | collected 2010
AATGCAATGGCAAATTGTAATGATGGCTCATGTATATATCCTGCAGGATGCACTGAGCCTATCCCAACAGTAGTATACTCTTACGATGTTATCGATGAGAGAGCTAAAATTGCATGGGATAATATGAACGATAGCTTATGTATGGTAGATAAGTATAGAATTCGCTACAAAGTACAAGGAACCAATGCTTGGTATTCTAAAACTATGCAAGGCTCTGGTCTATGTCTTAATGGATTAAATACTACAGTAAAACAAATGCTTAATTTAACTCACTCTACAACCTATGAGTATAAAATCAAAGCATGGTACTGCAGTGGAGCGGTAGGTGGTACGCCGTGGTCTGCACTACAAACCTTCACTACGCAAGGTATTTGTCCAGACATCACTAACCTTACTGTAACACCTAATCCAAACAACAATACCAGAGCAACATTCTGCTGGGATACTACTGGTACTTACCTTTATGCAAGGGTTAAGTATAGAGTAGACACTGCAGGATCTGCTTGGATTAATGTTGGTGGATTTGGAGTATACTATCCAACTACATGTAAGCAGAAGTTTGGTATGACACCAGGTGAAGATTATAAAGCTACAGGTAGAGCATTCTGTGATCCGAATATGTCGGCTTACAACTCTAACTGGACGCCATTTATCACTTGGACTCAACCAGGAACTATTAGAGCGGAAGGTGGAACAGCTATAGGCAACTTAGATGTTTATCCTAACCCATCTAGAGATATCTTTAATGTGACTTTCACATCAGAGGATATTCAAGATCTAGAGGTTAGAATAATCAACGTAGTTGGTGAAACTGTATACACTGAAAACCTTGAGCAGTTCGTAGGTGAGTATACTAAAGTAATTGACTTAGAAGATTATACTAAAGGTATATACTTCTTAGAAATCACTACCAACACTGGTGTGGTTAATAAGAAGCTAATCCTTCAGTAAGATTCTTTGTTAATCTTAATAGAAAGAGGCTCGAGAAATCGAGCCTCTTTTTTTTATCTCTTTATATATAAATAATAGATAATGAATTCAAATGTGTCATTTTTTATTTTAATTTTGATACACAATTAAACGCTATGAAAAAAACTATCTTTAGTATTTGTCTCTTTTTAACTTTTTCTTTTAGTTCATTCGGACAATGTACGCCTAATTTTCTTTTTACTGCCCTTGGCGTACCTGGTATTTATCCTCCAAATATTCCTATACCAGGGGTGCCATTGACTGGCATTGCTGATGGGAATGTTGGTAGTAACTATAATCAAACGCTAACTACGGTCATTATACAGGACACATCTTTAGATATCACAACGTTAGTACCTACATTAGGAACAATATTAAATATAGCTGGAATTAATCCTGTGATGACTTTAACTGTAAACCATGTACTTGTAGATGTACAAGGTCTACCCGCATCATTAACGTATACATGCGATCAATCAAATTGTCAGTTTCCATCAGGTGTAGATGGTTGTGTACAAATTAGTGGTGTTCCTTTACAGTCTGGAACGTTTCCTATTGATGTTAATATGACAATTAATGTTGAAATTCCATCAATTAACGATCCAATACTTGGAACTACACTATATGCAGGGGGTCCAATTGATATCCCTACTTTTTCCGCTGTCCAGTATGATCTTAATATAGAAGGAGCCACTTCTTTAGAAAACAGTCTTGAATTATTCTCTTTACATCCTAACCTAAGTAATGGCTATATAATTTTTGATTTAAATCAACAAAGCACTATTAGCGTTTACAATATCATTGGAGAATTAGTCTTTAAAAGTGAATATCGAGATAAGAATTTTAGATTATCGAAGCATGATATTGGAAAAGGAGTCTTCTTTCTTGAATTTTTCAAGGATAATAAAAGACAGATACATAAATTCATTATTAATTAAAAAAAAATCATGAGAATCATATTTTGTATAATCGGCATATTATTGATTAACCCAAATTTATATTCACAAATTACCGTTACTGAAAACAACGTTCTTAGTATAAATGATCAGATCAATTTATGTGTAGATGAAAATAGCTTAGTTAATGCTGGATCGTCAGGAGTTAATATTAATTGGGATTTTTCTACATTAAATGTAATGAATAGCATGACATGGCAATGTCTAAGTCCAAATAATACCCCTTTTGCATCTTCATATCCTGGAGCAAATATTTGTATTGAAGATTTTGGAGACTATTTATATTTTAATAAATCAAATAACAAAGTAGAGCTTTTAGGTCAAAATGACTCTACATTACAAACTCCAGTTGTAATTTTACCATTACCACTTACCTACGGATTGTCATATACTGATGGCCCTATAACAGCACTAGATTCTGTTATTTATGGTCCAGCTGTTAATTTTTTGTTAGCCAGTCAAGGTCTCTCAGCTTCTATTTTAAGTGGTTTTGCTGCACATAGCGCGGACACCCTTAGCATACAAGCTACAATTACTACAGATTTTAATGTGGATGCGCATGGAGAAATAACAATTCCAATGGGTACCTATGATTGCTTGAGATTAAAAATGGAGAGAACTACCAATACAACTATTGAAATATATTGTACTGATACAATAACAGGTGCAGGTTCTGGTTGGTATCCGGTACCCTTTTCTGATATTCAAGAGGAGGTTTCTTACCAGTGGTGGTCAAATGATCCTATTACAAAGTTTGCTTTAGTTGAAATGGTAGTAGATTCTGTTGGAAATTCTGATGGCCCTATTCAGTTTTTGCATAATGCAACTAACAATATACAAGAAGAACCATCATTTGATGCGAAAATATATCCAGTACCATCTAAAAATGAGTTAAATATTCAAATCGAAGGATTTAAAGAAACTACTTTAATGATTTTTGATATACAAGGTAAACTTATTGATGAAATGATATTTTGGAATGAAAAAAGATTAGATTTAAACACTTTTGATAAAGGGGTTTATATTTTCTCTTTTTATAATGGAGTCAACACAATAGAGAAGAAAATTATAGTTGAATAAAACATTTATATTATGTGGATGAAGATATTACCATTTATTTTAATAGTTGGTTTTTTGTTATGGATTCAGCTTTCTAAAAGCAATATTGATTACAAAAAAGCGATTGAAGAGGGCGCGATTATTATTGATGTAAGATCCCCTGAAGAATTTAATCAAGGACACATTGATCAATCGATTAATATACCGCTTCAAATTCTTAATAAGAACCTTAGTACATTAAAGGACAAAGAACAAACCATTATTACTTGCTGCGCATCTGGGATGCGAAGCGCAAGAGCTAAGTCTATATTGAAGAAAAATGGATATATATCTGTTCATAATGGCGGTGGATGGGTTGGCTTGAAGTCTAAAATTAAGTAGTAATGAAAATAAGTAAAACATTCATTGAAGATTTGCTAGTTATTGAGCCAGCTGTGTTTGAGGATGATAGAGGTTATTTTTTTGAAAGTTGGAGTAAATCTGTTTTTCTGAAACATGATTTAGATCTTGATTTTGTTCAAGACAATCAATCTTTTTCGCACAAAAATACCTTAAGAGGATTGCATTTTCAGCATCCACCATACGCACAAGGAAAGTTGGTTCGCGTAATACAAGGTTCTGTGTTAGATATAGCTGTTGATATTCGAAGAAAATCATCAACTTATGGTCAATATTTCTCTATTGAGTTAAGCGGTAAGAATAAAAAAATGTTTTGGATACCTGAAGGATTTGCGCATGGTTTTTTGACCCTTGAAGATGAAACAATTTTTAGCTACAAATGCACTCAGATATATCATAAAGAATCTGAAGGTTCTTTACTTTGGAATGATTCAGAACTGAATATTGATTGGGGAGTAAAAAACCCTATTGTTTCAGAAAAAGATAAAAAAGCTGATAGTTTTGCTAATTGCAAGAGTTCGTTTTAAATGAAAAAAAGATATATCTATTTTTCTGTAGCATGCATTTTACTGCTTTTGTTTCAAAATCTTATTTTATCATCTTATCGAAACTCAGAAGATCAGATATATAGAAAACAATTCAATAAACAATATGGTATATTTTCTTTAGTTCAACCAGAAGAGATTAGTTTTTGCGATGAAAGATTACCGATTTCAGACAATCATACATGGGAGAGATTAGACAAACAATTGCTACGAAATACATATTTTCAATCAAATACATTGCTCTATTTAAAACGAGCAGGCAAGTACTTTCCAATTATTGAGCCTATCTTACGAAAGAACAATATTCCAGATGATTTTAAATACCTAGCTGTTATTGAAAGTGGCTTGGAAAATGTTGTTTCTCCTTCTGGAGCTTCTGGCTTTTGGCAAATAATGGAAGTTACAGCTCAAGAGTATGGATTAGAAATCAATGAGGAAGTCGATGAACGATATCATTTAGAAAAATCTACTAAGGCAGCATGCAAATATCTTTTAGAAGCATACGATATTTTTGGATCTTGGACTATGGTAGCTGCTTCTTATAATATGGGTAAAACAGGTTTAAAAAAGCAATCAGAGAAACAACAATCAAATAATTATTATAATTTACATCTTAATTCGGAAACCGGAGCATATATTTTCCGAATTTTAGCTATAAAGGAGATTTTACAAAATCCAAGAAAGTATGGATTTTATATTCGAGATAAAGACTTCTATATTTTAAATAAAGTCAAAAAAATTTCTTTGAAAAAAGATAACGTAGATTTAATTAAATATTCTAAAGAGTTAGGTGTAAATTACAAACTTCTTAAAACTTACAACCCTTGGTTAAGAAAAGATTATTTAACCAATCCAAAAAATAAAGAATATAAAATTCAGATACCAGAATCAACAAAAGGTCTAGTTTTTAAAGAAATAAAATAAAAGCATTTACATGAATCAGGAGAAAGATATTTGTATTTATGGAGCAAGAATGCACAATCTCAAAAATATTGATTTAAAAATACCTAGAAATCAATTAGTTGTTTTTACTGGTAAAAGCGGTAGTGGAAAATCCTCACTTGCTTTTGATACTATACATGCAGAAGGTCAGAGAAGATATTTAGAAACATTTAATGCTTATGCTCGACAATTTCTAGGTAACATGAAACGGCCTGATGTAGATAAGATTACTGGATTGAGTCCTGTGGTAGCAATCGAGCAAAAAACAACATCTAAAAATCCTAGATCTACCGTAGGTACCGTTACAGAGATTTATGATTATTTACGATTGCTTTTTTCTAGAGTAGCAAGTGCTTATTCTTATAAATCTGGAAAGAAAATGGTTCGTTTCACAAATGAGGAAATCCTAACTTTATTGTTTAGTAAATATAAAGGAAAAGATATCTTGTTACTCTCCCCTCTTGTTAGGTCTAGAAAAGGCCATTACCAAGATCTTTTTCAGAAATTGATAAAAAAGGGTTACTTGAATGCTAGGATTGATAATCAAATTACAAGCTTAGACCCTACTCTAAAACTAGACCGTTACAAGATTCATGATATAGAAGTTGTAATTGACAGATTAAAGGTTAGTTCGGCTAATAGAAGAAGATTGGAAAGATCCGTTAAACTTTCTATAAAAGAAGGTAATGGAGTTGTTATGGTTGTAATTCCTGGAGAGGAATCTCCTAGCTATTATAGTCAGGATTTAATGTGTCCTGAAACTGGAATTTCTTATAAAAATCCAGAACCAAATTCCTTTTCTTTTAATTCTCCAAAAGGAGCATGTCCTAGCTGTAACGGCTTAGGCGTTAACAAAGTTATAGATATCGAGAAAATAATTCCAAATCAAGAGTTAAGTATTGCTTCAGGAGCAATTGCTCCTATAAGAAACAAAAAATCAGAATGGTTTTTGTCGCAAATCGAAATTATAGGTAAAAAATTTAATTTTACACTTAACACATCCTTTAAGAATATTTCTAAAGAAGGTAAAGATGCTATTTTATATGGAATAGAAGATACTTTTAAAGTTAAGTTACGTTCAGCAAAAATATCAAAGACTTATAAAATTGATTTTGATGGAATTGCAAATTTCATTAAACAACAATATGAATTTAAAGATGTAAAATCATTAAATAGATGGGCTTCAAGATACATGTCTGAAGAAAATTGCCCTAGATGTAAAGGAGGGAGATTAAACATGGAGTCCATGAGTTATAAATTAGCTGGAAAAAATATTACAGAGTTAACAAATATGAGTATCTCCGACTTCTCTATCTGGATAGATGCTTTACCAAAGCATTTATCTATAAAAGAATCTATCATTTCCAAACAGATATTATTAGAGTTAAAAAAAAGAATAGACTTTATAATTGAAGTTGGGTTATCGTATCTTTCGTTAAATCGTGGAACCAAAACCCTGTCTGGAGGTGAGGCGCAACGTATTCGTCTAGCTACTCAAATAGGATCTCAACTTACAAATATTCTTTATATTCTTGATGAACCAAGTATTGGATTGCACCAAAGAGACAATCAAAAATTAATTAATTCACTAAAAAAATTAAGAGATATTGGAAACTCAATTATTGTAGTAGAGCATGATAAGGACATGATAATATCTTCTGATTATATTGTTGATTTAGGTCCAAATGCTGGAATTAACGGAGGAAATGTAGTATCTATTGGAAATATTAAAGATATAATAAACGGAAACAATACAACTGCAAAATATATTTTAGGAGAAGAAAAGATAGACGTGCCTAAAAATCGAAGAAATGGTACTGGTAATTTTATAGAGATTTATGGAGCTCGAGGAAATAATCTTAAAAATATAGATGTTAAGATTCCTCTAGGCCTACTGTGTTGTATCACTGGTGTTTCTGGTAGTGGTAAGTCAACTTTAATTAATGAAACACTGTATCCTATTTTAAACCAACATTTTTACAATTCAGAAAAAAATCCCCTTCCTTATAAAGGATGTAATGGCCTTTCCTATGTTGACAAAGTCATTGAGGTAAATCAGGCTCCAATTGGAAGAACTCCAAGATCAAATCCGGCCACATATACAGGATTGTTTTCAGATATTAGAAATTTATTTGCTAATCTAAAAGAATCTAAAGCTAGAGCTTATAATAGTGGTAGGTTTTCTTTTAATGTGCAGGGAGGAAGATGTGAAGAGTGTAAAGGAGCAGGTGTTAAAACTATAGAAATGAACTTTCTTCCTGATGTTCATGTCCATTGTAAGGATTGTGATGGAAAAAGATATAACAGGGAAACTCTCGAGATTCGCTATAAAGGAAAATCAATTTATGATGTTTTAGATCTGACTGTTGCTGAATCCCTTTCTTTTTTTGAAAATATACCAGCAATAAATAGAAAGATTAAAGCAATTTATGATGTTGGACTTGGCTATATAAAGCTTGGTCAGCCCGCAACAACGCTTTCAGGAGGAGAGGCTCAGCGAATTAAACTTGCTTCTGAATTGTCTAAAAAAAATACAGGTAATACTTTATATATTCTTGATGAGCCTACAACAGGATTACATTTTGAAGATATTAAGGTGCTTTTAGATGTAATGTCTAAAATTATAGAGCAAGGAAGTACCATGATTGTCATTGAACATAATATGGATATTATAAAATCAGCTGATTATATTATTGACTTGGGCCCTGAAGGAGGAGATAAGGGTGGATTTATTGTTTCTGAAGGAAAGCCTGAATATATTGTGAAACAAAAAATAGGATATACTCAAGAATACCTAAAGAATGAAATTTAGGAGTCTGGAGGCTTATTTTTTTAATACAATATATAGATAAGTTAAAAAAAAAGAAAGCTGTATATTAAGCTAATTTAAAATGTTTCAAGTAAATCTTAATTTTTTACTATTTTTGCATAATTAATCTGTAGACCCTAAATATGAATTTAGTTATCAGGAATTATTTTATCGCATTATTATTATTAGTTTATTCTAATTCTGTAGCTCAAGATATAAATTACGAAATAGAGCCACAAGTTCCTTTTCAACCTATGCTTACATTAGGATCAGGCTTTCATAGTTTTCAAGGAGATATTTTAGGTCCTAAAACTAGTACTTTGATTGGAAATATTGGCTACAATGCAGGTATGAGATTAAATCTTAGAGAGCAATTAGATTTATCTTTGCTTTTTTCCTTCGTTAGTTTTTTTGAAGAAAATGATATTTCTAGTTTTAAGTCTGATTTAAATTCTATCGGCCTTCATTTAGATTATAATTTACATATTTTAAAAAATTCAAAAATTAATCCTTATACTACTTTCGGATTACAAGCATTAAGCTATAAAACCCATAATCAAATCAAGTATAATCGAGAATCTACTGTAGCGATACCTCTAGGAATTGGTTTATTTTTTGATGTATCTGAAAGAATTCAAATGAATGCCGGATTCAATTATATACTTTCTATGGGTGATATCGATAAATCAATTGATAATTCTTCGGATAATTATATAGTGACATCTTTTTCTATTTCATACGACTTATTTACACCAAAATCTAAGCAAGAACTCTTTTTAGATGAAAGATATTACTCTGGAGTAGATTTTAATGAAATAGAGAGATCTGATGATGATAATGATGGTGTCGCTGATATGGATGACTATTGCCCTAAAACTCCTAAAGGGGTTAAGGTTGACGATTCCGGATGTCCTTTAGATGATGATAATGATGGTATCCCGAATTATCTTGATAAAGAAAAAGATACGAAAAAAGGAGCTCTAGTTGATGAAAATGGAGTACAACTGACAGAAGAAAAATATTACAGTATGTATTCTGATTTTGCTCCAGCATCTAGAAAATATGCAGAATTTCATAATAATACAGAGATTAAGAGAGAGGATTTTGAAACTGAAAATGACTACCTGATAGCTAGAGCAAATGCATTTAATAATGCATATAATAAAGGAGAAAAATTTGATAATAAAATAGATCCTATTTACTATAAAGTTCAACTTGGAATCTATTCTAATGGAATATTGCCTTCTATTATAAATAGGTATTTAAGTTTTGATGATTTAGAGAGCATTTCTAGTGAAAATGGAGACATACAGTATCTGGTTGGTCAATATAATACTGTCGATGAAGCTGTGATAAGACAAGATCTCCTTGAGGAAAAAGGAGTGAAGGAATGTAAAATTGTTGTTGATAATAATGGAGTGATTACCGATTATAAACCGAATCCCAAGCAAAATGCTAAAGATGCAAAAGATGGGTTGGATAAGACTAATCAAGAGAATGTTAGCAGTAATAATGAAAAGCTACAGCAAGCAGAAAATAATTCTGAAACTACTACTGATTTAGTAGAGAATAAAGAAGAAGCAGTTTATAGAATTCAAATTGGAGCATATAGGATTGTCTTGAATAATGATGTATTTAAAGGTGTTGAAAATGTTATTTCTTATAAAGGAAATGATGGTTTGACAAGATACACAACGGGATCTTTTAGTGATTATGAAAAGGCAGTGAGTTATATGTATGAGATGAGAGCAAGAGGATTTGATGATGCATTTATTGTTACATATAAAGACGGTCAAAGAATAGGTTTAAATTATGCAATTAAATCCCAAAAAAATAAACCTATTGTCTCTAAGAAAAAATCGATTGAAGCAACTAAAAAAGAAAAGACTTTAATAAAATCTCCTTTATTTATTGTTCAAATTGGGATATTTAAGATAGTTTCTGCTGAAGATTTCCAAAAAATGCAAAAACTAGGAAATATAGATAAGCAAGAGATGGGAAGCGGATTATTTAAGTATTTTGCCGGTACATACGATTCTTTCAAAAAGGCTGAAGATCGCTTAAAAGAAGTCAAAAATCTTGGATTTAAGTTTGCTTTAATAAAAGCTACACTTGATGGTGAAGAGGTTGCTGTTGAAGATGCTAAACAATTTTCTAAGTAAGAATCACTTTCTTTTTACTACCATTATAGATGCTGTATTTTCTAAAACTACATTTTAACATTCCGTTTAATAAATTTATTTTCTCTTCGGGCTTAAGGCCTATCATTTTCATGTTTTCTATGTCAGAAGAAATTAACCATACTGTGCAATCTACGTAGTTTCTCTTTAAAGTATCTCCTATTTTTTTGTAAAATTCATTAATCCCCAATGGTATTCTTTGACCATAAGGTGGATTAAACAATACAAAAACTTTTTTGTTCATTGAAGATTCAAAAAAATCTTCATTCTTTACTTTAATAACATCTCTCATTCCTATATGTTCAATATTTTTTCTAGTTATTCTAATTGCTTTTTGAAATATATCTGAACCTGTAATTTCTCCATTAAAATGATTCTTTTTTCTTATAGAAGACTCCTTAATTTTATTAAATAAAATTTTATCATAATCTTTCCATTTTTTAAAACTAAATTGTTCACGTAATATATTTGGAGGTATGTTTTGGGCAATTAATGCAGCTTCAATTACAATTGTTCCTGAACCGCACATTGGATCGTGAAAATTTGAAACTTTATTCCATCCACTTAATAGAATTAAACCAGCTGCTAAAACTTCATTAATTGGAGCAACAACAGTATCTAATTTATATCCTCTTTTATGCAATGATTGACCAGAGCTATTTAGTGATATCGTGCAAGTGTGCTTTACTATATGAATATCTATTTTAATATCAGCATTAACTGGATCAACATCTGGTCTTTTTCTAAATTTTTTTCTAAACTTATCTACTATAGCATCTTTAACAACAAGCGATGCATATTTTGAATGAGAGAATGTTTCGGAATTTGTTGTTGCATGTGTAGAGAAAGTATGCTTTAGACCAAAATATCTTGTCCAATTCATTTTATATATTTTAGTATACAAATCTTCTTTAGAATAAGCTTGAAAAGTTGCTATAGGTTTTAAAATACTTAAGCATGTTCGTAAATTTATATTTGCTTTATACATAAAACCTTTATCTCCAACAAAACTAACCGCTCTATTTAGCACCTTAACATTTTTTGCCCCTAAATCAATTAATTCATTCGCTAAAACCTTCTCAAGTCCATACATTGTTTTTGCTAGCATAAAAAAATCATCTTCTTTCATACCGCAAATTTACATTTTAATAAGAAGAATGAAATGTTTAGATTTGTTATCTTAAATATATTTATGGAAATCTCTATTCTGGATTGGAGCATTATCGGATCTTTTTTATCAGTAACTTTGATTATTGGTTTTATTGTTTCAAAAAGATCCGGTAAGAATACGAGTCAGTTTTTTTTATCTGGAAGAAACATGCCTTGGTGGTTATTGGGGTTTTCAATGGTCGCAACAACATTTTCAACCGACACTCCTAATTTAGTAACTGATATTGTTAGGTCAAATGGTGTTTCGGGAAACTGGGTCTGGTGGGTATTTTTGCTAACCGGTTTATTAACTGTTTTTATTTATGCAAAATTGTGGAGAAGATCTGAGGTTAAAACTGATATCGAATTTTATTCTTTACGTTATTCTGGAAAAGAAGCCAGATTCTTAAGAGCATTTCGCGCCCTTTATTTAGGTGTTATTTTTAATGTATTGGCAATGGCCGGAATCTCACTAGCAGCTATAAAAATAGGACAAGTAATGCTGGGCTTGACACCTCTGGAGACAATTGGAATTGCTAGTTTATTAACTGTAATTTTTAGCACCTTAGGAGGTTTTAGAGGCGTTGTTTATACTGATTTTTTATTATTTTTTTTAGCAATAATTGGTTCAATTGCAGCTACTATTTATATTGTAAATTTACCTGAAATAGGAGGTGTTAAATCCCTAATAAACCATCCTAATGTTGCTAATAAGATTTCTATGTTTCCAGATTTGAAAAATAAAGAGCAGTTGATTGTTCTGTTTATTATCCCATTATCTGTTCAATGGTGGAGTAGTTGGTATCCTGGTTCTGAACCAGGAGGAGGAGGTTATGTCGCTCAAAGAATGTTGGCTGCAAAAAATGAGAAACATGCAATTTCAGCTACATTCTTTTTTAATATCATGCATTATGCATTACGTCCATGGCCATGGATATTAATAGCTCTGGCTTCATTAGTAATTTATCCTGATTTAGCTAGCTTAAAAGAAGCATTTCCGTTAATTAGCGATGATAAATTAGGTCATGATATAGCATATTCAGCAATGCTTACAAAATTACCAGTTGGTTTGTTAGGCATTGTCCTTACATCTTTAATTGCAGCATATATGTCAACTATTTCTACTCATTTGAATTGGGGGTCTTCTTATATTGTAAATGATTTTTATAAGCAACAAATTAATCCAAATGCATCAGAAGAAGAGCTAGTAAAGATCGGAAGACTCTCTACCATTTTACTAATGTGTTTTTCTGCCCTCCTGGCTCTAACATTGACTAATGCTTTGCAATTATTTGATTTTATAATTATGTTTGGCGCTGGGACTGGTCTAATTTTTATTTTACGATGGTTTTGGTGGAGAATTAATGCTTGGAGCGAAATATCTGCCATGATTATATCAGGATTGATATCAATTTTGTTTAATGTTCAATCTATTTCTTGTTATTTATTTAATCAGGATGGAATTTTCCCCACTTATATGAAATATCCACTTATAGTAATTATAACTACTCTTGGTTGGCTTCTTGTTACTTTTATTACTCCTCCTGAAAATAAAAAAACATTATTGAATTTTTATAAAAAAATCAAACCTGCAGGACCAGGATGGATATGTGTCTCTCAAGGATATAAAAGACAGAAGGAATCAATTTCTAGTGGAATAATTGAGATGCTACTTGCAACTATCGGTATTTATTCCTTACTCTTTGCAACAGGATATTTTATATACGGTGTGTACGATATAGCTATACTGTTACTAATTCTTACTATATTTTGTAGCTGTATATATTATGAACTATTCTAGATTTTAAACTCTGTATTCAAACGAATATTCTTTTAAATCTTCATTTGCTTTTTGAATCTTTACCTTAAGATTGCCTTTATAAGAATCAATCTTTTTTTGAATTTCATTATCTCCAGTTGCTAAAATTTGAACAGCTAATATTGCAGCATTTAACGCTCCATCTAAACCAACAGTCGCAACAGGTATTCCAGGTGGCATTTGTAGAATTGATAGAATAGAGTCCCATCCATCAATAGAAATTGAAGATCTGCAAGGAACGCCAATTACTGGACAAGATGTGAAAGCCGCAACAACTCCCGGAAGATGAGCGGCTCCTCCAGCACCTGCAATAATTACTTTGATTCCCTTTTTTTGAGCATTACTTGCAAATTCTTCCACCAATTGTGGAGTTCTGTGAGCAGATAATGCGTTAATTTCAAAAGGAATTTGCATTTCATTTAAAAAATTAGCTGCTTTTTGCATAACAGGCATATCAGATGTACTACCCATTATTATACTTACTTTTGCTTTCATATTAGTATGATTTATTTTTTTCACAAATATATTTTTTTCTACAAATTATAGCTGTTAAATTTTAAATCTTTTCTCGATAAAAAATCACCACAAATTAAAAAAGATAAAAATATCTTAATAAAATGTTGCAAGTTTATTTAAACATTGTAAATTTGCAGTCCTTTTTGGAAACAAGTTCTTTGAATTATTAGAAGATAGAATTAGGTCACATCCTAACAACAGTCAATTTTTTAAACTTTTTATTTACAACGGAGAGTTTGATCCTGGCTCAGGATGAACGCTAGCGGCAGGCCTAACACATGCAAGTCGAACGGTAACAGATCTAGCTTGCTAGATGCTGACGAGTGGCGAACGGGTGCGTAACGCGTATGCAATCTGCCTTTAACTGAGGGATAGCCCAGAGAAATTTGGATTAATACCTCATAATATTATTTTACGGCATCGTTTAATAATTAAAACTCCGGTGGTTAAAGATGAGCATGCGTCCTATTAGCTAGTTGGTAAGGTAATAGCTTACCAAGGCTACGATAGGTAGGGGGCCTGAGAGGGCGATCCCCCACACTGGTACTGAGACACGGACCAGACTCCTACGGGAGGCAGCAGTGAGGAATATTGCACAATGG
>MDSZ01111273.1_pt1 | contig 13944 bp, 13 predicted proteins | sample 811201 | NCBI WGS metagenome assembly MDSZ01 (sample SAMN05326647, study PRJNA326480) | marine metagenome | isolation source: seawater | place: Indian Ocean: North | collected 2010
AGCATTCTTTCAGCGGCTGAGGGCCGGGAGCTTTACCTCCACTGGTAACTAGTCTGCTTCCCTTCGGACGGATATCAGAAAAGTCAAATTTTATTCTTGAACCACCTTTAAAGTATGAATTAATCAAAACTTTTATTGAATCGGCCCATCCTTCGATTGAATCTCCAATAAGATATCTCCTAGATCTTTTCGAATTTGGTTTCTGAATTTCGGGAAGTTTATCAACATGATGACTTTGGACGCTAAATCCAACCCCAGTGCCACCAAGAAGGAGAAACATGCACTCAGAAAAAGAAGCGATATGATCGATAGGCATATAAGCACAGTTGTATATCCTGTTAGGTGCCACTTCAATTGGCTTGCCGCCGAATTGCATGGATCGCATTGATGGGAGTACTTTCTTTTCATAGACATAATTATAAGCCTCATTTATTTCATTCGTTAAATGAGGGTATTTTTTGATGTGCATATTTTTGTTCCTAGTAACTAGTTCCTCCCACGTTTCACGCCTTTCTAGATCTGGAATGTATTTTGCATACTTCATATGCACTGTGATATCAGATAAAATTTCGCTAGCTAAATCCATTAGTTACCCTCCTAAAGTTTATTGTTATGTTTTTTTTAGATTTCTATATTGCTTATATTTTTCACTTAATGCAGTAGCCAAATCATTAGGATTCATAGCTGGGGAAATAATTGGTGTTTCAGCCTTAGCTAAAACTTTGATATTAACATTGCTAGTATCCATAAAAATTGGGAATACCAGCCCATCAGGGCCATTTCTATTTTTTGCTATGAATAGCCTACCAGTGTTTGCGCTCTTATCTTTAATTGTTCTAGAGATAGAACAAATAAAGTCTGAAACAAAACATTTATTAAAAGCCTCTGAGATTGATTCCATAGTTACAACTTCTGCGTTGAGCCCGGTTCGATTTGTTTGAGAAGCAGTCCAAAGAGGACATTTATGCTCCTGTGCTATAGCACGTAAGTCTTCATAAATAGACTCTAGTTCATTGCGCTTCTCTTTAAAATTTGATACAGGACGAAGCAAATCAGCGTAATCTACTAAAATCATATCAACTTTATGATTTGTTTTTTTTAATTTTTCTAAATGAGCACGTAAAGTATTAGTTGAAGCAGTCTTCGTAGGATATTCTTTAATTATCAAGCTACCATCAATATCACTAATACTTTCTAATACTTCATCTTTTTGGTTGAACAGCATACTCAAAGGCACGCCACTAATGCAACTATCATATCTTTGTCCAGTTACAGACTCAGAAAGTTCTAGTGTATAGTGCACGACATTTTTACCAGATTTTACTGCATGCGCACCTAGGTGTGCTAGAACCATTGATTTACCGGCTCCTGTTGGGGCGATAACTACCCCAAGCTCTCCAGATCCTAAGCCTTTTTTAGTCAAAGAATCAATCTTTTCCCATCCGGTAGAAATTGGGTTTCTGGCTTTTATTTCATATCTTATTTCAAAATCTTTAAGGAACTCATGACCAAAATTATTATCCATTCCCAAATTTAGTGCGTTATCAATTACTTTTCTAACTTCATCATAGGATGAGTTTTGTATTAAGTCAACGGATTGCATTAACGCTTCCTTAAGCTTTTGTTTTTTGCAAAAATCTAAACTTGTTTCTTTAATATAATTCTCATCATCAACACTCTTAATCAGTGTCCTTGCAAAATAATCCCTAACCTGTTTTTGTAGCGCATCATTGCAATTATCAATCTCAGTTCTTAGAATTGATGATATGATCTCTTTGGTCGGGTGCACACCATATTTTTTACGATAATTGAATATTTTTTTCACAAAAATGCGAAGATAATTCAATTCAAAAAACTGAGTGTCGATTACTTCTTCAATTTGATCTGCAAAAGGTCTATCTTCAAGAATCATTTGTGCTAGTGATTCTTGGAATTGCTTTCCATATTTAGAAAAGCCCATTTCTTTATTCATGTTATTCTCCAGTGTTAATAACTTAATTACATTCTAGCGATTGTCTACGGAGATTCTATTGAAATTTTGAAAAAGTTCAGAAAAATTAATTTCCCCAAAGCCATCTTTAAGCATCATCTTTAAAAGCTCAGTTTTATTAAATGATAAATCTGGATTCTTTATTGTTTCACGTATTTGCTTTTTAGCATTAATACTCAAAATTGGGGCATAAAGTTGCATCATTTTATAATTTCTGTCAATTAAACTTCTATTCTCTAAAACTTTTGAATACGCCTTAACATTGCTTTCTTTTAACATTTCATGAGAATATTCCATTAGATTATCAATTGTAATTTGCGTTGACTCTTTTAACATTGAAAATCTTTTTGCAATTGTTTTAAGCCCTAGCCCTTCGACTCCATCAATATTATCAGACTTGTCACCAACTAGTGCGCGTGCAATGGCAAAGTTGTTTGGGTGGATATTAAATTTTTCTACAATGGATTTCTCATTGAGTATTTCTTTTTGGATTGGACGATACAGAACAGTTTTTGAATTTAAAAGTTGAAAAAAATCTTTATCGCTTGAGATAATTAATTTTTCCGCGTGCTGTAATTCTTTCATATTAGAAAGATACGCAATAATATCATCCGCCTCTGTGCTCTTAAACATAAACTGAATAATTGGTACTTGATTGTAGTATTCAATTAATCGAGCTTGCTGCCAAATTTTATTTTCGATCTCTTGGTCCTCAGACATCACACGTATATCTCTGTTAAGACGAATAGGCTTACGGCCAGCTTTATAATCCTTTTTAATAAGCTTACGCTTGGCTGATCCACCTTCTCCATCCCAACAAGTGATAATTAAATCGGGCTTTGACTCTCTAACTATTTTTTGAATACTTTGAAAACACCCCTTCAAACCACCAATTGGCATGCCATTGGATGAAAGACTGGGATTAACAATGTAGTTTCGAAAGAAAAGGTTGAGCTGGTCAATAATTAAAACTCTCTTGCCTTCGTACATTTTACTCCTCTGCAGTTGCAGTTTTTTTAGGTCTATAGATTCTACTAAAAACTCTTTTAGCAGTTCGAACTTGCGGGATAAAAGAGTATATCCCATCAATCATTGTTGCTTCACGAGCCATTCTAGTTAATTGCTCTTTCATGTTAGGCTCAAGCATAAAAAACTTTACCTTTACAATTGTTTTTTCAACACTAGAGGAAACTTGAATTGCAGGTGCAGTCACTGTAACGACTGTAATGCCACAAACACCTCTTAAGTTGTCAGTAACAATTGTAATATTTTTATCTGTATCAGATCTTAATGTAAATATTGCTTCGTAAAGTTGAGTTTTTAATTGTTTTTCAACAAGTTTTTTTAATTTGTGCATGCCAAAATCTCCATAACAGTAATTAGTCTAAAGTTTATACATTTCTATAGTACCTTCATTAGTAGTATAATAAACTCTCTTTACACCAACATGGCCCATGACTTGATGGCACATCAAACAAGGCTTACTATTACGAAACTCACCATTTTTATTTATTCGACAAACATATATGTCTGCACCTGAAGTTACATCACGTGGTATGCCTAAAATACATCCCAACTCTGCATGGATAGTTGCGGGTCCTCTTTCAGGATCTCTAAACTTACCACCGAATGAACAAAACTTATCCTTATTAAAACAAGTATTAATCACTGAGCCACCTTTTACAAGAATGGCTCCATGTCTTAGCTTTCCGTAGTCACTATTAAAAGCAACATTCTTAGCTAAATCAAAATATCTATTAATACGCTTGGATGGTATTATCAATTTTCCAGTGAATTGAGAATGATTTTTAAAGTTTTTTCTCATGCATTAGAAATATAGATACTAACACAAGAAGTAAAGTTAAATTGATAGCTGCTCATCAATATCATAAAAATCGTTTGCTTTACCTTCTTTCTTTTCAAAGCGCATGATGACTTCTTCATCCATTATTTGCAAGACACGACTTCTAAATTTATCACTTTGAAGTTTTTCAAGCCACTTTGAAGCTTGAAATTTTTCACTAGAGCCATCCTCATGGATTAAATTGTACCAGGCACCAGCTTGCTTAAGATTATCTGAGCCCTTAATGGCTTCAAACCAACTTTCTTCATCTTTAATGCCAACGTCACCACCCCAAAGAATCTTGAAAGTGCACTGTCGACCCTCGCTGCCAAAACGACTTTTCTTAAGTGTTACCTTAACCTCTGATCCAACTCTAAAACCATTGTCATCTACAATAAAACTAGCCTTAGCTTTTCGTTTTGTTAGCCAAATTCTTAATGAATAAGCATAATGCATTGCTTTTCCACCAGGAGTTACAAACGGTGTTGTCATAGCTTCTGCAACATTACTAGTAATATTAGTTTTTAGCTGGTTCAAAACCAAAAATGTAGATTTTGAAGCAGCAATGGGGACAGTCAGTTTTGACATACCCTTTGCTAAAATTCTTGGCTTTACAGCCATTGAAGATTGTGGATTAAAATCACCCTCAACATCACTGATTGACGGTGTGAGTGCTAAGCTATCCCAAATAAAAAGCATTTTATTTTCATTACTGCCTAATAGCTCTTCAATTGTTTCTAGCACATATTCAACACTAGGTGGCTGAAGATAAAGAAGGTTATCAACATCACAACCAGCACTAGCTAAGAAATCTGGATCAATGGCTGATTCTGCATCAAAATACACCACGTCAATACCCATTTTTTGAGCATTGGCTGCTATCTGTGCAGCCATAAAAGACTTTCCGGAACCTTCTAGGCCGGCGATTTCTACAACTTTACCAACTGGTATTCCTGCTAAATTTCCTCTACATATGATACTATCTAGCCATCTAGATCCAGTTGGAATCCATTCTTTAACTTGTGTTGGATTTTCCTTTGTTAAGTCAAAGGCAACTTCCATGCCCGCTTTCTTGTTGATGAGATTCCTCATCTCACCTATACTTAGTCTTCCTAATTTTTTTGTTTTTCTTGCCATGATTCCTCTTTTATAAATAAGACACCTGTAACCCGTGCCTACCTGCGGTATTAATTAAAAATTAAATTTCTTTTGTGGGTTTTTATATGTCATGCTGATCTTTACCAAATTGTCCCAGTCATATTTTGAAGTGCTATGCCTAGGCATATCTTTCATGTACACACCCTTCTTTCGAAAGCTTTTTGCTTTTTCTTGAAGGTTTGTGATACTAAGCTTAGGGTCAGTCTTCTTTCCCTTGCTGTTTGTACCAGCATAATAATTATCACTTTGTTTAAAGTTTTGCCAAGCGCTGTTTAAAGCATCAATCACCTCAGGTACATTACTACACTGATTCCAAACATGGACAAAAGCTTCTGGATCTGGCTGATAGTAGCCACTCACATTAACAAAACCAATACTAACATTTTTAGTTTTCATAAAACTATTCATAAAATTATCTCCTTTATAATAAAAAAATAAGGCACCTGTAGACCCGTGCCTTCCTGCGGTGGAGGAAAATTAAGCTAGTAGCTCTTGAAAAGCTTGATCAACAGCGGTCTCTGCACTGCCACCATACTTATTGGTCTCAGTAGACACTGACTCAGCATCAGACTCTCCAAGCAAAAACTCATCCAACATGGTTTGTACTTGTTGAGGAGTCTTACGCTCAAATACTTCATCAAAATCAGGCACCTGCTCTAAAAATAGAGAGATTTTCTGCTGATCATCTGCAAGAGGCGATGGCCTACGACGAGGAATAATACTAGTTTGTGGGAATTGAGCGCCGGGGGGCTTACCGTATTGGATGGTAAGATCTGTGCCCTCATTAACATCAGTAATATCTCCATATTCGGGATTCAATACCAGATTCAGAAGCTCCTTGTAGGCAGTCTTGCCAAAGCCCCAAAGTCTTACACCTTTATCTTCTTCACCCCTAACAACAACTGGAGCAAAGAAACGCTGGCGTGCAGATAGATTCTTAGCCATTTTAATAGAATCATCAGATCCCTCATTATAAAGTTGTCTTACAAAATCATTAAGAGGATCCTCTTCACCAAAATTTTTCTTAGGGCTCAAAAAACCTGGATTTTTACCTAAGTTGTAGTGAAACCAATACTCTTTGAATGGATCTCCATCAGATGTGGGAACAATCCTGATGGTTTGTTCTCCGTCCTCTGGACGCCAGAAGGCACTTTGTGTGTTGCCACGATTTTCCAAAGCATCAAGCTTTGATCTCATTTTTGCTAAATCAATACCCATTGTATTTTCTCCTTTTTTTGCTTTTAGCTATAGTCCAAACAGCAAATTTTCTGCTTGACTCTCATATACAATAAACACAGTGTGCAAAGAGTAAATAAATTAATTTAAATTTTGTTCCTGTATGAATGAACTAGCATGCATTGTATAAACATAGTTCTCTTCATAATCAGTTGGATAAATAGAATATCCAGCGACTACATCTTTCTTGGTTTTGTCTTCAATAAAAGATTTTATCTTAGTTAAAAGGCCTTTGTCTTCGAGTGAAGACTTATTAATACCAAAAAAATAATTTTTTACTCTTGTAAACTCTAAATCATAAAATATTTTTTCATCTAAGTCGCGATAGTTAACTACACCGAGTGTGCAAATTCTACTGGATGCAGGACCTTCAAGTTTATTTTTTAATAAAGGCTCAGTATTGTTAAAGACATTTATCATATGATAAGTGCTAGAGATAACATTATTAATATTATTCCAATAATCAGTCACTGACACTGAGCCAACTATCGATTCAATATTGTTGTTTGAGACAACATATACATTTTTTATTTTACCTGATCTTGCATATTCTTGCAATACACCATAAACTATTTTATCTCTGACAAAAGATTGGCCAGTTAGTTTTGAATTGCTAGGCTTTACATATAAAACTTCAACGCTCTCATCTTTTAGCTGTTCTAATATTCTTAACACGCATCCACTAATTTTTCCGGCGCCGCTAAGAATAACGAGAGTTTCTCCCTTACATTTGCTAAAGTTTAGTTTTTTATAATTTTTTTCATAATCTTCATGACAATTTTGCTGTTTAACTTTTAAAAAGGTTCCTTGCCCAATCTTTGCTGTGTCTACACAAAATATATTATAATTATCATATTTTGCAAAAGTTGATGCAATTAAACAGCCAGGTCTTCCTAAACCAACGATATTCATTTGACTTTCCTTATAGAGCCATAATTCAACCCCATGCTAACATTAGTTTTTATAAAGCCAAATTTTGTTTCAGAAAAAACACTTATAAGCTCATTAATAATATTTTTATCTTCTTTGGCTAAATCAATTATTAAACTATCGTGCACGCAAAATGAAACATTTGATTTCTTATTTTTAAGTATGTTGTTAATTTTTATAGCAGAGGTCAAAAACATATCACTAGCTGTGCTCTGTATAACATAATTAAGTGCTCGTGCTTCATCAATTTTTATTTCTCTTCCATAGCAAGTTTTCACCAGCCCATTATCATAAAACATATCGACAATATCTTGCCTGTTTAAAAAATTAGATAGCTTTTTATTTTTAGATTTAGGGTTATATAGCCAAGCAAAAACTTTCTTTTTTGTTTCCTCTCTAGAATATTTAGAATTAAAAACTTCTCTTGATATCCACTCATGAATATCTTCATCAGGCTGCTCTTGGTTTAACAATCCTAGCATGGTTCGAATTTCAGCTGCATTGTAATCTAATTCTAAAAACATATCGTTGATGGGGTGGATTGCTGATCTCAGTTCTTTGTTTAGACTTAATATAGGAAATGTACCAGTGACAGTGGCTAGCCTCCCAGTTGGGACAACCCATGGATCATACTTAATTTTATAGTTAATATTTTTAATTTTGCTAACACTGTTTCTGACTTTTTCATCAGAAAAATTCAAATGCTCTAGCCTAACATTCATTGGCTGTAGTGAGATATCTTTAATAAAGGACATTAATTGAACTAATAAATTATAATTTTTTGGCTTTTGATATGTTGAAAAGACATGTTCACTAATCTTATTTTTTAAATCATATAATTCAAGCATATATGACTCTGGCAAGCAATCAAACACACAAACATCATTTAAATTAATTTTAGATATCTTGAAAGATTTTTCAAAAGCTTTTAGTCTCTCCGATGCAGCATGCCAATCATCTTTTAAATGCTCTGGGCATACATCAGTCATGCTTTTTCCACCTGCCCAAAGCTGTGCATATTCAATATCAACATCTTCTAAGTGATGGCTGTAAGACCACGTATGTGTCATTTTATCACATATAAATTTATCTGTCAATGAATTATTATAAAAAATTGTTTTACAATTTTTTTTATTATCAAGAATTTGAAAGTACAATTTTTACCTAATAGTGTTCTTTGCCCCAGTGATGGAGACTTGCGGATCAATTGGCATTGAAGCTTTTTCTAGAGCAGTTGCTTTTCTTTTTCTATACTCTATGCCTTCATAGCCATGCCAGTATTTTCCTTGCATATTAAACTTAGTAACGGTAAATCCTTTTGTTAATTTATTAATGTAAAAAGATGCATCTTTTAGTCCGATTCTGCGATAAACATTATAAGGACCGAATGGATCGCTTGATTCTAAATTATTGCCTGATACCATATTAGGTGTTCTATATATGTCAATCATCTTTTTTGCATGCGCCATTAAACTTTGGGGTGTATGGTCATATTGTGTCTCAATCATTCTCAGTTTTAATAAAATTTTTAACCAATAAATATCTTCTTGCTCTTGAGTCTGGAAAGAACTTACATATGGTTCTTGTCTGTCAATTCTCTCTTTTATTATTTTAATACTATTGCAGCGCATGCTATTGCTAACATAAAAATCTTCTTTTAATAACGTGCTGTATTGTTTATAAAATTGTTCATAGAGCGAAAACATTGTATTTTTTAAATTTAAAAGATCACTTTCATAGGTTTTGACATATTTGTATTGAAAAACGTTATTGTAATCCACACCATTTCTATTCATGAATATTTTACCACCTCTCAATATGCCTGTTTCATTATAGTGTTTGTGGCCGGAAGATAAATTAAAAACAAGACGCCAAGGTGCACGAATATCAACCATAAAGCCAAATTTTTGTACCTCTTTATGCCAATACTCTAGCTGATCATCATTTAGATATCTTAGTAACGCTATATTATTGTCAACTCCATGTAAATCAGAGGTTATATCAACAACAAGGCCGCTTACATAAGGTGAGCAATGTATCGATGATATATAACCTGATCTGGTAATCGGATAGTAATAAGCAATTTTTGTTATATATTTCATAAACATTTGTACAAAATCTGTATAATTTACTATCTGCTCAAATCTATTATCAATTCTTAAAAATATATCAACAAAATTAGTGTATAAGGTATTAATGTAAGTTTCATATTCAGAATCTAGATCACCTGTGCGCCAAGATCTATGCGCTTTTATATCTCTATAAAAATAGCTACTCTTTGGAATTGTACCTTTATTCACTGTACGATGATTTGCTTTTAAAGAATTAAATGCATCTGCTGCAAAATCAACTAAAAAATTTGAAGAGATACCTGTTGAGCTAACCGCAGCAAGAGCATTTGGTGTATCTAATTCAACAATATTCGAATCTTTATCAATCCTGCCATAAAAATAGTGCTCCCTTTCAAAATCAAAATTTGTTATATTTTGATATTTTGGAAAATTATTCTCTAAATTATTTTTAGTATTGATAATGCTTTCTATAATATTTTTAGCCAATTTAACGACTCCCCTGCTGAACTTGAGTTCCTGCCACTTTTGTAACAAACTCTCCAGGAGAAATGTTTGTTGAAACCCTATCAACTAAATGATATCCACCTAGATTTAATTGATAAGACAAAGACGCTGCATCTTCAACAGAACCTAATCCTAACAAGCTAGGATTGACATAATAAAACATACCAGGTATAAATAGAGATGTGCCAACTAAATATACATCTGTATTATATGGGAATTTAAGCTGTTCTAATTGATCAACTCCTTGCTCTTCTGCTTGTTCAGATCTAAGCTCAGCTAATTGATTAAATGTAACTCTACTAAAATCCATTCTTGTTAACAATCCTTGATCAGAACCGATATTAAAATGATATATGCCGTCTTTTATATCAGCTAATGGCTGTCCCTTTCTACTAACAATGTCACTACTAGCCGCAACATAAACAAGCATGTAGTCAACAGAAGTCTTTATTAATGATTCTGAATCGCGTGAAAAAGCAGATTTAACTCTATCAAAATATGTACTGGTAAAAGCTGGTGAATCTGTATCAATAATTCTTTTCATCGGCATTAACTCATCAAATGGCTTGCCGGTGGCTAAGTCACCTGTCGCAATATCACCTGGCAAAGTTATTGATGTTATACTAGCTCTTGATCCCGCTGTTCTAAATGATTTAGGCATTCCAGCGCCCAAAGAGGGCATAACTAGATCATTGATTAGATCGGATATAAAGGCACCAAAAGGCATTTGTGCTCTTCTCTTTCTTACAATTTTTTTAATAAACCAGTTTTTAAAATTATTAAATGATACAGGAAAACGAGCCAAATTAATACTTTTGTTTCTACCATCTGCGGAGGTATATTCTATTGGTCCTAAAAGAAGGCGCGCCCCAGAGAGAGGATAATCTCTAGTATTATCCATTTCATGCGTGACCACGTATTGTCCAGGTGGATATATACTTTTAGTTGATAATTTATTAATATCTGAAAATTTAAGAGCACCAAAACCAGCGTTCTTGCATGCTAATTCAATTATATCACCAATAAATAGAAAATAGAATCTATGCTCATCGTTACCAGCTAACTTCTTTACCCATATCGGTACGTTTGCTTTGTCAGGCTGACGCTCACTTTCGCCTCCTGCATCACTTTTAGAGGCTGACTCTTTAGCTGCACCTTCAACACCAGTAGCCTCTTCAAGCTCAGACGCATAATCTGCAACAGTTTCATTTGGAAGCCCTCTCGTTGCTCTAAATTGAAACTCGCCGCGACCTAAAGCGCTAGTAATTGAATCAACCATGGTTTGGGCCTCTGACAAGTTTATCTCTTCCACATCTTCAGTGGATATATTTGTAAAGCCATCTTCATCTGTATCCTCTATAGCTCCAGTTGCAGCCTCTAAGACAGCCTTTCCGGCTGTTGCAACAAAAAATCTTGATTTATACATATCAATATCGCGGTCAGAGCCAGCTATTAATTGATCCATAAAACTCTCATAAAGCTGCTGCTCATAAAGACCCACTGTTTTTTTAATATTTGCTAATAAACGCTCAACATTTGATTCAGATTTAAACCAATCATAAAATTTTTGCTCTTGCCCTCTTAAAACTTTTACGCCGGGGGCTCCGTCGACTGTTGCGTTTTTTAGGCCGGCTGCTGATCTGCTAGCCGCTTTTTTTATGACTTCCTTTAGTTGTTGCGAAAAAGCTGGATCTTTTTCAGCTAAAGAAACCAAATCATTTTTTTCACTACATTCGCCACTGCAGCCAGCAGTCCTAAGTGCATTGTGTATCGCTTTTATTTGACTAGCTAGTTTATACATATGCGCAAGATTATTATTTTTGTTAACATTTCTTTTTATATCTGCTCTTGACGTGGAAGTCGCTTGATAAGCATTTTGAAAAACATTAACTTGTGTGGTGCCTACAACAGTTTCAAGTCGACCTCTATACCTAGCAGCCAGTCTCACAGAGCCATCATCTTGAATATTAATATCGTAATCATATAATCCTAAAGAAATTATTTGGTTTAATTTTTCTATCTCAGAAATTGCTCGAACTTCACTTTCTGGTAAACCAAGTTTTCGCAGTTCCTGTTTTGAAGGGGCAGTATAGCCTAATAATACTTTTATTTCATAATGTTTAGGATTTATTTGTTCTGTGTCTTTAGAAAATCTAGCTGGTGGCCATAATATTAAGTCGACGTATCTTAAGCTTGGCTCAGAAGGTGGGGATGCAGTTAGATCTTTAAGACTTTTAAATGAAAGCGTTAGCTCACACTCAATGTTATTCTCAATCGCGCCATGGTTCTCGCCGTTCTGAGTTATATTAAAGCTTTCAAAACCAACATTCCTAAAAGATGGTTTTGAAGATTCATATTTAAGATATTCAGTAGCAGAAATAGCTGTTTCAATACCAAAATTATCTGAAAAAGCAAACTCTCTGTAAATTGGAACAGGTAAAGGCCTTACACTTCCTTGGTCAACAGTGCCATCTGCGTTATAATTAAATGTCTCATGTGTAACTTTATATATTCTAACCTTAGGCTGCATTAATGAAAGTGTTGATGTTTTTATATTATAAAAAACATCAATATTATCAACACCTCTTAAGCGATTAATTATTTTATCTGCAGCGCCATTAACTTGGCGGAATGTATAATAATTAAAAGCTCCTTCTGCTTGTTGCTCTGAATAAAATCTATCTATAGAATCTAAATTATTCATTAAGATAAACTGTTCAATATTATTATAGACTCTGCGATTAAGAGTTAAATTATCACGCCTATCTAAACTCTTTTTTTTCTTTTTTTTTGCAGAGGCCTTGCCAGAAGCTGATGTTGAGTCTCTTGCCATGTTAATATCCTATATGAAAAAGAACCTTTTCTAAGGGTGTTGGGATGTATATAACATCACCATAGTTTATGTCAAATTCAGTTGGTTTTTGATTGAAAAATGCTAAAATCCACCAAAGCTTTGGATCATCATAATATTCCTCTGCTAATTTAAAATATCTATCTCCTGTCGACCAAATATGATTAATTATATTAAAATTTGAAAATTCTAGGTTGGATGGGTATCTAAAATTAGGTGTATTATACTGGTGGATCAAGTCCAGTCCTCTTTCTTTTAAAAACCTTTTATAAGATCTTTCCTCATTTGTAAATATTCTTTGTCTTTTATATCTCATGGTTAACCCTCCCCTTCGATCACCGCGGCTGGTGTTCCTTCAAAATCCACGCTCTCACTAAATATATTAGTATTATTGCTGTTATTAACACCATCAGCTGGACTGCCAGGGGCTGCGCTGGATTCACCACCTCCGATTGCATCCGGAGTTGTGCCGGCATCAGATGCTGCGCGTAATAATCCAAAATCATAAGGAAACGATCTAGCTGATTTGCCACCACGAAATTCACCGGTACTGTGGTCCCAGCCAAGCGCGTGATCATGAACAACATTTAATGTCATATCTAATTTTATAACTTTTGGAATTAAAAATCTTTTTCCTTCGCTGACAATCGCATCGAAGCCAGCAGCTTTTAAAACTCTGCCCGCTGTATTAGCAAATGAAGAGCCCATGTTCCTCGGGACTGCAGATATAAATCCTTGATCAACACCGTGCGTAATACCTATTCCAGGTATAGCGCATAATAAACCTTGGCCATCACGGGTTGAGGAACAAATCAAATTTGAATATCTAACTCTGAATAAGGGAGAAGCTGAAACAGACGTTGCGCTCACAGAATCTTTAAAAGATGGATATAAAGATGAAAGCAGCCAACTTAAATTATTTAAATTATCAAAAGCGCTTGACACTCCAGAAGAGACAATATCTATGCCAATAGAAATCGAGCGCTTATTTCCCTGCCAAATATAATAAGGGTTTGTTCTACCGAAAGGCTGTTGTTCATTATAGTTGACATCAAATCTATCACTTAAACTAGTAATGTAAGCTAAAAACTGAATAACAGGTGGATTTTTAATATGAACTGGAATAATCTCTAGAATCGATCCTCCCTCTGCAGCTGTTGTATTTGACAGATCACCTTTTTTAAAGTTTACATTTCGAAATCCTGCTTTATCGCCGTCGTAAGCTCCTATTTCATTTTGAAAAAATTTTGACAATTTATTAGTTCCTTATTATCCGATTAAAGTGGAGCCTTGTTCAAGTCGGCCACCTTGATTAATTTTCTCTGGCTCTGGTTTTAGTCTTGCGCTTGAGGCCAATGCG
>MDSZ01003955.1_pt1 | contig 13943 bp, 13 predicted proteins | sample 811201 | NCBI WGS metagenome assembly MDSZ01 (sample SAMN05326647, study PRJNA326480) | marine metagenome | isolation source: seawater | place: Indian Ocean: North | collected 2010
ATATTACAAGAACTGCGCTGTAAAAGTAACCAAGGACTCTGTTGAGGTAATTGATTACGTTGACTTAGATGGATTCGTTTGGAAAGACCAAGTGATTGACAGAGACTTCGATATATGTGAGGCTACAGAGTGTGACTTTAAAACATTTGTTGCTAACATAGCAGGAGGAGAGTCAACAAGAGTGCAATCAATGGAGAGTACAATAGGTTATCTATTGCATGGACACAAGAACTTATCTTACTGCCCTGCAGTAATTCTAAATGACGAAGTTATTACGGACAATCCCGAAGGTGGAACTGGTAAAGGTATCTTTGTCAATGCCATATCACAAATGAAAAAGCTTGTTGTGATTGATGGCAAGTCATTTAACTTCGAGCGTTCATTCGCATATCAACTTGTATCTGCTGATACGCAGACGCTTTGCTTTGATGATGTGAAGAAACACTTTGACTTTGAAAGATTGTTCTCTGTTGTAACAGAGGGTCTTACGCTTGAGAAGAAAAACAAAGACGCAATCAAGATACCATTCAGCAAATCTCCAAAGATAGTAATTACAACTAACTATGCTATCAAGGGTAAAGGTAACTCCTTTGAGCGTAGGAAGTGGGAGCTTGAGCTGAAGCAACACTACAACAAAGACTATACCCCACTGCAAGAGTTTGGAAAACTTCTGTTCTCTGATTGGGGAGAAGAAGAGTGGTGCAGGTTTGATAACTACATGGTAAAGAACTTGCAGATGTATTTAGAGAAAGGTTTGGTGATGAGCTCGTTTGTAAATCTAAAAATCAGAAAGCTTTCAGCCGAAACATCGCACGACTTTATAGAATGGTGTGGACTTATTGATGGTAATCCTGTAACAGACAAGCTTGTAATGAACAAGCAGATATACATGAATGACCTGTACAATGACTTCATATCTGATAACCCTGACTATGCACCTAAGGCTAAGATGACTATATCAAGGACTAGGTTTTACAAGTGGGTTATATCTTACGCTATATTTAGAACAGACCACGAGCCCCTTCAGGGCAGAGACATGCAAGGGAAGTGGATTAAAATAGTAAACCAAGATGGCAAGAAGAAAGAAGAGCAACCCCAAGTTGCAGACGAAGAGTTTTTATTCTGATTTAAAATGGTGTATCGACAATGACTGGCAGGTATATGTAGTCCCCACAATGGGGAAAATGTGTAGGATTGCTATAAGAAAAGGAGGTATAACTACTCAGGGTAAGGACTACAAATACATCAATGGGGTTAGGCACACAAGCCAAGAGGTGCTTGGAGAGATAGAATACGACAACCAAAAACAAGCGCAGTATGCGCTACCAAAAGTATATGAACAACTTAGACAAAGATACGGGAATGAGTGATGAGTTTTTTGAAAACAACATTCACTTTGCAATGCTCAACTCATATGATGTGATTGTAAATGGTGTAGATGTGGAGGACATAATGGGAACTACTATGCCTTTTATAGCACACAATCCTTTCGGAGATATCAAGAAGTCTGATGTACAGGGTATGATTGATTACTTTGAAGAGGAGGAGCACTATGAGAAGTGTATTAAATTAAAAAAAATACTCGATGAGATTTAGAGAATATCAGAAGGACATAATACAGAAAGGCTTTGGCGTTGTAAAACGCTCAAGGTTTTTGTACTTATCTATGGAGGTTAGAACTGGAAAGACGCTGACTGCTATGGGTATAGCTGACCTGCTTCCAGTTAAGAGCATGCTGTTTATAACAAAGAAGAAAGCTATAAGCAGTATACAATACGACTACGATATGCTTGAGCCTGGTTATGATTTGCAGGTTATAAACTATGAAAGTCTACACAAGATAGATACAAGGGGAGTTGACATTGTAGTTTGTGATGAGGCTCATTCAATGGGTGCTTTTCCAAAGCCAAGTAAGAGAGCGAAGATGGTTCGTGAGATAATATCAAAACGAAATCCATATGTAATACTTCTTTCTGGAACTCCAACACCTGAGTCATACAGTCAAATGTATCATCAGGTCTATGGGATACCAACCAATCCGTTTGCAGAATACAAAAACTTCTATCGTTTTGCAGATGATTACGTTAGAGTTTACTCAAGGAGAATCAATGGCTTTATGACTAATGATTATTCAAGAGCAAAAGAAACTGTGCTTGACCAAATGAAACCATACACAATATCATACTCACAAAAGGAAGCAGGATTCAAGTCAAGTATACAAGAGGAAGTTATGAGGGTTCGTATGAACCCAATCACATACTCTATGTGTAACAGACTCAAAAAGAATCTTGTAGTAGAGGGAGACACTGAGGTTATACTTGCAGACACAAGTGTAAAGCTTATGCAAAAGCTACATCAAATGTATTCAGGTACAGTAAAGTTTGAGAGTGGTAATTCAATGGTGTTTGATAATAGCAAGGCTGAGTTTATAAAGTCTACATTCAGTGGCAAGAAGATTGGTATATTCTATAAGTTCAAAGAAGAGCTGAATGCAATCAAGAATGTGTTTGGAGATGACATATGCACTGAACTTGACGAGTTTAACTCAACTAATAAATCTATAGCCCTTCAGATTGTTAGTGGCAGAGAGGGTATCTCTTTAAGGAATGCAGATTATATCGTATATTATAACATAGATTTCTCGGCAACAAGCTATTGGCAGAGCCGTGACAGGATGACAACTAAGGACAGAATGAATAACAAAGTGTACTGGATTTTCTCTGAAAATGGAATAGAAGATAAGATTTACAGGGCAGTTTGTAAGAAGAAAGATTACACAATAAGACACTTTGAAAAGGATTTGCTAAGTTTGTAGTATGACCGAACAGCAAGTGCAGTCTAAAAAAATTAAGGAACTAGAGGCCGAAGGCTACTATGTTATCAAGCTAATTAAAACAAACAAGAATGGAATACCTGACCTTGTTGCACTAAAGAAAGATGAAGTTTTATTTGTTGAAGTTAAAGGAAAGAACGGAGTCTTGTCTAAGCTTCAAGAGTACAGAATAAAAGAACTAAATGAATATGGAATTAAAACAGAAGTACATAGCGGTTAATACGTTTGACTTTGACACTTCGTTTATTGATAAACTATCTGACACATTCAGTACAATAGATGTAATAAAAGTGACAAAGAAAATAGATAGGTTAGCTGGAAAAGACTTGATGGCAAATCAGCCATATACTTTTGGTGGATTGCTAAGGTCAAGAAACAAAGAAGACAGGTTCTTCTCTGTTGATATTATGACATATGAAGGAGGAGAGATATCCCTTGTGGATGTAAACGAGATAGAATTAAATGAATACTTAGAACTTATAAATCATGGCCAATATTTTGAACATATCAAATACGACTCTTAGAAATATAATTAATAAGAAGTTAAGAATAAACATACAAGATAAAAGAAGAGATAGGGAGATATCAGAAGGTAGGTTTATATACTCTTACATATGCATGAACTATCTGGGCATGAGGCAGATAGAGGTTGCCAGGAGTATGAGAAGAGACCATGCAACTGTAATCCATGGAGTGAAAAGAACTCAAGAACTTTATGATGTAGATAAAGAATTTAAGAAAAAGTATGATGATGTTATGTCTATCGCAAAGAAGATGAACACCATGTTTACAAAAGAAACTCGGCGTGAAAGTGAGCGTCGCCAAAATTTAGAGATAAATCATGTTGAACTTCATGACTTAAAGAAAGAGATAGCTCAGCTAAAAAGAGCAAACACTTCTCTTCAGAATAGGTTATATGAAGTGAGTGAGATTGCATCAATCCTGTCGGACTTCAATATAACGGAAGAGCATGTTGAGCCTGTAAAAGAAAGGATTGAACTGTACTTCAAGGCCCTTGAATGGAAGGGCTCTGGATATGATGGTACAATATATAATTCACACGAGGGATTAGCTAACATACATTAAATAAAATAAAATGAAATACGGATACGACGACATAGATAAAATAGTTGGATTTAGTACATGGAATGAAAAGAAAAAACTTGATGAGCTTTTCAGAATAGATACATGGATGTACACCAACCTAGGAACTGACTCAACTAAAACAGAAAAAGAAGCGGTAAGAAAGAAATCAAGAGCTATTTATAGGGCTATAAATAAAATTAATCCTTCAATAGGAAAGAACTTTCTTTATCACATGGATGAATAATTCTTTGTTTTATTGAAAAAAAATAAATAGTTTTGATAAAAATGTAAGAATGCATAAAGCAGGATTCAATACTGTTAAGTATATAAACATGCTCATGGACACAGTCTATGATGATGTAACCGAGCTTTATGAATCGCTGATTGATGGCGAATATGAGTCTGCAAACAACACGATAGACAGACTAATACAACTTCTCAAAGAAACAAAAGACATTCACCAAGATGAAACCGACAGACTTTAGGCCAAGATTAAGTGGCAATAAAAAAATTGCTTACGATAATCTTACTAAGAAAGAAAGAAGGATACTTGTTATAGGAGATATACATGCTCCGTTTGAATTAGATGGTTACTTAGATTTTTGTCAAGAGACTTATGCCAAGTTCAACTGCAATCAAGTTATCTTTATTGGAGATATAATTGACAACCACTACTCATCATACCACGAGACAGACCCCAATGGTATGGGAGGAGGAGAAGAACTTAGCTATGCTATATCAGATGTAGAAAGGTGGGCTGATGCATTTCCTATTGCAGATGTATGTATTGGAAACCACGACAGAATGATAATGCGTAAGGCATTTACCTCAGCTATACCAAAGGAGTGGATTAAAGATTACAATGAAGTGCTTGGAACTCACTGGAACTGGGGAGAAAGATTTGTATATGATGATGTTCAATACATTCACGGAGAAGGAGGTACAGCAAGAACTAGAGCAAAGAACGATATGATGTCAACCGTTCAAGGACACATACACACACAAGCTTATAGTGAGTGGATGGTTGGAAGAAACTTCAGAGTGTTTGGTATGCAAGTAGGCTGCGGTATTGATGCTAATGCATATGCTGCAGCTTACGCTAAACATTTCAAGAAACAAGCCATAGGATGTGGTGTTGTTTTGGGTGGGCATACAGCAATAAATTGTTTAATGGAATTATAATGTGGACAACAGACGCAACTTACGATATTAAAAATCCAGAGGAGAGAAAGAAAACTCCTGTATTTTCTGGGGTGCTTATGTATTTTCCTGATGCAATCAGAGAGATTGCTAGATGTAGTTTGGCTGGTAACGAGCAACACAATCCAGATAAGCCACTTCACTGGGACAGAAGTAAATCAGGCGATGAGCTTGATGCATTGACACGACACCTCATGGAGGCTGGTACAACAGACTCGGATGGTGTTAGACATTCTACGAAGGTTGCATGGAGAGCACTAGCTAATCTTCAAAAGGAAATAGAAGATGATAGAGAAGAATAACTTTCTTTGTATTGACGACGAGTTCTCATATTCAAGATGCGTATATCAATGCAATGAATGTAAAGAGATTGAAAAAAATGAAGTTAAAAAAACAAGAGATAATTGAAGCCATAAACAGAGAGAAGCTTTCTGAAGAGCCAAACTTTGATACCATAAGAATGCTTCAGCAAATGTTAGACGATATAGACAATGAGTCTGATTAGAAACTCGAGCCAAGTAAAACAAGCCATAGACTTTAGTGGTGTTCAGAATGGTAAGATACATCCATCAGACATTGATGCTGCCTTTGAGTTTGATAATGAAGCCTTAATACTTATGGAGGTCAAGAAGATTGGTAATGATATACCAACTGGACAAAGGCTTTTGCTTGAAAGAATATGTGACTCATGGCACACTGACAAAGCTATCGTCCTAAAGGTAACACATAGCTACCCATACGACGACAGGGACATACCTCTTGCTGAGTGTATGGTTGAGAGATGCTACTACAAAGGAGAGTGGATAGACAGGAAAGGACCTCTGGTATCTGCTCTTAATTCTATAGGTAAAAAGTGGGATATAAAAAAGCTAAAGATATGAAACAGAATATTGAGCTTGTTGTGGCTATAGTGCTGAGTGCTTGTTTCTTTTATTTAATTTCAAGCTGGTTTATATAGTTTTATTTCACAACAGTTTCTTCTACTTTAGACTCTTTGATATTGGTAGGCTTGATACTGGTTGATTGGATTGCAGTTTGCCGAAGAATATCATTTCCACTTGACGCTTTCAATTCTTTTTTAGACCTTCTAATTTCATTATAAAGCTCAGGGTTTAGCTCTTTTAAAACACTCATCTTTATTTTCTTGGGCTTGCTTTTTTTCTTTTCTTCTTCAGTCATCTTCTTAGATTTCTTTACAATTACACCCGCCACATAATCAAACTCAGGCGGCAAAACTCCTGCATTGTGAAGGGTTTTAATTACGAGTGCTACTCTCAAATTATCTATAGCTTCATCAGTAAGTTTCTTTTCTGTTTCTCTCCCAAAGAACTGTCTTTTTATTGTGCCTCTATCTATAATTGTAGAAATTTGAATTAACTCTGTTGCTTTTGCAGCAGGTATACCAATTGTACCTAAAGACCTCAGTATATCTTCTTTATCTCCAACAAATAATTTTTCTTCTTGGTCTAAGAATAAATTTAAAAATCTAATTAATGTATCGTCTAAAGCAGGAACAGGGGATATGATGTCGGTAGCTATGTTTCTAAACCTTCCCTTAATTGCATTAAGCTCACGCTTGTACGCCTCTTCATCATCTTCATCATATGCAATTAATCCTAAAGCTAATGCCGCTAAATACGCACTTAATATAAATCCTATTCCCTGAAAAGTTACAGATTCAGCTGGTAATGCGGAGAGAGACCTTCCTGCAGACAACTTGTCTTGAGACGATGCAGTTCTCGATAGTATTGTCCTTAAATCATTAAACGCCCTAGTCTTTTGATTCATTTGAAATGATGCAAAAGGAAAGAAAATTTTTCTAATCATCTGCGCCCCTGGATTTTTTGATGAAAACAATTCACCTTGAATGTCTGCATCAGATATATTTTGTTGTCTATCAACTTCAAACTGAGCTTTTGCAGCTGCGTCTCCTTCAATCTTGTGAGTAGACCAATCTATTCCAGAGATGTCCACTCCTTTTTTTGATAGCTCTTGAATATAATAAGCTAAGAAAGACGTTCTTGCAGTAAACCTATCTGGTGCGACAAGAAATAATTTCAAGCTTGCTTCACCAAAGTTTACTATAACTCTTCCAGTTGTCTTTCCAACAAGCTTAAGGATATTTTCAGACTCAACTGCTTTTCTTAATCTGGAATCCAATGTAATAGTAGACTGAGAAGATAGACCTCTATTTGCTATTGGCTTACCAGAATTATTGATAGCATTTTGCACATCTCTATTTGTCATAAGTGAAATAGCTAACGCAGTGTTTTGAGGCCCTGCATTTATAAGTGTGTTTACAAATGGAGTCAACTGTTTTATAAATTGAAAAGGCCCACCAAGAACCCTAGCGTATCCTAATTTTGATATTTGATTTATGCTGTTAACAATCCCTGAATAACTGTCCTTATATGGTTTTGACACGTTTCTTTTTGCATCAACAATAAGATTTACTCTATCTTTTACAAGTTCCCTTACATCTTTTGATGGCACTATTTTTTTGAAAGCATCTGAGTTTAAGAACCCTATTATTCTTTGTGTAGTTTCTGCTGTATTGATATCTATAAGAGCCCTCTTGTATGCAGAAAAGTTATTCGAATCAAAGCTAAGGTCAACAACTCTACCCTTGGGTAATTGTGTTGGACGTATTGTTGGTTTTAATACACCTGTTTTTTCGTCATATACTCTCTTTCTTGTATCGTAATAAGCTGCAGCTCCTAACTCTTCAATGTCTTCTACCTTTTCAATTTTAGCAAAAGTATCGGTTGTGTAGTTTAAATCTCTACCTAACACACTATTGTAAACATGTAGAGAAACATCTGACAGGTCCTCGTATATTTCAGACCACATATCTTGTACAAACTCAACAGCTTGCAAGTTTGTTTTATTCATTTTTTCTCTTACTTCCTGAACTGAATTTGAGTCCTTAAGTATTTTGTCATATGCTACTTGATATTCCTTAGACTTATTTACCTCAACCTCTTTTCCTGATTCACTAAGTTTTACTATTGATTCCTCTATTAATTTTTTTCTTCTATCAAACTCAACCTGCGCATCCTTATCTACGCTTCTCATCATGAATGCACCCATTCCTCTTTCAGTGATGTTCTCTATATTGTTGAATGACTTTCTATTTGGTTTTGTCTTACGGAATTTTTTTATGAAATCATCTATCTTTTTGTTTGTTTCTGTTTCAGCAGAGGCTGCTCCATCCACATAGGCCCTTGTTCCTATCTGCTTATCAAATTCCCTGGCTTGAGATGGACTTGTAAATATGTACTGATAAAAGTTTGGTAAAGAAGAAATCCATGTGTTCCACAATCTACCTACTGATTTAACATTTCTTGCTTTAAATCCTTTGTTTTCGAGTAGTTGAGCTGCATTTTCACCAGAGTCTCTTCCAATTACCACATCCATACCTGCAGTAGATAGATTAGTTAAGAAGTTTACAAGCGAGTCTATGGCTTTTAGTGCTTCAGAATTATTTAGCTTGTCTATATCTATTCTTAAGAATCTATTTACTCTTGACTTATCTTCATCAGAAACTTCTACTGCCTCTCCTGTGAATGGGTCTACACCTTTCTTTAGCATAGACTTAGCAACAGTAGAGTACCTATCAAAGGCATTGTTAATCGCTCTTCGTATAAGTTCTTGTCTTTTATTTGCTTTACTATCTATCTGCTCCTGCGTGGTATCTTCAGCGTAAAGAATATCTCTCATCTCTGAAACTGAAAACTCATCTGCATTTAGCCCAGTGACATCCTCAAAGTTTTGCTTGAATAATTCGTTTTCAATTTCAATCTCTCTTTCTAAAGCATTAGATGTATATTGATTTATTTCATCAACATTAAACATCGGCTTGATTGCAATGCCAGTTCCCTTAATACGACTTGACCTTAGACCATCTAAAACTTTCTTAGCGTTTTCAAGATACAGGTCTATGTCCTCAACTGTGTTCGGGTTTATAAGCGCAAAGTTCTTTGCGCTCTCAGCTGCAATAGCATCAACCTTTTCTCCTTTGGCAGCTTTCTTTATTTTTTTTCTAATAGACTGAGCATCAGATAACTTCTTATCATTCTCTGCATCAATCATTATTTTTTCAGCGTATGCAAGTGCATTGTTAACTGACTTTGGATTGTCTAAGTTTATCTTGGATATTCTATTTATTATCGAAGATGCTTGCTTGGGTGTAATAGAGCCGTCACGAACAAAGCCTCTTATCTTGTCGGCTATTCCCTTACGCTTTTGAGATTGATTTTGTTTGGATTCTCTTGCAGCTCTCGCTTCTAATCTAATCTGGTCTTTAAGCGCAGCGGCTTCATCTACTGTCACCTTTTTTCTTTTAGGTGGTGGTACTACCTTAGCTGCTTTGCGTCTCGCAGAAGCCATCTCTTTGCGTTCTGAGGCTATCTCATCATCTTTTATTTTAGTTTCTACTTCTTCAGTAGTTGTTATGATTGGCTCTCCTTCTCCATAGTCGTAGGTTGGATTATTAATTTCAGCCTGAGCTTCAGCTTTTGTTTTTGTAGCTACAACTCTTCCTGTTTTGTTATTTTCAACATACCACCTGCCAGTCTTTCCATCTTCTTCAATTTCTAAGTCTGCCTTACCGCCTCTGTTATCTATAATGTCAAAATCTTTTACCCATTCACTTTTTGTTTCAGGTAATTTATATAGCTGTGGTGTTACTTCTTCTTCGACCTCTTCTTCAGGAGTGACCCGTACTTCTTCTTCCACTTCTTGTATAGCTGGGGTTGGTTCAGTAATAGATATATCTCCTGCTTCTTGCTTTTGAACGGCATCTTTTGGTATTTTAGGTGTTAGTATTTCAATTACTTTATCGTATATAGCTTTATCAGTTATCTCACTTGGCTTCAATTCTTTGTTGAGAATATTTTCAGCTTGGTTTTTTAGCTCCAATCTTTCAGCTGTTGGAAGCTGGTCGTAGATTACGCTTATAGATATTTCTTCTTTTAGCTTTTGTATTTTCTTATCAATCGCTGGGTGAAATACACTGTCTGTATTTTCTTTTTTATTTTCCAAAGAACGAAGCTCAGATAGTTTAGGGAGTATTGACTCAGCTGTTTCGGGTGTAGTATTTTGAGGCATAGAACCTATTGATGTTCTATAAGACTCCATCATACTTATAAGGTCATCAGCTTGTGATTGAGCCATAGTCCCATTGGCAACCATACCATTAACTACATCTACACTCTTATCATACTCGTTGGTAAGTAAACCCAAAGCATTCATTTTGTCAGAACTATTTTTAGTTCCTAAATCGAATATACTTTTTTGTCGTCTATTTGATTGAGAAAAAGAAGCACCTATTGTTCCAGCTAAACCTCCAGCTAAGAATGACAATATCGTGGTGTGTACCACGTCAGCCATAGTGATAGTGTCTCTTAATATTTTTTGTCCAGCTAATTCGTTTACGTCTTTGTTTATTTTATACACATTTCCAAACTCCTGAACGTTTTCTTGAACAGCTTCTCTCATTCCAGTTATTCCAAAAATCTTTCCACCTTTAGCCATTCCAGACATTACATCTGCAAAATCTTTTTTAGAGCCTGTCTTTACAAATTTTTTAACCGCTTCTCCGATTGTTGTCTTTGCTTTTTGACCAAGCAATCCATCAATAGCTCTTCCTTGTGTTGCAATAGGAGCTGTTATAGCATACCAAGTACCCGTTTGCTGTGCAGCCATGTTAGCTAATTCTTTCGCTTTTGAATCTGTAAGTCCAGCTGCTTTTGCAGCAGCATATGTATCGTTATATCCACGTCCATATCCAATTTGAGCTTGAGCAATCACACTGTTTACAACAGTTTTTCTTACAGGAAGAGTTGGTACTTTAGATAATGTATTATATATTTTCTGACCACCTGTACCTAGCTTTCCGACTTTCAGTGCTTTAGTAAATTTACCTGGACCAACTATTGTTGCTGCAGTGTAACCAATCTGTAGTAAAAGGTCTGTAAGTACAGCTGAAAACTCTATCATGCCACCGACAGCACTTGTGTCTATTTCAGTTTCTTGTGTCTTTTCTGATTCAGATATAATATTTTTATAATCGTTTTCGTCAAGCAAACTTGTGACTATTAGTTTTTGGTTTGTATTATATACCTGTCCGTTTCTATCTACAATATACTCTTGGTCATTGTAATTTACTTTTTTACCTTCAGCTTTTGAATATGAATATGTAGGTGGCGCAAAAAGATTTGCTTGAAACTGCTCATCTCCAATAGCTTCAGCTACACTTTTAAGATAGTCACTGCCTGTTACATCACCAAGAAATCCATATATAGATGTTTCTATTGTTCTTTCAAAATCATCAATAACTTTTCCAACCTTTCTAAATGAAAATAAACCTTGCCCTAAATCACCATCTTTATATCTTTGATAATCTTCTTGCTGTTGTTCTTGTTGCTCTCTTAATTTTTGAGTGTAAGCTTGAAACTCATTTTCTATAAAATCCTCGTATAGGTTTTTGTCTATTCCCAAATTTACTTTTTCATTTGCTGATGGTCGTACAAGTTTTCCTCCATTATCTCTTTGCTGCTCAAGAGATTTTCTTTCTTTTTTTCTTGTCAATAAAGTTTCAAAGTAATCAGTAAGAGCCGCATTTCTGTCAAGGTCATATTGTAGGGGTCTATCCATTGCTCTTTCTGCTGCTGAAAGAGCATAAAATCTTTCCTCGTAATATCCTTCAGAGTATTTATCCTGCAAATCAGATTTTCTCCCTGTTTGCTCCATAAATCCTTCAAATGCTTTAGGGTCTATACCCATAGCCCTAAGTTTTTCTGAACCAAAATGAGTTTCTATGAAGCTGCCATCACCTGTATTAAACTGATTGTAGTACTCATCATCTGTTTCAAAATCATATCCCTTGTCTTTTATTTCTAAAGATAGTAGTTGGGGTGATTTGTATTTTTTTTCTGCATAATCTTCAGGAACTCTTTGACTAACAACATCATAGTTTACTTCAAACTGAGACAATGCCTGGTCAATTAACTGAGCTTCTTTCTCTATGGCTTTTGGGGGTGGCATAGGTTTACGGTCAGAAACCATATACCCTTCCATTTCGTTTCTCCTTTTTTCCTCTATTGATTCTAATATTCCTTCATATCGAAGTCTTTTGAGCTGCTCTTTTTTTAGCTGTTCATATTGCTGTTGTGCAATTTCAAGCTCTTGATTATATGCAGCTGCTTCTTCATCGGTTGCAATGGCTTTTTGAATTAGTTCTGGATTGTAGTACTTATTCTCAAAGTCTTGTGCTTGACCACTATATAAACCATCTCTCCTGACAACATTAAAAACTTTAGACCTATAATCTTGATTTTCAAATTGCCTAACAAACTCAACAAAGGATTTACTATAGTAACCATCCCTCTTTAAGACAGCATAAAGTTTTTCTAATTCATCCATTTTAAAAGATTAATTATTAGTCAAGCTCTCTATCAGGCTTACCTTCTTCTGAAGGCTTAGTCTTAGATAAAGAAGAAGTTAAATCAGTCCAAAGTTTTCTAAGCGTTTTCTGAGTACCAGCTTGGTCAGCAAGATTAACAGTTACAGTTGTCTCGCCAATAGTAAACTCAGCCTGCTCTCCGTTACCTAATATATTTACCTCTGGAGTCACTCCAACCTTTCTTGCAAACTCATTTGATATTGCGGATGTAATTGTGTTGGCTCTATTCCTTAATTTGTTTTCGTAAGCACCAGTGAACATATTACCAAATTTGCTTGTTGGAATCTCATTCTCCTCAAAAACTTCATCAATAGATTCAGATGCGCTAGGTTGTATTTCTCCACCAATCAATGTCTTATCATCAAATCCTGTTATTGAAGGCTCTGGTAAGTCACCAAACCCAGCTCCTATTTGTCTTGGAGAGTACTTAGCTTCAATATCTTCTATGGTTGATATAGTTATTCCTGATATATTCATTAGCTCCTTACCAATCTCAAGGTTTGTTTTCTCAACATACACTGGATTACCACTAGCATCTGTAAGTAAGTTTCCTTTAGAATCTTTTTGCTGTATTAGGTTTCCGTTGCTATCTCGTTTATAGAAATCAATTGATTCGTATTCTTTTCCATTTTTATCAAACACTCTAATCTTCGCCTCCTCAGGATTTGCAGAAGCGGCTTGTCTACTTGGAGAAACCACGTTAGATATTTTACTATCTGGTCTATTTATTATAGAAGTTAAGGAAGCTCTATCTCCAGCTGCTGCATCTACATAGAGTTTAAATGTAGCATCATCTTGTTTTGAACTTGTCTCCGATATTACTTTAGCTCTTGACTGTGCTGTTTCTGTTTTAGTTCTATCTACTCTAACGTCAAATGCGTTTCCAACAGTTTGTTTAGCGAACTCTCTTTGCTTTTCTGTAAGCTGTGGCTGAATGATTGAGTTTCCATCATATCCAAGTAGAATATAGTCCTCTCTCGCACCCTCTGGTATTTCTGATATATCAGAAACCAGTTTATATTCTTTGCTTGAGCTGTCAAAAAGAATACTAGCCATTGCTCTATCGTCAGAAGCTATAGAGTTTATAGTGTCTTCTCTAAATTTTTTAAATGTGGCACCCCTACCTCTGGCATCTGATACTTTAAATCCTTGACTATCAATAAATTCATACTTAGCAAGCTCTGGCGTAAGCTTGTCTAGCCTTGATTGAATATCTACCCTTTTGACTCTTGAGTTTTGTGTGTTGTTTATTGTAAGAACATCACGCAAGCTACCAGCCACTGGCACACCATTCTCTCCTGCCTTAGCGTGATATACCCTTAGATTTACAGGGTCTGTATAAAACATACTGTTTTGAAT
>MDSZ01044368.1_pt1 | contig 13941 bp, 21 predicted proteins | sample 811201 | NCBI WGS metagenome assembly MDSZ01 (sample SAMN05326647, study PRJNA326480) | marine metagenome | isolation source: seawater | place: Indian Ocean: North | collected 2010
CAGGAACGGGTAAAACACTTATTTCAACATTAGCAGGAATCAAACAACTTAAAAATAACAAAATTAATAAATTTGTAGTAACAAGGCCAGCAGTATCTGTAGATGAACAGCATGGATTCTTACCAGGAACATTAATGGAAAAGATGGCACCTTGGACTAGACCTATTTTTGATGTGTTTGAGGAATACTATACACCAGAGCAGGTAGAGTATATGATTAACGACAACAAGGTAGAGGTAGCACCATTGGCATATATGCGAGGAAGAACATTTAAAGACGCATTTATTATTGCTGATGAGATGCAAAATGCTACGGATAGCCAAATGAAAATGCTACTAACTCGTATAGGAACGGGCAGTAAGATTGTAGTCACAGGTGATTTAAATCAACATGACAGAGGTTATGAGAGCAACGGATTAAAAATGTTTATAGAACGTTTAATAGATAAAGGATCGGAGTCTATAAAATATATAGAGTTTGGTAATACGGATATTGAACGACATCCGGCTGTTGCTGAAGTGTTAAGATTATACGGCGAAGCCTAGTAAATCTTTCTTATCATGTAATCAAAAGGTTCTACAGTTCTGATTTCAAAGTCTTTACCGTCTAACTCTTTTCCTTTTACATGAGTAGGATTACGTTTACTAATAGACTTTAGTTTAAAAACCTTTTTAGAACGAGGATGTATTTTTCTACCCTCAATAATTTCTTCTTGGTCTTTAAACCAAACTGTAAGTTCATACTCTTCGTATGCTAGTTTTTTGAAATACTCTTTGATACTATTAAACATAGTGTTATTTATCCTTTAAAAACATGCTTTTATTCTTAATGTATTTGTTAAGCATTTTAGTCTGCCCTTTGTTCGCCATAGGTAAAAGATCATTATAATTACTCCAAGGTAACCTATCTTTAAATATTGCTGATAAGCCTAGTATCTCATGTGCTGTAAAGAAAGATTGTAATCCATCATCCATTACTTCATTGTATTCTTTTGCTAAAATGGCCGACTGTTCTACATCAGTCCAATCATTTTTCCAAGACTTAGATGTGTATCCAAGTTCTGGCCACTCTCTATCTTGCCCAGTAATCTCATAGCCAAACTTCTCTGGGTCTTTATCAATGTTGCTTTCAACATCTGGATTTTCTAAGTTCTGATATATTCTTAGTTCATTGCACCCTGCACTTGTTACAAGTTGTTCCTCTATAAGTTTATGCCCATGTTCCCAAATGCTTTCTTCGGAGTCGCCTGTAAGTCCTATGATAAAGTTTGCGTATGTAAATGCGTCTGGCATTTCTTTTTTAAATAATCTTAATGTATCTAATAATTTGTCTGGCTTGCCTCCTTTACGAATCATCTTTGTAACATTAGGATTAAAACTCTCTATGCCAAAAAATAGTGTATCTATGTTTGCTTTTTGCAACAAATCTATTTGATGTGTTTTGGCACCTAATACATCTAGCCTACAAAATGCCATAAAAGAAGGTTTAAAATCTAGTTGCTCTACTACTCTGCTTATAAGTTCTAATTTAGTATCTACCTCATTTATAGTATCATCAGCAAGGAAGAAATGATTGACTCCAAACAAATCGTGTGCTGTCTTTAAACTATTATATAATACTTCTTCATCAACAAGATGAGGCTTTTTGTTGTTTCTAAAATCATATCCGCAGAAACTACAATCAAATTTACAACCTAATGCTGTTTCTACTACTAAAACTTCTCTGTCTGATATAAAGTCCTCTGGAACTACAATAGGACTAACTGGTTCTTCAAGTATGACACCGTATGGATTCTTTAGTGTAAGAGGATCTTTTGAAACAATGTAGTCGTCTAATGGTTCATTGTTCAACCATTTTCTAAATAAATTTGTGCTTCTACCTATAAAAGCAATGTCAACCCAATCTTTTGCACCAACCGGGACTCTGTATCCTCCTAGCATAACTTTTAGTTGAGGTAACTCTTTCTTTAAATCAGATACAAGTTTTTTGAATTCGTCTGTGCTACTTCCATCTATGCTACCACTCAATGCTAACCATGGTGCTAAATCATTGCCAAAGTATGATAGTATAGATTCTTTAAGTAATTCTACTGGCCAACTGCGCCAATAGTCTATGCCTGTTGCTTCTATGCCAAAGTCTCTTGCTTCACTTACAATATGCAGACTGCCGGAACTTCTACTGTTATTATTCAGTAGGCCTACTCGTGTTGGCTTCTTGCCTAAGTCTGTTAGCAAAACAAATTTCATACTAGTATTTATTTTATGCAGAATTTAGTTGTAATTCTATAAGAGTAGCACTAAGATTTATCTCTGGGTCAGCACACAAACTGCTCTTTGCCATACCATTTCTTATAATAACAACTGCTTGATCTTGTTGCAAGTCTGTTGTGCCCCACAAGTCTAAGTTGCGATACATAAATTTATACACATCATCATACTCTTCAGGCCTTGCTTGACTACAAATTAGTGTCCTTGCACCTTTATAGTCACCTGACTTAAACATATCAATAGCACTTAACATCCAATCACTTGTTGCACTATCTCCATCTTGTGGCTTTTGCAATACACCCTCAACAACATTTTGTTGAACTAAGTTAATTGCTTTACGCAAGTCAGGATATGTTGCTTGAACATAAGTGTCTAATGTTTCGCCGTCTAGTTCAACACCTTCTTCAATACAGATAGTTGCTATCCTGGCTGTGAACTCTGTTACATCTAGTTTCTCAATATGGAATCCTTGGCACCTACTATGCAATGCAGGAATAATTCTCTGTGCATAATTACATGTTAGTAAGAATCTACAACTAGTGTGATACATTTCCATAACACCACGTAATGCCGCCTGTCCATTAGGAGTAATGTAATCAGCCTCATCAAGTAACACATACTTCATGTCGCCAAAAGGCATTGTGCTACTGAAGTTTGTAATCTTGTTTCTAATTGTATCTACATTGTTTTCATTACTAGCATTTATCTCTAACACATCCATTGGATCTACTTCTAGTTCTTGCAATAAAACTTTTGCAAGTGTAGTCTTACCTGTGCCAGGTGCTCCGCTAAAGAGCAAGTGTGGCAAGGCTCCATCACCAAGCCAGCCACTTACCTGCTGTTTCTGTTTGTTATCTCTGAATACATAACTATCAATGTCAGAGGGTCTATACTTTTCTGTCCAAAGTTCTTTCATAAGTTTTCCTAGTGTATTGTTTTGTTAGGCGGTATATCAAGTTCATCATCAAAGAATGCATCTTCTACTTCTCTAAAAATTATTCCTATTCTTTCTAAATCTTTTTCAACTTGGTCAAGATCTCCTGTTTTAATTGCTTCTTCTCTTATGCCGCCAAGTGCTACTGCTAATGCTGTTGAATAAATTTCTATCTTACTTACACCAAATTCTTCTTGTGCATCACACATAGCATCTTTCATTTCTGCTATGAAGATTTCTATTTGTTCATCAGTCATCATCTTTCTTTCTTCCATTCACTATAATGCATAATTACATTATATGATAGTTTTTATTATATGTCAAGTATATATTCAAACAATTCTTTGCTAAATTTATAATGTGTGTGCCTATCAAACATTAATCTTTTATTATTACTAACATGCTCAGCAGTTTCTTTTGTAATTATATCTTCGAATTCTAAACAATTCTTTATAAGTTTACTAGGCCTGTTGCTTTCTAAATCATTATAATCATTGCCAGGAAACCAAAAACCATATTCTTTTAGTTTACTAAGCACTCCTCTTCTACCATTAAAGAAGACAGGCATTCCATACATTAAAGGTTTAAGTATTTTCTCAGAGCAATCTAATATTGGGTGGTCATCATTATAAGTGTCGCTTATAATTACTGCCATTGTTCTTTCTAATACTGTCATTGGAAATGCTTCATGAGGACCACCTCGGTTCAAATGTGAACTAGGATTACTCCAGTTGTCTTCAAATTCTGTATGTGCAATTCCTCTATAGTTTGTGCCAAACAGTTTCCAATACTCATGTTCAGAGTCGTAAGTGTCTAAATATCCTTTAGTGTCAGGGACCATAAAGGTCCACTCACATTGTTGTAGTAGTCCTCTGTGGTGTGCTTCAACCAATAAATTTAATCTGTGTTCTCTTCCTAATCTATTAGGAAAGAAAAACTTTTTGTGTGTTTCTTTTCTAGGCCAAGTAAAGGGAGGAATATTTTGCAAATGTTTTTCGTTTCGCCTTGCAAGTATGTCTTCCATTACTCCTGTTGCAAACATCCAAACAGGAAATACTTTTTTAAACTTTGGCTCTTGTATTTCTGCTTTGTTTTGTAAACTAAGTATCGTGCAAATGAATCGTTCTGTTTGGAAGTTAATCCTTTCTGCATTTTGATTATTGTAGTTGCCTGGTAATAAACTTTCATTACTGTAATCTGCTAACAAAACTACATTAGAGTTGTTGTCCTGTAAGTTATATAACCAATCTAAATCTACTATCTTAATGTAGTCAATGTTCATCATAACAACAAACACATTAACAGATGTTTTATCTAACTTGTAATCAGAGAAGTGATTAACATAATGTAATTCATATTCAAAAGGAAACTTAAATCCATCATCAATTCTATCTGTTTCCATAAACTTAAAGAACTGAAGTGTCTTTGTAGATTCCAAAGGTGGTTTAGTAGATCTGTGTTCGAATATAAAATTAACTTTTTTCACGATGCTTTTCATTTAGTTGAATTGCATGTTCAAGAATAGTTAATTTCTTTTTGTAAAGTTTTGAATAGTATAAGAATGCTTTTGTGTCTTTGGGGAAACAATGTCCTCCGTAACCAAACTTACCATCAGGACCTGGAACTTGCATATGAGTTTCACCCATACGAGGATCTCTGGTAATCATGTCTGTAAATTGACTCCATTGTGGTGCCGCACCAGACTTCTCAAACAATTCAAACAGTTCATTAAAGAAGGTTACCTTAACTGCTAGCCAACTGTTAATTGTGTATTTTATTAAACTTGCTGTAATAAGATCTGTTTTAAAAGTAGGAACAGTCTTTACAGAACTATGCCTGATATAGGCCTTCTCTACTGCTTCACAGTCTCTCCACTTACCACCTAACACTTGCATATTAGGATTGATAAAGTCTTGCAAACTGTTTGCTTCTGTTAAGAATTCTGGATTGTAAACTAACTTTAGTTTAAAATCTTTTTTCATTGTGGTTAAATGGTCAGGTGTAATTGTGCTTTTAATAACTACAATACCTTTGTAGTTTCTGTCATACAAGTCGCTTAACACTTGTCTTACAGAACTTACATCTACATCGAAGTGTGTGTTTTGTTGTGGTGTAGGCACACAAACAAAAAGGAGTGGTGGATCATAATTGACAAGGTCATCAATTGTGTTGTCGTTTATTAGTGGATCCACCACAAACTGTTTGACATCTCTGTCGAATCCATTTGCTACAGCCGAGCCTACAAAGCCTTTGCCGATTATTCCAATCTTCATCCTTTAATACGTTTAATTGCTTTATCAAACTTCTTCTCAGCAAGCCATTCATCTTCACCTGCATAACCAGGTGCGTTGTCTATGTATTCTTGACATTGAAATAATACTTCGTATATCTTTTGCTTACAACCCCAGCCATTAAATCCATCTATATTTGGATCATGCATTACATCGTTCCATTGCCAAAGTTGTTCTTTAATTTTTTGAACGCCTGTTTTTTCTATATATGGCATATTTAATTCTGTCTCTCCTGTTGGCCAAATCACCTCTGCTTGCCAACTTCAATTCCTATTGCACTAAAAACTAAAAGTGATCCTAGTATTAGCCACCATGGACTTATAAATCCAAATATAACTCCTGCTATTACTAAGTTACCTGTAAGTCCTGCCGTTGATAATCCTATTCTATTTTCTGGTATTTTCATATTAATCTCTCGTTTTCTTGAATGCTGATACAGTTGAATCTGTAATGTTTAAACTGTCTATTGGTTCGTCACTGACTAGCATACATGCTTTTGGTTCTACTTTCCAGATCTTTTGTCCTTCTTCGAGCCTATCATCTGGTGCAGTAAATCCTTCTGTCCATCTTCCATATTCTACATACACCCACTGGCCAGGTTCTATCCAATCAATCTTAGGTCCTACTTCAAATACTTGGAACCATCGAGGTGTAATACCTTCTGATTTGCCTATTGTGGATTTAATTATGAGACCTGCTTGGGTTTTTTGGTCTCCAAAGTCTCCGTTGATACAGAGTATGTTGTCGCTATACGCCTTTATTCTCGCCATCTGGTGCATCTTCCTGTGTGTAATAAGGAACCATTTCGATGTCACCGTTTGGTAATTCAACTTCTTTGTAGCCTAGTGGCTCGTCTTCGTCAAAACTCTCACCTAGTGGTGCCTCTGGTTCTGGTTCTGGATCAGGTTGCAATTTTGCTTTTGCTTTTTCCTGAGCCTCCTGTGTTCTAATATTTTCTTTTTGTGTGTCTGCTGTTTTTACTTCTGGAGCAGGTGCACCTTTACCTACTTCACCTGATAAGTCAGGCATCTTGCCTTTTAAACTTACTTGCTCTTGTGCTACTTCTTCTACTGTTTCATAGTATTCTCTAACTCTATCTTCGTTAGTTTTAACTACTTCTCCTGCTTTTACTACATCTCCCTTTGCATTGACATCCATATTGCCTATTGCTCTTTCTTTTTGGCCAGCCGCCAACATAGCATCAAAGTCTATGAGTTGTCCGTTTCTTGTTCGCTTTTGCACCATTATTTTAAAAACTCTCTAATGTTTAACATATATTTATGACTATCGACCTTATGGACTCCTAATAAAAAGAGCACATAACTTGCAACACTACTGCCTCTACCAACACCCCATACTAGGTTATGTTTACGCAGAGTGTCAACTATATATATCACTAATTGTAACATAGGAAGTAGATTCCTGGCTTTGTATAGTTCTAACTCCATTTCAACTCTCCCTATCTGGTTGGGATCACCTTGCTCAAGTTTAGAATACACAAACTTTTCTACATCTAAGTCTTTGTAGTGTTGCGGTATGTTAAAGTCTTTGCTCCAGTTTGCAACGTCAGTAATCGAGGGCAGGTCTAATTCTTCTGCAAATTTATTAAACTGTTCTACATCTTGAAATGGAACATCTGTTATGCTCTCACCTCTATACAGTAGTTCAATACCTTGTTGTTCTGTTGCTAGACTATTCTCCATACTATATATTATACGTCAAAGTTGCTATTTGTCAAGTCCCATGGATAATTAATTGTGTGTTCAGGACTATATTTGTAAAAGTTTTCTCTATTTCCTTTAATTTTTGTTACTAATAATTGAGGCATGTTCCAATGATCATAGGTAAATCCTTTACCATTATGTTCGAATGTGTCTCCTACATAATCAGTTGCTAATACTACAGGAATGCCTTTAGCAGTTGCATATTCATCTACAATATCAACCCACTCTTGTCTAGTTTTAAGAGTGCAATGTGTGGACTCGTGATGATTTATAAATCCTCTAGCACCTTTCTTAGTTGATATAAACAAGAACATCCATTCAGAGCATACATTAAACAAATAATCTAGTGTTGCTACAGTATCTGATTCTGGTATATGTTCTAACACATCAACACAAACTACACCTGGAACACTTTCTACAGTTGGGAATGTATCGTAAGGTGGGTGGCATGGATCATAAAGTATAGGTTGTTTGCTATTGGTCTCTTGAATTACTTGATGCATTTGCTGTCCTTCTTGATATGCAAATGCTGGACCGCAACCATAATCAATCCATTGTGTTGGACCAAAGTAATATATCATAGAATGCCAAACACATGACTTGTGCCACTCTAGTAATGCTTTACCACTAAATGCATTCTCTTCTGCTAAAAGTTTGTTGCGTTCTATATATTCTGCGTGGTTTAAACTAAAGTTGGTTTCCATTTTGCTTTTGTTTTGATCTTTCTTATTTCTTCTAAGTCGACTATCTCACCTGACTTAGGTTCTCCTAATGATCTTTCTATGTTTTTATCTATTTCGTCAAACACCATTGTAGTAAGACTATCAACTTGCTTTTCTTTTCTATCTTTAATTACAATCTCTTGTTCAATCGAGTCTTTGCCAGTATTATCAAATGTTGTTGAATCATATCTTTCCCACCAAGGTTTATCCCAAAAAGGAAACTCTCCTATCCAACTGTTATCAACGGGCAAGTCGTAGTCTCCATGCTCGTCATTGAGATAAGTGTAACCTAAATTAAATGTTTTATCTTTAAGTGATATGAAATCTATATAAGTGTGTTCGTCAACTAATGTATTAAATTTGCAATGCAAACATTCTAAGATCATTGTTTCTCGTATCATAGGTATAACAAAAAAGTTATTGTCATAGTCTGCAAAATACTTTTCCATTAGTTCTATTTGTTCAGGTGTGTAAACTATACTGTTATTAATAATATCTTCGAGCATGTAAGATATCTTTTGAAAGCCTTTGTTCTGACTAATTGCTCCCTGTGGATCTCCTTCTACTCCTTCAGTATGAATAGAAAATTCTATTTCATAATCCTTTTGTTCTAAATATCTTGATTCTGGATTTACCAAAAGTAATTTGATAGGAACCATTTTATGTAATCTTAAACTCTTCATGATTTTTTTGTTTTACCTCTTAATGTTTTTGTGTAAGACTCTACTGTAAGATTCAATAGTGCCTCTGGACTATAGTCTACTTCGTTGTATGTTGATTCTACGTTACCAATTTCCATTACGTTTGGACTAGTATCGTCTTTCATTCTCATCACTGCAACTTTATCTCGATAAGCCATCTCAGCCATATCCAGCATGCCTTTAACTTGATTGAACATAGGGTTACCAGGCTTTAATTTAAACAACCTTTTGTTTATTTTCTGTATCTCATCTAACAGATCATCCTCTGACAATGTTTGATACTTTTCCCAATTATCCATTCTTATCCCAATTTATTTTAAACATTGCCATATAGTCTGATTGAGCAAATCTAACTTCACCTGGCTTTACTTGATAGTCCCAGAACTCTCTGAGTCCTATACCTTTACACACTTCTCTTATTGCACCCTCGTATTCTTTCTTCTTGCCACCCATAACTACACCAGGTGTTCTTTTACTAGCAAGTCCATTTACAATCTCTGGTGGAATCTTTATTCTGTTAGATCTCCACTCCATCCATTTATCAAAAAAGTATGCATTTCTTTCTGACAGGCTAGGTTGCAGATGACCAAATGCTTCTATCATTTCATCGTCTGGAAATATTTCCATGTAAACACTACTGCGGAGATTGGAGATTGTCATAATATTCTAGTGTGTATTGATTTATTTTAAGATATTGTCTGCGTTGTCTAAAAATGATGTCTGTTGGAAAATCATTTGTTCCTGGAATAACATTTTCTAAACTGTGGCTTTCTTCGTTGCCCCATGCTTTAACATTGTAACCTTTAATCTTGTGTGCAAGTCTACCAAATGATGTAAGGTCTTCGTCTTGTGCTACTTTTAATAGTTCTACTGGTTTTAACGAGTAAAGTGCTGTTGATCTAAATACGTCTTGTGTGTCTATTATAAAAGATCTTATGCCTGAATTGTCTGTATTATCTATCATTACTGTAAACTTACTTACAGATGATGTTAGTCTTGTATAATTTCCTTGCTTCTCTTCACTAGTAAATCCTAGTTGTTCAAACAGTTCTTTAATAACATTGTCTGCGTTATTAACAATTATACCTGTTGTTGTATCAAGTCCTGCTGAATTGTGTGCAGGTCTATCATTTATAACTTGATACTCATCTTCTACCTTTTGATTCATAATACTTTCGCTTACAAGGTAGATATTAAAATTGTGTAATTTGTTTGTGTGTTTATAGAATCCTGTTGTTGTATCAAACTCTGTGTTAGGTAATGTAATTTCTGCAAGTGAAGGTATCATAAACCCTATGCCTGTTGCTTTAAAATTACATGTGATGTTTGGATTGTCTTTAAGCAATATAATACTTTTGTTTTGATTCCATATAGATGCACCGCTATCCTTATGCCTACTTCTCAAACACCAACCTAGTTCTTCTAGTCGTTGGTAAAGTTTGGCAGGTGAGCCTAAGTTTGAATTGTAACTATATTCTAAAAAACTAAAATTTGCTTTCATTCTTCCTCTGCTGTTTCACATCCTCCACAACAATCTGGTGTGCCACAGTTCTCATGTAATACACCTTCTTCATCATAGCCATCTTTGTCTACTTTCTTAGGTGGAGTATAGACTTGTGGCTGTATTTGTTTATCGTTGTCCATAGTTTGCCTCCTATATATATTACTTATCTGATCTAAGTCTCAGATTAATAACATAACGAAGACCTTTTTGAACAGGTTTTACTTCATGCAATTCGCTGTAATCATATAGAACTCCATCACCTGGTTCTAGTTCTATAAGTTCTTTACTAACAAGTGGAGCACCTCCTTTAAAATCAGAGGTTGGATTCATTTGTATAATTAAACTCTTGTTGCTATCTTGTTGCCCTTGCCTGTATGAATCAGTGTGTGGATGAATGTAGCAACCTTTATTGTATTTTAATATTCTAGCATAAACTAAACTGTGATCTTTTATTTGCTCTTGGACTTCTTGCCAAACAAAATCAAACTCTTCGTTAGTAAACTTTGCTAATAAAAAATGCCCTATGGCTGAAGGAGCATGTCTATCTACTTGCTCTCCATCTATTAATACTTGATTAGGTAAACTTCTAAATAGGGCAAATGCTTTTGTGATCGCTTCGCTAGAAAGCAAATTGCGATAGATTTGCATTACGATCTCTCAGTGATAATCTCATCTACAAGTCCAAAGTCCAATGCCTCTTGAGCATTCATAAAATTATCTCTATCCATTGCACTTTCAAACTCTTCATATGTCTTGCCTTTTGTGTTATGTTTTACATAGGCTTCTGTAAGTTCTTGTTTGATTCTAATTATCTCATTAGCACGGATTTGAATATCACTTGCTTGTCCACTTGCTCCGCCTAATGGTTGATGTATCATATGTCTTGCTCCTGGCAACATAAAACGTTTACCTGGTGCACCTGCGTTAGCAAGGAATGATCCCATGCTGGCCGCTTGTCCCATTACAATAGTTGACACATCTGGTTTGATATATTGCATTGTGTCATACATTGCCATACCACTTGTAACTGTTCCGCCAGGAGAGTTTATATAAAAGTTGATATCAGCATCAGGATCTTCTGCTTCTAAGAAAAGTAACTGGGCACAAATACTATTTGATACTGCGTCATTTACTTCTCCATTCAAAAACACAATCCTTTCTTTTAGCAGTCTGCTGTAGATATCATAACTACGTTCACCTGCACTTGTTTTTTCTATAACGTATGGTATAAAATTCATTATTCTCCTCGCACTATTCTTTTACATTTATTAAGTATGGCCTGCATTCCTTGTTTCCTTTGTTGACTAAGGTATCTGCCTAGTGGAGCAAAGTCTTCCCATTGTAAGGCTTCAACTTCAGGTGTGCTTAATCCTTCCATACAGTCACACATAATGTTGCCTATACCATTTACAATGTAAGCATCGCTCACAAGTCTAAACTTCCAACCTACTGCTTCTTCTAAGCCATCAACCCAAACTTCACTCTGACATCCATACACAAAGTTTTCCTGTAATCTTTCTATATCAGGATCTTTGTCAGAACCAAAGTCCAAGACGTATTCATAGATAGCATTAGGGTCGCCTAATGCTTCGAATGTATCTACGAATTGTTGTAGTGAATTGACCATAGTTATATATTACTATGATATTTACAAGATGTCAAGTATTATTCTAAGCCGTTTCGGTTTAGTTCTTTTGGACTAACCAAATCAAACTCAGCACCTGACGTTAATTGTGCTAATGTTGAGGTATCTGCGTTTACGGCCTTGTAGAATTCTGCTGGATCTGTTCCATCTTTTTGGAAATATGTAACAAATTTAGCACCATCATTGATTCCATCACTTGGATTTTCAATAAGATGTATTGGTGTGTAGCCGTCAAATGAATCAGGGAACCCAACACCATTGGCTTCTTCTAGTCCATAGTGTGTTCCTCTGACTAGATCTGACTTAGAAACACCAGCCAATGTAGCCGCCACGTTTGCTTGTTCGTCTGTGTTTGAAGGATAAACTCTGTTATCTGGCATTTTGCTCTCCTAATAAGTAATATAACTATTTATCTTTTTGTTAAATAGTAGTATGCAAATATCATTAGTCCAGCCAAACTTTAGACAAGGCGGAAAAACATTTTCTGGATACTGGCTACCTCACAGTATTGCCTGTGTTTATACCTACGTAGAAGATAAAAATCCTGACTATTTTAATCTAAATAGAATAATATTTAGGCGTGAGGCTGTTGACAATGCGTCTAAGAGCATGAGAAACGACGACATGATACTGTTTAGTTGCTACATGTGGAACTGGCAATACAACTTAGAACTATCAAAAAGAGTAAAAGAAATAAATCCTAATGCTATAATTGTATTTGGAGGACCTCAGGTCAGCGAATTTAGATTAGAAGAACAGCAAAAAGAATTTGATTGGGTAGATAGTTGGATAGTAAGTGAGGGTGAACTTAGTTTTGAGCAACTAATAAATGATTTAAAACAAACAGGCACAATACAAAAAACATACAATGCTCAAAGACTAATGGACTTAGACATTCCTAGTCCATATATAAATGGATTCTTTGATCAGATCATAGAAGACAATCCAGAGATCAAATGGAGCACCACATTAGAAACAAATAGAGGTTGCCCGTTCAAATGTAGTTTTTGTGATTGGGGTAGTTTAACCTACAGCAAAATTAAAAAGTTTCCTGTGCCAAAAGTTTATCAAGAAATAGAATGGTTGGGCAAAAACAAAATAGAATATATCTTTGTAGCAGATGCAAACTTTGGAGTGTTCCCAGATAGAGATTCTGAGATAGTAGATGTAATGTTAGAAGTTCAAGACAAATATAATTATCCTAAAGTGTTTAATGCAAACTGGCATAAGAATAGTAGACAAAATGTTATACCAATAGTTAAAAAATTAACAAGTAACGGCATGAACAGAGGTATGACACTATCAGTTCAAAGCATGGACACAGATGTATTGAAAGCAATTGAAAGAAAAAATATGGATATGTCACACCTTAAAGATATGTTTGAATTGATTGAAGCAGAAGGATTAGGAACATACACAGAATTAATATTACCTTTACCATTAGAGACACCAGACAGTTGGCGTAAAGGATTAGCAGAAGTATTAGACATAGGACAGCATAACAGTATAGAGATATGGTTTCATCAAATACTAGAAAATGCACAAAGTAATTTACCAGAACATAAAGAAGAACATCAATTTGAAACTGTTGAACTAGCAGGATATGTTAGTGGCGACAAAGAACATGATGACGATAATATATTAGAAAGGACAGAAGTTGTTATAGGCACAAAGACAATGCCTTATAATGATTTTATAAACAGTTGGATGTATGCTACAATGATCATAAACTTTCATTGTGGAGGCTGGACACAATTACTAGCAAGGTATTCTCATCAATCAGATAAACAACAATACAGACAATTCTACGATTACTTATTTGGTTGCTTAGATGTAGAACAAGGACCAGTAGGAATAATATGGCGTAAGGTAGAAAGCATTATACAAGACTACACAAAAGGAAAGCCTAGTCCTTACAGCGGTCATACTTTATTATGGTATTTGAATAGATTATTGCATGAGAATTGTGAAGAAACAAATAAGTTTATACAAAATATATTCAGCGACTTAGACAGCGAACTGCTCGAAGCACAAAGAGATTTCATGTATAGTCCTGATAAACTAGACGACCACACATTTAAAAAATGTTACAATGCACATTGGTTTGCTTACTTGAAAGGGCATAAAGGTCCTGTAAGAAAAGGTAGAACCTA
>MDSZ01071837.1_pt1 | contig 13938 bp, 14 predicted proteins | sample 811201 | NCBI WGS metagenome assembly MDSZ01 (sample SAMN05326647, study PRJNA326480) | marine metagenome | isolation source: seawater | place: Indian Ocean: North | collected 2010
AAGCCATAAAAAGAATGTTGCCTGCTACTGCTAATGAAGCATCTCACTTGATTAAAGCATCGGCAGTATTATCAGTTATAGCTCTACTGGAGTTACATAAAGCTGCAATTAACCTACAAGGAAATAGTTTTAAGTTTATTGAATTATTAGCTCTTCAAGCAATGCTTTATTTACCTATAGTTTTAGGAACTAGTTATATAGCCAACTTACTCCAAAAAAGAACAGGTTCTGGCTCCACACAAATAAATTTGGTGAAATAGAATGTTAGATATTAACTTTATGATAGAGATTTTACCGAGAGTTTTAAAAGCAGCATCTGTTACTTTGCAAATTTCTTTTTTGTCTCTATTTTTCAGTGTCATATTAGGACTAAGTTTTTCTTTGTTGGCACTTTCCTCAGGTAAGATTATAAATATTCTTATTAGGTGTTTTGTGGAATTTACTAGAGGTGTTCCACAATTGGTTCAAATATCAATTATATATTTTGCATTACCTTATATTGGCATATATTTTGATGAATTTTGGACTGGTGTAGTTGCTTTAAGCTTTATTGGTGCCGGTTATACTATTGAAATATTTAGAAATGCTGTTTTAAATTTAGATAAAGGCCAACAAGAAGCAGGTAAGATATTAGGCCTAAATAATTTTCAAATACTAATATATGTTTTATATCCACAAATTATTAAAAGATCTCTTCCACCTATTACTAATGAACTTATAAATGTAGTTAAAGCCTCTGCTTTATTATCAGTTATTTCAGTAAATGAATTAACTAAAATTATGAATGATGTCATTTTTGAATATTTTGTTGTTATTGAAGTCTTATTGGAAGCAACAATTATGTATCTAATAATAATTAGTGTTTTAGTTTATATTTCTAGATATTTTGAAAAAAAATTAGTTGTATGAATAAAAAATATATTGGGATGGCTTGGCCTTCAGATGGGTTAAATGACTCTGAATATTGGAGATTATTACCAAAAAATTTTGAATTACTTATATCCAGATATGAAGTTTCGGGCTCTTTAAATTCTAAAATTCTTAAGAAAGAAGCTAATTTAAATAAAATATCTAAATCGATAGATAAACTTAATATAAAAAAATTAAATGTGATAATCTTATGTGATTTTGCCTCAACAGTTTTAAATAAAGACTATATTTTGAAGAGTGAAAGTTATTTTAATAATAAATATAATTTACCTTGTATGAATATAGTTTCATCTACAATTAATTTTATAAAAAAAAGAAAAAAAGAATTATCTATCATTTCACCATATAACAAAGAAATAACTACAAAATTTGTAAATCTTTTACCAAAAAAAAACTTAGTAAAAACAATATTAAATTTTTCTTATAAATCAGAACAAGAAATAGATAATAATTATAAAAGTTTAAAATCTTTAAAACTTGGTAAAATAAAAAATGATATTTTGTTTATAGGGGGTGGGGTCTCGGTAAGTCATTTTGTAAGAGATTATCAAAGAAAATATGGTTATAAAGTATACTCATCACCTTTGATCTTAATCAAAGATGTTATTAATAAATTAAAATAATAATGACTGTTCAGAAAAAATATAATCAAGTATCTAATTTAGGTAAATATTTTAGATTATCTTCAAAACCACCATTATTTATTAAAGCTAAAAATGAATTTCTGTATGAATCAAATAATAAAAAATTCATAGACTTAGCATGTGGATCGGGTACCACTCTGTTAGGTCACAATAATAGATTTATAAAAAATAATCTCAAAAAAATAATTGACAATGGTCTCATTCATTTAGGCCCTCATTTTCTTAGTACTAGTCATATAAAATACTTTAAAGAAATTTCAAAATTCTTAGGTGGTAAATTTAATCGTTTTAACCTTGCAACTAATGGGTCTGAGGCAACTGAAACAGCAATAAAATTAGCTTTTCATCATACAAAACGTAATAAAATAATTTATTTTGATGGTTCTTATCACGGCCGAACAGGATATTCACTCTTAAGTTCAGATATGAAAGGCATAAACAAAAATTTTTTTAAAAACAACAATTTTATTAAATGTAATTTAAATAATCTATCAGATTTCAAAAAGAAATTTAATAGATATAAAAAAGAAATAGCTGGAGTGATTATAGAGCCAATTCAAGCAACATCTGGTTTTAATTTTGTTAATAAAAATTTTCTAAAAAATATACACTCTATAATTAAAAGAAATAAATCACTTTTAATTTTCGATGAAGTATGGACTGGATTTGGTAAAACAGGTTTTAATTTTGCTTTTGAATATTTTGGTACAATACCCGATGTATTAATTTTAGGTAAAGCTTTAGGTGGTGGACTACCTCTTGGATTGGTTGCTTTTAAAAAAAATGTAAGTCATAACTACCCAGGGGCACAATCATCTACTTTTCAAGGAAATATTATATCTATTAATTCTTCTATTTCGTTTATAAAATATATTAAAAAAATTACATATCTTAAAACGATAAATAAAATTGAAAATTTTTTTAAGGAAAATTCAAAATATATTGAGTCCTTCAAGTTTGTTAATAGTTTTAAAGGAATTGGATGCATGTGGGGTATAGAAATAAATAATTCTTTTTTTTCAAAACCTGATTATACAAATGAAATAAGAGCTAAATTACTGCATAAGGGTTTAGTAACTTGGGAGTGTGGCAAAGATGCTAATGTAATTGGCCTAGTTCCTCCTATTTGTATTTCTAAAGCAAGCTTAAATAAATCTTTAAAAATAATTTTAGATACCTTTAGTGAAATTAAGTAGTAAATTTATTCATTTTATCTACTTAATTATTTTGTTATATTTTTGCTATGACCGATCCAAAAACATATAAATTTAATACCAAAACGCTCCACAGTGGCCATCAACCTGATAAAAATTTCGGCTCCAGAGCTGTACCTATTTACCAATCAACTTCCTATTTGTTCCAAGATGCCGATCATGCAGCTGCACTTTTTAATCTTGAAGAAGGTGGGCACATATACTCAAGAATTTCAAATCCTACTGTTGCTGTTCTAGAAGAAAGGGTGGCAGCCTTAGAGGGAGGTTCTGCTACTCTAGCTACAGCCTCTGGAATGAGTGCAATGATGCTATCTCTTCTTACAATTTGTAGTGCTGGGGATCACATAGTTGCATCCTCTCAACTATATGGAGGTAGTTTCAATTTATTAAGATTAACTCTTCCAAGGTTTGGAATTGAGACAACATTTGTTAAACCGAGAGATATAGAGGGTTTCAAAAAAGCTATTAAACCAAATACTAAATGTATATTTGGTGAACTTATTGGTAATCCTGGTATTGAAATAATGAATTTACCTGAGGTTTCCAAAATTGCTAAAGATGCAGGCATACCTGTTATAATTGATGGTACTTTTAATACTCCATATTTATGTAATTTATTCGATTTAGGAACTGATATTATTGTTCACTCTTTGACTAAATGGATGGCTGGTCATGGTACTTCAATGGGTGGAGCTATTGTTGAGAAAGGTGAATTTGATTGGACACAAGGTAATAAATTTCCAACAATGACCGAACCTTATGTTGGCTATCATGGATTATCTTTTGCAGAAGAATTTGGTCCTGCAGCTTTTACAATGAGAGCTAGGGCAGAGGGTATGAGAGATTTTGGTCCGTGCATGAGTCCAACAAATGCATTTAATATTTTAACAGGAATAGAAACTCTATCTATAAGAATGGAAAAACATATTTCTAATACTAAAATTATGTTGGATTATTTAACTAATAATAAAAATGTAACATGGGTTAATCACCCAAGCCTACCTGATCATCCAGATCATGATATTGCAATGAAATTGATGCCCAAAGGTCCTGGCTCTATGATTGCTTTTGGCATTAAAGGTGGAAGAGATGCCGGTCAAGCTTTTATAAATGCTATGAAATTAACTTCACATTTGGCTAATGTAGGTGATGCTAAATCTCTTGTCATTCACCCTGCTTCTACAACTCATTCTCAAATGGATAAACAATCGCTTGAGCTAGCTGGGTTAACTGAAGATATGATTAGATTTTCTGTTGGATTAGAAGACATGGAAGATATCATAAATGATTTCGATAATGGTTTTAGAGCATCTCAAAAACCTCGACTTGTAGCTTCTAGATGAAGTTAAAAGTTAATGGTAAAGATGCTTATTTTACCACAAGTGGAAGAGAAATAGACAAAGAACAACCTACTATTGTTTTTGTTCATGGTAGTGGTTTAACACATGTATCTTGGGTTCTTCAAACTCGATACTTTGCTTTTCATGGATATAATACTATTGCTGTAGATTTACCTGGCCATGGAGACTCTGAAGGTCCACCACTTGATACTATTGAAAAAATGGCCGATTGGATCTCTGATCTACTTGATACTTTAGATATTAAAAAAGCTTCATTTGTAGGTCATTCACAAGGATGTTTAATAGGCTTGGAATTCGCGCATCGTCATGCTGGTAAATTAGAATTATTAGCATTAATTAACGGTAGTCTATCTATGAAAATGAATCCTGAGCTTTTAGATTTAGCTTTAAACAAAGATAGTAAAGCTGTAGATCTTATGATTGATTGGGTTCATGGTCCTCTCGGACAGGTGGGCGGACATCCTGTTCCTGGTCTCAGCCACATAGGAATGGGTAATCAATTAGTTTCTTCTAACAATAATGGGGCCTTAGGTGCGGACTTTAAAGCATGCGATATGTATACCAATGGTGAAAAAGCTGCTGAAAGCATAAATCATCCAACTTTATGTATCATCGGACTTTTTGATAGAATGACTCCAAAAAAAGTTGGTTTAGAATTAGCTAGTAAAATAAATAATTCAAAAAGTGTGATTATTGAAGACTCTGGTCATATGTCCATACTAGAAACAGCAAGTGATACAAAAAATTTATTAAAAGATTTTTTTAGAGAAAATAACTAATTGAAATATAAAGGCTCTTGTCATTGCAAAGCTATTGAATTTAATATTCAGTCTGATTTAGATAAAATAGTTCAATGTAATTGTTCTATTTGTATTAGAAGGAATGCAAAAATGATTATGGTTCCTAAAGAAAATTTTCAATTAATTAAAGGTGAAGAAAATCTATCCCTTTATAAATTTAATTCTAAGATAGCTAAACATTTTTTTTGTAAAATTTGTGGTATCTACACGCATCATAATAGAAAATCTGACCCAAGTAGTATGGGAGTTAATTTGGGTTGTATGGATGAATTAGATCAAATGTCTTTTGAAGTTATTCAGTTTGATGGAAAAAAAATCTAATTTTGATCAATCCTTGATTTTAGTTTAAAAAAAACTAATATTGGCCATGGCCCAAGTTAAAGAATTTCTTACTTTTGATGATGTTTTACTGAAACCACGTGCTTCAGATGTATTGCCTAATAACGTTGATATTTCTACGAATATTACTAAAGATATAAAACTCAATATACCCATTATCTCTGCTGCAATGGATACAGTAACTGAATCTAAGATGGCTATTTCAATGTCACAAAATGGAGGATTGGGAGTTATTCATAAAAATTTCGACATTGAAACTCAGGCCATAGAAGTAAGAAAAGTAAAACGTTTTGAAGCTGGTATTGTCTACAATCCTATAACTATGAGTCCTAATAATACAATTGAAGATGTTTTGAGCGTTATGGAAGAAAATAAAATTTCTGGCTTCCCAGTTGTAGATGATAATAACACATTAAAAGGAATTATTACTAACAGGGATGTTAGATTTGTACTTAATAAAAAAACTAAAGTTAAAGATTTAATGACTAAAAAAGTTATCTCTATTACAAAAAATCAATCTAATGCTATGTCTTCTTTTGGATTAGCAAAAAAACTCTTGCAAGAAAATAGAATAGAAAAATTAGTTGTTACAGATAAAAATAATAAATGTATTGGCTTAATTACCGTAAAAGATATTCAAAGAGGAGAAAAATTTCCTAATTCTGTAAGAGATAAAAATGGTCAATTATTAGTTGGAGCTGCTATTGGAAGTAAGTCTATTGACTTATTAAGAGCAACAGAATTAGAAAAAGCTGGAGTAGATATTATTTTTATAGATACGGCTCATGGTCATTCGAAAACTGTTTTAGACTCTTTTAAAAAAATAAGAAAAAAAATTAATTTACCTATTGTTGTAGGAAATATAGCTACTCCTGAAGCAGCTAAAGATCTTATTAAACTTGGGGCAGATGCAATAAAGGTTGGGATAGGTCCTGGTTCGATTTGTACAACTAGAATAGTCGCGGGAGTGGGCGTTCCACAATTTACAGCTATTCAAGAAATATCGTTAATTACCAGTAAACTAAAAATTCCTATGATATCTGATGGTGGAATTCGATATTCAGGAGATATCGTTAAAGCATTAGCTGTTGGAGCTAATTGTATAATGGCAGGGTCTTTGTTTGCTGGTACTGATGAGTCGCCGGGTGAAGTCTTTCTATTCCAAGGAAGATCTTATAAGTCCTACAGAGGGATGGGATCATTAGGAGCTATGGCAAGAGGATCAGCAGATAGATATTTTCAAGATGAAATTAATGAAGCTGTCAAACTGGTTCCAGAAGGAATTGAAGGAAGGATTCCTTATAAGGGTCAAGTTTCAAATGTTTTATTCCAGTTAACCGGAGGACTTAGGTCTGGAATGGGATATACAGGTTCTAAAAATCTAACACAGTTAAAAAAGAATGCTCAATTTGTAAAATTAACCAATTCTGGAATTAATGAGAGTCATGTTCATGGAGTGCAAGTGACTAAAGAAGCCCCTAACTACAGATCAAATTGACAAAATCTGTTTTAATTATCGACTTTGGTTCTCAATATACCCATTTAATTGGAAGAAAAATAAGAGAACTAGGCATTTATGCAGAAATTTATCCACCTAAATATTTAAATAATGTCACCAATATCCTAAATCATTCTGTTTTAATTCTATCAGGAGGTCCTGACTCTGTTTTAAATAAAAATTCTCCAAAAATTGACATTCCACTAGAACAAATACCTATTCCAATTCTAGGTATTTGTTATGGTTTTCAATATATAGCAAAAGAGTTTGGAGGAACTATAGAAAAAAGTAATCATCGTGAGTATGGCAAAACTATAATCAAAGCTACTAAATCAAATTTCTTTAAAGATACAGAATTAGAACAACAAGTATGGATGTCTCATGGTGATAGCTTAAAATCAATACCTAAAGGATTTAAGGTATTAGCAAAAACTAAAAATAAATTACCAGCTGTAATTTTTAATAAAAATATTTATGCAATTCAATTTCATTGTGAGGTAACTCATTCTGAATATGGTACACAATTATTAAAAAATTATCTTTTTGATATATGCCAATTAAAACAAAATTGGAAAAATAATGACCTTCATCAAATTATTGGAAGATATTTTAAGATAAATGTTAAAGAAAAAAAACCTAGTATAATTTGTGCTGTATCTGGTGGGGTCGATTCTACAGTTTTAGCATTTGCTATTTCTAAATATATAAAATTAGACAATGTTCATTTCATATTTGTTAATAATGGACTTCTCAGAAAATATGACGTTAAAAATATAAAATCAATTTTTAAATCCTTTAATTTAAAATTAAACATTATCAATGCAGAGCATATATTTTTAAGAAAATTAAAGAATGTTATTGATCCAGAACAAAAAAGGAAAATAATAGGTAAATTATTTATTGAAATATTTTCTAATTATATAAGAAAACAAGAAAAAAAAGATTTTTATCTAGCGCAAGGTACTCTCTATACTGATATTATTGAAAGTCGCTCATATTATGGAGGTAAAAGTGTAACTATTAAATCACATCATAATGTTGGAGGATTACCAAAAGACCTTAAATTTGATGTTATAGAGCCATTCAAAGAACTTTTTAAAGATGAGGTAAGGAGATTAGGTCTTTTTTATAAACTTGATGAAAAATTCATAAATAGGCATCCTTTTCCTGGACCTGGCTTAGGTATAAGATGTATTGGCAAAGTTAATAAACAACGATTAGATACATTAAGAGATATAGACGAAATTTTTATCAATTTTTTAATTAATAAAGATTTATACAATAAATCTTGGCAAGCATTCGCTGTATTACTGCCTGTCAAATCTGTTGGAGTAATGGGGGATGAACGTACTTATGAAGAGACATGTGTACTTAGGTGTATCAACTCTATAGATGGTATGACAGCAGAAGTTACAAAGATAGATATTTCTATTTTATCAGAAGTTTCAACTCAAATAATTAATAAAGTTCCTAGAGTAAATAAAGTTTTATATGACATAACAAGTAAACCACCTTCTACCATTGAGTGGGAGTAAATAATTGAAAATACCTATTTACCAAGTTGATGCTTTCGCTTCACAAATTTTTAAAGGAAATCCTGCAGCTGTATGCCCTTTACAAGAATGGTTATCTGATCAAGTGATGCAAAATATAGCTATGGAGAATAATTTATCAGAAACAGCATTCTTCATTGAAGATGGTGATGTATTTCACATTAGGTGGTTCACTCCTAAAGCTGAGCTAGACTTAGCTGGTCATCCAACTTTAGCTTCAGCTCATATTTTGATAAATGAATATAAAAATGATAATAGGCCATTAATTTTTAAGACTAAAATTGGCGATACTCTAAATGTTTCAATTAATAAAAATCTCTATTTAATGAACTTTCCCGCAAGGCCTCCAAAAGTTGTGAATGATACAAGTAATATTTTTGAAGCGTTAGGAAAAAAACCTATTGAACTATTAGCCCATAGAGATTTGATAGCTGTATTTGAAAATCAAGAAGATGTTTCATCCATAAATCCAGATTTAGAAAAATTAAAAAAACTAGACTACCCATCTGTAGTAGTTACAGCAGTTGGAGATAATTCAGATTTTGTATCAAGAAACTTCGCACCTAAGTTAGGAATTCCTGAAGATCCAGTAACAGGATCATCTCATTGTGAATTAATTCCTTATTGGTCTAAAAAATTAGATAAAAAAGAAATGATTGCATTTCAGATATCTGAAAGAGGTGGAAAGATTTATTGCACTGATAATAACGATAGAGTTCTTATTGGAGGAGAGGCTGTAACATTTTTTCGTGGTGAAATAGACCTAACTTAATAAATATTTAGTCGTAGTGATAGACTTTCACCTTCAACTATTGAGTGGGAATAAAAATTATATTAAGATAATATTTTAATGACTAAAAAATTATCTATAATTTTATTTCTTTTATTTTCTTTTATTGGAAAAATCTATTCTGGTCCTTACTCTGATAATCTTGCCCAATGCATGATCAATAACATATCAGACACTGATAATAGAATTCTAACTAATTGGATGGCTAGTGTAATGATACAACATCCTCAAATTGAAATAACAATGAGTTTGGAGGATAGGGAGTTTTTTTATAGATCAGCAGCTACACTTTTAGAAGATTTATTAACTATAAGGTGTAAAGAGGAAACAATTACAGCTTTGACTTTTGAGTCTGATGAGGCCTTTGCTAGTGCATTTGAAATTTTAGGAGTGGTCTCAATGGAAACTTTAATAGCTCACCCTGATGTCATTCATGCATCTGAAGAACTGATTGAATATATTGATTTAGATAAATTCACAAATATTTTTGATTAAAGCTTTTTGGGTAATATACCTTAATTGCATATGTCTATTTTTATACTTCAGATATCTTAAAAAAAATCTATTTTAGAATTGTGAAAAGTGAATTTAATCGTATCAACAGACTTCCACCATATATCTTTGGTGAAATCAATAAACTTAAGGCTAAATTAAGAAAAGAAGGTAAGGATATTATTGATTTTGGGATGGGAAATCCTGATATGCCTACCCCTAAACATATTAGAGATAAGCTCAAAGAAGTAGCTGATAAACCTGGTACGGGTAGATATTCAATGAGTAGAGGTATTCCAGGTTTAAGAAAAGCACAGGCTAAATATTATGAAAAAAGATTTGGTGTTAAAATTAATCCTGAAACAGAGATATGTGTAACTTTGGGTTCAAAAGAAGGTTTGGCTAACCTTGCGCAAGCTATTTCATCTCCAGGTGATATAATTATTTCTCCAAACCCTTCATATCCAATTCATCCCTATGGATTTATTATAGCTGGAGCTTCTTTAAAACATTTAAGAACAATGTCAGATGGTATTTTTGATATTGAAAAATATCTTAAAAGATTAGATAGATCTATAAGACATAGTTCACCTTCACCAGTTGCTATGATTGTATCTTTCCCATCGAACCCAACTGCTCAGATTGTAGATTTAGATTTTTATAAAGAAATAGTAAATATAGCTATAAAATATAATATTTATGTTTTATCTGATCTAGCTTACGCAGAAATATATTTTGATAAAAATCCTCCTCCCTCCATTTTACAAGTTAATAAGGCTAGACAGATTGCTGTTGAATTTACTTCAATGTCTAAAACTTATGCTATGGCTGGATGGAGAATAGGTTTTGCGGTAGGTAATAAAAAACTGATAGAAGCTTTAACAAAAATAAAATCCTACCTAGATTATGGTGCTTATACTCCTGTTCAAGTTGCTGCAGCTACTGCACTAAATGGTTCCCAGTCTTGCGTCTCTGAAATTAGAGCTACCTATAAAAGCAGAAGAGATGTGTTGGTTGAGTCAATGAGTCGTTCAGGATGGTCTATACCCAAGCCAAAAGCCAGTATGTTTGCCTGGGCCCCCATACCTGATAAATATAAAAACAAAGGCTCATTGAAGTTTACTAAAGACTTAATGACAAAAGCAAATGTAGCAGTTTCCCCAGGAATTGCCTTTGGTGAGTATGGAGAAGGTTATGTTCGAATAGGATTGGTTGAGAATGAACAAAGAATAAGACAAGCTGCAAAAAATATTAGAAATTTAGGTCTTGAGGGTGATTTATAAGGCTAAATAAATTATTGCTTATATTCTTGATAATTATATAAAAACAAACTTTATATTATGTTAAATACTAAAAAAATAGGATCAGTACTTAAAAACATTGAAAACATTGATAATTTAAGTATTTCAGATGAAATTAATTGCCAGCAAGGACAGTTAATAGCCGTAAAAGTTATATCGGTAAATCCTAATTATAATAAATTAGAGTTGGTATCAGGTAGAATTACTGAGTTAACGGAAGGTGATATTATCATCGGAGCTTTAGGAAACAGGATTGCTTCATCTGGAATGACAGGCACGGTTCCTGAAGAAATAAAGAAACATGATAAAATTCATATTTTAAATCTCGGTGGTGTTATTGGTAATTGTAAAGATTTCAATATTCTCCTAGGCCCAGCAACAGAATGTGAGGTTCTTGGATCAATTATAAATAATTCAAATAAACAATTGAATCTTCATGATTTTTCTAAAATAAGTCTAAATAAAAAAAGTAGTCAAATTCCATCAATAGCTGTTATAGGTACAGGGATTGACTCTGGAAAAACAACCGTTACATCATTTATTATTAAAACCCTCAGTAAATATTTCAAAAACATTAATGCTTGTAAGTTAGCTGGAACCGCTTCTCAAAAGGATCTTTATGCATATGAAGATAATGGTGCTAATAAAACCTCAGATTTTGTTGATTTTGGGCTGCCTAGTACTTGTATGACTGAAAAGTCGATAATTCAAGATTGTTCATCCTCAATCATTAATCATATTTCTGAAGGTGCAGATATTATACTCATGGAATTAGGGGATGGTTATCATGGTGATTATGGCACAAAAGAGATTATTCAGAATAAGGATATAACTAAATCTATAGAAGTTATTGTCATTTGTGCCTATGATATTTCAGGTGCTGTGAATATTATAGAAAATCTTAAATCTAATAACTTAGAAGATAAACTTTTGATAATAAGTGGCCCTGTAACAAATAATTTATCAGCATTTAAGCAATCATTTGAAAAATTCACACTCAACAATTCGGATTATTTAAATATTTATAATTCATCTAATCACGTCAACGTATTTGCAAAAATCATAAATAGGTTTAGCAATGATTAAAGTTGGTATTATTGGAGCTAATGGTTTTTTAGGGTTAGAGCTATTAAGACTTCTTTCTATTCATCCAAAAGTTGAAATATCTAAAATTCTTAAAAGGGAAAATGATATTGAAGAAGAGTTTACACACTTATCAAGTTTAAATCTTAATGATAGCCAAACATCTGACATAAATGATTTTAAAGATTTAGACTGTGTTTTTCTTTCCTTGCCTCATGGTTCTGCAAATGAATATGTTTCAGAACTTATTGATAAAGTAAAAATTATTGATTTAAGTTCAGATTATAGAATTGATGATAATGTTTCTTATGAAAAATATTATAAATCATCTTTTGATCCTAAAATTCAAAAAAAATTCAATTATGGATTCATCGAAAAATCTATTGATGATATTCAAAAAGCTTTCAATATATCAAATCCAGGTTGTTTTGCTTTAGCAAGTCAATTAGCAATTTTACCATTCCATTCATTAATCGATAATGTTTCAATAACTGCTATTACTGGTTCAAGCGGTGGAGGTAAAATATCTTCTCAAAAAAACCATCATTCAATTAGATCAAAGGATGTATTTTCATATAATATTAATAAACATAGGCATTTAGCTGAAATTTTTCAGACATTTCCTGATTTGAATACTAAATTATCTTTTGTTCCTTTATCAGGTCCATTTACAAGAGGAATTTACTTAACAGCCCATATTTCCTCGAAAGAGACCATAGATAACAATTCTCTAAATTCTTTAATGGAAAATACATTTAAAAATATGCCTTTTTTAAGAATTCAATCACAGATTAAATTATCTAATGTGGTTGGCTCAAATTACTGCGATATTTCAATATCTATTAAAGATCAAAATAATTTCGTTGTAGAGACTTGTTTGGATAATTTAGTAAAAGGTGCTTCAGGTAATGCTGTAGAATGTATGAATTTAATGTTTTCTGAAGACCAATCCTTGGGTTTAAAAGAAATATTACCTTTGTACTTATGACAAAATCTCAATCATTTTATCAATCTATTCTTCAAAATTCGACTTTGGTTGTAAAAGTAAGTGGAAAGATTTGTGATAATCAAGAAAGTATCGAAAATGTAATAGGGGATATAAAAGAATTATTATCAACAATTTCAAAATTGAAAGTTGTTTTAGTTTTTGGTTTTGGCAGACAATTAGATAACTACATGCAAAATGTTCATAATATTGAGCCAAAAAAAATTAATGGAAGAAGGATTACTTCACAAGATGATATTGAAGCTGCTAAAAAAATTTCTGGTCAAATTTTAATTGATATTTTTAGTTTAAGTTCAAGATATAATATTAGAAATTTCCCAATACCAATATCTAAAAAAGATTTTATAGCTGCTAAAAGAAGAGAAATTACAGATGGGATTGACTATGGTCAAGTTGGTGATGTTATCTCTGTAGATGCACTTGAAATACAAAAATTATTTAAAGAGCATGATATGATTATTATGCCAAGTTTAGTACTAGATAAAAATACTGCTGAAGTTTTAAATGTTAATGCTGATACGATAGCAACTGAATTAGCAACAAATCTTTCTGCCAGTAAACTAATTTTTATTTCTGATGTCCCTTATATTAAAGATCAAAAGGGTGAAAGAATATCTGCTGTTGATGAAAATGTTGCTAAAAAACTATTCGATGAAAAGATAATAACTAATGGAATGGTTATAAAAGTTGAAAATTCACTCAAAGCCTTAAATCAAGGAGTTCAAAAGATACATATTATCAGTGGTGAAATTAAAAATGCACTTCTTACAGAATTAGAAACAGAAGATGGTATAGGCACTGTTTTTCAAAAACAATCTTTAGACTATTAAACTTAAGGTAATTCTACAGTCGGTATTTTAGACTCAATACATAAATCCTATATTAGTTGAGATAATTTCAATTCCTTTTATTAAATCTTTTTTTTCA
>MDSZ01243940.1_pt1 | contig 13934 bp, 14 predicted proteins | sample 811201 | NCBI WGS metagenome assembly MDSZ01 (sample SAMN05326647, study PRJNA326480) | marine metagenome | isolation source: seawater | place: Indian Ocean: North | collected 2010
CCCGCTGACTGTTGTTATGATATAGCAGATGCTTATGTTATAGCACTAGCTAGCGTGTGTGAATGAGTGAAGAGAATTTAATTAGAAAAAGAGTAAAGTTGATTCGAGACGCCTTTAAGCAGGTTTCTCTGGATCGAGACGGCGTTAATGTAGCCATATCGTGTGTCAACAAAAAATGCTCAACCTACTCCAAGCCCCACAAGAAAAAGCTCTGCCTAAGGGTCGACAACGAGTTTTATCATTGCTGGTCCTGTGGTATGAAAGGTAAGGGTCTTGCGAGGTTTTTTAAGACCCATTCTCCTCGATTCTCAGAAGAAGCCACCCGCCTATTCGAAAAGTCCCTAAAAGAAAGAGAAGAAATACAGGAAAAGCTAGTACTACCCCAAGGCTTCCGATTATTGGCCACTGTTAATGAGTCAGATGATCCCGACTTAAAAGCTTGTAAGAAGTATGTTATGAAAAGAGGGTTAACAGAAAAGCAAATGTGGTACTACCGGATCGGAGCTGTGTCCTCTGGCAATTTCCGGAGAAGAGTGATAATACCTTCTTTTGACGTCTTTGGGATCGTAAATTATTTTACTGCTCGGTCTATCGACGAGCTAACTAGAAAGTACATCAACCCAAAGGTCAAGAGAAGCGAGATTGTTTTTAACCACTTAAACATTGATTGGAAAAGAGAGCTGGTCCTTGTCGAAGGTCCGTTTGATCTGGTCAAGAGTGTACAGAATTCTACATGTCTTTTAGGAAGTACGCTGACAGAGCAGCACCTCCTTTTTCAAGAGATTGTAAGGAATAGAACTCCGATAACTTTAGCACTCGATCCCGATGCGCTACAGAAATCACAAAAGATAGCGAAGCTGCTGTCCTCTTTTGATGTCCCAGTAAAGGTTTTAGACATACACCCTTACGATGATGTCGGAGAAATGCCAGCCGGCAAGCTTAAGGACCTACTTCCAACTGCAAGCGTGTGGTCCAGCAATGACAGGCTTTTGTCGTTGATAAGTACAATTAAGTCTGGCTCTTTATTATAGATTGTTAGGAGTGTATATCTCATGAGTTTCAAGTGCGCCCATTTTGCTGACATCCACTTTAGAGGACTAAGCCGGCATGATGAATATAAGAAGGTCTTTACTCTCGCTTTTGAAAAGCTGAAGGATCTTAAACCGGATGTAATTTTTCTTGGTGGAGATATTGTCCACTCAAAGACGCAGGGGATAAGTCCTGAGCTCATCGATATCTTGCGGTGGTGGTTGGAAGGGTTAGCAGAAATCGCACCTGTTGATCTTATTCTAGGCAATCATGATGGTTTAATGATGAATGAAGACCGCCTTGACGCAATTACACCCATCATCCGGGCTCTAGATAACCCTAGAATCAACTTGATGAAAGGAACGGGTGTATACCCTACTCCTGTTGAAGGGTTTAACTGGTGCACATTCTGTTGCTTCGATTCAAAGTCATGGAGTACATTAAAGCCGCCAGCCTCTGGCACCAACATTGCGCTATACCACGGGCCAGTGAATGGGTCATTAACTGACCAAGATTGGGAAATAAACGGAGATAGCATCAAAGTTGATTTCTTTTCTGGCTATGATTATGTTATGCTGGGTGATATTCACAAGCGTCAATTCCTAACTCCAAAGATTGCGTATCCTGGATCTACGATCCAGCAGAACTACGGAGAAGATGTCGAAAAGGGTTTCCTATTTTGGAATATTAAGGACAAGGATGAGTTCGATGTTGAGTTTATTCCTCTCCATAATGACCATGCTTTCCGCACAATAAAGTGGGAAGGTGAAGTCTCTGAAACACTGGAGCAGATTCATGACTCGTGGAGTGGATCCAGATTTAGAGTAGTTCATAAGGGCATGACACAGACTGAGTTCAAGCAGCTCCAAAACTCTTTGAAGGAAAAATACGACGCTTACGAAGTTGTCTCCAAGAATGAGCAGGATTCGTTTAAGGGTGCCGATACAGAGATTGCAACTAACATTGGTAAGATTTCTAGAAACGACCTACGAAGCTTTAAGCAACAAGACGCATTGATGACAGAGTTTGTGAAGAACCAGGAACTTTCTGAAGAGAGCAGGGAGTCTTTAAGAAAGCTTCATAAGGATGTCTTTAGCAGATGTGTCCAGGAATCTAACTCCAAGTCGCACCAGTGGAGGCTGAGAAAGTTATCGTTTGACAATACGTTCGGGTACGGCGAAAACAATATCATAGACTTTGACGCTTTGAGTGGGATAACTGGCATCTTTGGAAAAAACAGGGTTGGCAAATCTTCTATCCCTGGTACAATATCTTACGCCTTGTTTAATTCATCAGACCGAGGAACCCTTAAGAACGTTCACATTGTCAATAACAGAAAGAATTATTGTAAAGCCACAGTCGATTTTTCTGTGGGCGGAGAGATGTATCGAGCCGAGAGGCAAACAATCAAGAAGACAAGTAGGAAAGGAGTCGTGTCAGCCCCAACGCATTTGAACCTATTTCGAATTGATGAATCTGGGGAACCTATGGAGGACGCAACAGGTGAACAAAGAAGAGAGACAGAGAAAACTCTTCGTACCTTGGTTGGCACTGTAGAAGACTTTATGATGACGTCGTTTGCAGCTCAAGGTAGTATGAACGCTTTCATAAAAGAAGGATCGACTCAGCGTAAGAATATCTTAACCCGGTTTCTAGACCTACAAATCTTTGATGATATGCTTCGTGTTGCAAAAAGTGAAATGTCTGAACTCAGGGGAGAGATGAAGACAGCTCCTGACAGAAATTGGTCAGAGTTGATCGAGGAACAAATCAGCCTAAAAGAAACGCTTTCGCAAGAGATAGCAGAGGTAGAGAAAGAGCTGGCTCGATCAAAAAAGACTCGAGATGATCTGCGGATCCAGCTTGCTGCTCTCCCCGAAGGATCGATGTACACGAAAGATCAAATCACGGGTCAAGTTCATAATCTTACCAACATGAAAGCAAGAGAGGCAAAGCTGCGAGATGGTATCGTAAAGCTTTCTGCGAAGCTTGATGAGGTATCGCGAAAGATCGAAAAGATAGAAGCCATCAAGGAACAATTCCCGATTACAGAGCTAAGGGAAGAGCTTAATCTACAAAAGAGCTTGTCTACCCAGCAGGAGCTAATTGAGAGTAAACTTGAGTTAGAAATACAGCGCCTCGACAGCAAGAAGAAATCAGCCAAAAAGCTTGAGCGTGTTCCTTGTGGAGACCAGTTTCCAAAGTGCCCCTATATTAAGGATGCTCACAAGTCTGCCTCTGAGTTAGATGATCAAAAGAGCATTATCGCAAACGTTAGAAAAGAGCTGAGAGCTCTCCAGGCTAATTTGAAGGGATTGCTTTCAAAAGGCTTGGAGGACAGGTTAGAGAAGTACGAAAGCATTCTTCAAAAAGCAAATGAATTAAAGCTTCAGTATTCTGAGATGAAGCTGGATATGAAAGAGCTCGAAGGGGATCACCAGGAGGTTACCTCGAACATTACATCTGGTAAGTCTTTGCTTAGAGAAATGCGCTTACGCTCAATTGATGAAGAGAAGGATATGGCTGTAGTTGCTATGAAAAAACAGCTATCGTCCATTGACACAAGGATCGGTGAGCTAGACGCCGAGAGACTTCTCCTGACAGAACAAATAAGCATCAGCCGGCAAAAAACATCAACTTTAATTGAGGAAAAAGAGAGGTTTGGTGCTGTTAAGGCTCGGTGGGAAACGTACAATGTGTTTATCCAAGCTGTAGACAAGAAGGGCATCCCACTGACGATTCTCACGTTACAACTTCCTCAAATAAACAGCGAGCTCAGAAAGATCTTGCAAGGCGTTGTCAACTTTGAGTTAGCGCTTGAAGCTGATCTGGATTCCAACAATATGGACATCTATATCGATTACGGCGACTCACGCCGGATCATAGAGTGCGGCTCAGGGATGGAAAAGATGATTTCTTCCCTTGCTCTCCGCGTAGCTTTGATAAACGTTTGTAACGCTCCACGCTCTGATGTCCTTATTATTGACGAAGGCTTCGGCGCTTTAGACGATAAGAGTATCGAGGCATGCTCCAGGCTACTAACTTCTTTGAAGAAATACTTTGCAAACATTTTAATCATATCTCACGTGGACGCAGTGAAGGATGTGGTTGATAACGTTTTAGATATTAGAAAAAACGGAAAAGACTCGAATGTCAAATGTGCATGAATCAACTACTTACGTTCCTTTAGATTGTCCTGTCTGTCAGTACATGATGAGAGACTCTAGAGATGTATCACAATACTACATCTCAAAATGTTGTGTAGATTGCTGGATAGGATTTTTAGAACCTTTAAGGCTACGAAATAAAGATAATGAATACTTACCTAATAGCGCCGAGTTGAAGGCTTATCGCAAAAAAATAGCTCAAAATGAGCAAAATGGAGAAGAAGGTGTTGAACTTAAAAGAGATTAGAGCCTTAGCACAGGCTACGGAGACCACGTGGGGATATTCATCCTCAGATAGAAAACTCACCAGTAAGCTACATGGTGATGTTTTAGAATTGAAGCTTATGACCGTTGTACACTTTGCTGGTGAAAGAGCCTTAAGCCAACAACTTAATGCTCAAAGAGACTACGCAAACGATGTGTTTACCTCTGAGCTTAAAAGAATAAAAGAGGAGTTTAAAGAATCAGCAGATCGCGCTCTTGTAGCTAAAGAGCTGAGTCGAGATGATGATCTCGAGCTAGTGTCTGCTACTTCAAATTCACCTCGAAAGATTGCGTACTTTAGGGCGAATATAAAATTACAAGTAAGTTAGTCTATGCCACCTCTCAATAAGCAGAAGCAGATCGCTGAGATTGTAAAGTGTGGTAAAGACCCTGCTTATTTTATAAACAGGTATGTCCAGATCCAGCACCCGATAAAGGGTCGTATTCCATTCCACACTTTTTCGTTTCAAGACGACTGCTTAAAAGCGTTTAACGACAATCGATTTAACGTTGTTGTAAAGTCCAGGCAGCTTGGGTTGTCAACGCTTTCTGCTGCGTACGCAGTCTGGATGGCTCTATTTCGGAAAGACAAGAGCATTCTCGTTATTGCAACAAAGCTTGCTGTCGCTCAGAACTTTATCAAGAAAGTGAAAGTTGCTCTTTCTGGTATTCCGCAGTGGATGTGGATAACTGAAATAACCGCCAAGAATACTCAGGCTATAGAGTTTAGTAACGGGTCTCAAATAAAGGCTGTCCCAACTTCGGATGATGCAGGCCGATCAGAAGCGTTGAGTCTTCTAATCGTTGATGAGGCAGCGTTCATTAGGAACTTCGATGAATTGTGGAAGGGTTTGTATCCCACACTGTCTACTGGTGGTAGAGCCATTCTGGTTTCCACGCCTAACGGTACAGGTGGCCAGTACTATGACATCTATCACGGTGCCGAGCAGGGGATAAATGAGTTTCACCCGATAAAGCTTCCCTGGGATGTCCATCCAGAAAGAGATAGTGAATGGTTCGATAGGGAAGCGAGAAACCTGAATAAGCAACAGATCGCACAGGAATTGCTTTGTGATTTCCAGGCTTCTGGAGACACCTTCTTATCATCTGAAGACATAGAGTCTTTGAGGAGTCGAATACGGACACCAATAGAAAAGTGGGGTCCTGAGAGCGCTGTTTGGGTCTGGAAGTATTACCTTGAAAGTCACAACTACGTTATATCTGCTGACGTCGCCAGAGGTGACGGGGCAGACTATTCAGCATTTCATGTCATAGATACGACAGAGTCAGAAGTCGTAGCAGAGTTCAAGGGGAAGGTTCCTCCTGACCAGCTTGCGGTTTTATTGGCTGAAGCTGGCCGGAGGTACGGAGAGGCAGTCTTGTGCCCTGAGAGCAATACTTACGGCTATGCTGTCCTGATGAAGCTGCAAGAGTTAGGCTATAGAAACATTTACTTCAAAAAAGAAAAAGATAAATTCAATGCTCTTTATGGCGGCGGTTCAATTGGGAAAGCGGGATTTTCCACACAAGGAACATCTAGAGCGCAGATACTAACGAAGATGGAAGAGGTGATCAGAAATAACAAGATCTCTACATATTCTTCGAGGTTAGCGTCTGAGTTTAAGACTTTTGTGTGGAATGGAACGAAAGCACAAGCCCAGCGTGGGAAGAACGATGATCTTGTTATGTCTTTAGCAATAGGGTTGTGGTTATACGATGCGTCTTCTAAAACCGTCAAAACAGGGGTTGACATTAATTCCGCGATGCTTAAGGCTTTTGGCGTGAACAAGCGAGAAAATGAAAAGACACCGGCTTCCAACAAGTACGCGGCAAACATGTCATACTTGGCCAGAAACGGTATGCCGGTGATGTTAGACGAAGCCCACCCTGCGATATCAGGGTCAATTGATTTTAAGTGGCTACTTTAGTGTCTATAATACTTAACAGTGTAGAGGGATGAGTGATGGCTGAAAAAGGTAACATATTCCAGAGACTTACACAGCTTTTCCGGTCAGGACCAACTGTCCGCCGGCGTGTTAGGTCAAATGTTGGTGGTGGAACTGGAACCAAGATGTCTTCATCCGCCGTAGAAACGTTTCGAAGAGCTCATAATGATGTTTACTCAAACACGATGAGCGCTTACGGGTCTTTCGACCGTATGTCAAGATATAGCGATTTTAGCGAAATGGAAGCCACTCCTGAGATAGCCTCCGCTTTAGACATTTATTCTGAAGAGACAGTTTCACCTGATGAACACGGCCGAGTGTTACATATCTTTTGTGAGGATGATTTAAAGAAAGAAATTTTGGAATCCTTGTTTTATGACACTCTCAATGTAGAGTTTAATTTGGTGATGTGGGTTCGTAACCTTTGCAAGTATGGCGACTTCTTTCTGTTCAACGACATCCATCCTGAGTTTGGCGTTGTCAATGCTTACCCTATTCCGATATCTGAAATGGAAAGGGAAGAAGCGTTTGATCCCGAGAATCCATCCGCTGTTCGGTTTCGGTGGTTGACTCAAGGAAACCAAACTCTAGAGAATTGGCAAATTTCGCATTTTAGGCTTCTTGGAAACGATGCTTTCCTCCCGTACGGTTCCAGCGTTCTTGAGTCTGCTAGACGTATTTGGCGTCAGCTTATCCTGATAGAGGATGCTATGCTGGTGTATAGAGTTATTAGGGCCCCAGAGCGCAGGGTATTCTATATTGATGTTGGTAACGTGCCGCCAGAAGATGTTCCCAACTATATAGAACAAGCCACAGCCGTGTTAAAGAAAGCCCCGGTTATTGATAAGTCAACAGGAAAAGTCGACCTAAGATATAACCCGATGTCTGTTGACGAAGACTATTTTATACCAGTTAGGGGTGGAGACAGCGGGACAAGAATTGATTCTTTAGCAGGCGGCCAGAACACAGCGGCTATCGAAGATGTAGAGTACATCCAGAAGAAACTTTTTGCTGCCCTTAAAATCCCAAAGGCTTACCTTGGATATGATGAAGACATCGGTGCCAAGGCTACTTTGGCTCAAGAAGACATTCGTTTTTCTAGAACAATCCAAAGAATACAAAAGACAGTTATCGCTGAACTAAATAAAATTGCGATGATCCATCTTTATGTTCATGGCTTCGACGGAGAAGATCTTCTAGATTTTGAGCTTAAACTTTCTAACCCGTCTTCTGTAGCGCAATTGCAGAAATTGGAATTGATATCAAGCAGGTTTGATATTGCTGGAAAAGTCCCTGAAGGAATGATGGACCGTCGATGGGTACAGAAAAACGTTTTAGGTCTGACCGATAAGCAGATTGGTGAAATTCAAGAGGGAAGAATTCAAGATAAGATAGACGACGCCGCTGTTGAAGCTGGAGGCGCCGAAGGTGGCGAAGGTGGTGGCGATGAAGGCGGTGGCGGAGGTGTATTTGGAGACGCCGACATTCCTGAAGGCGAACAGCTATTAACAGCAGTTCCGTCCGACGGTAGCAGCTATGAGGATGATGAGGAAGAAGATGACGACTTTCTTGAGATTGAGCCTCTTTCTATTCTAGATCCAGACGCTCCAATAAAAGCGCAGAACAGGATTGCGAAAGCTGATTCCTCTTCCAGAGGCCCTCTTACGACTCACATGCCTGACTTCAAAAAGATGGTAACGCATGGTCGGTCGCAGGATTCGATGAAGAGACCGTATGGCGATGACGTCCTGAAGCCTGCGTTTGAGGGAATGGACTATGACGAAGGTGATAGTTATTCCTATAAAGCCACTTCACGCCCGGCCATGACACCGGAAATGAGGAGTGTCTTTAAGTCTTTAGTTAATATTTTAGGTCCACAAGGCGGAGTGCTTTTATCAGAAGCAGAAAAAAATGAGCGAAAAGAAAGTTCACTCGAGGAATACGAAGCCGGAGAAATAGATGAAAGTTAAACATAACAAAAAAAGAAACGTGGGATTATTATTCGCCCAGTTGTCTCAAAGCGTTTCTGAAGCGATGGTTGAGGGAGATGTAGGTAAGGCTGACAGAGTCTTGTCGATAATCAAAAGGCATTTTGTTCCTGGGACTGAGCTCTTTAAAGAGTTCAGGCTGTTCCGCGCCATCATGGTAACCTCTGTACCAACAGATTCTTTGGCTAGTTCGATAATCTCTGAGTCGAAGTTAGCGAGTAGGGGCATCGATACGAAGCTCCTAACTCAGCAGAAGTCTTCCTTGATTAAAGATATAAACTACGGTTTAGAAGAATCTAACTTTTATGGAAGAAGAGTTCCTGACTACAAGGTATACGCGACAATTCAGACTTTGCTTTCTGAATGGCGTAATGCTTCTCCCGATGTAGCGATAACAGCTAAGTTTGAAACCGAGCTCCATTCTCATCTTTTGAAAGAAAAGAAAGTCCAAGACTTGAATGAGTTAAAATCGACAGACGTCAATCACCTTGTGGTAGATATCATGAGGAAGAAGATAGAAGAAAAATTTGGTTCTCATCTAAATAACCAGCAGTTAAAGCTTTTAAGAGAGTATGTTTTTTATGATGAAAATGTCGAAACGTTTTCACAGAGTTTAAGTGATATTAAGTTATCAACCCTCAAGGCTTTAGACACTTTCGAACGTACTTGCAACAACGAGATTATAAAAAAGCAGATCCCTTCCGTTAGAGAAGCTGTAGAGAGTTTATCAACGACAGTTAGCGATGATGAGACTCTTTCTAGATACTTGTCTTTAATGAAGCTAACAGAAGAGATAACAACGGGAGATGATCATGAGTGATAATTTAAAGCTTCTGACCGAGTGGACTCCATGGCAGTACGACAAAGAGTTGATCGAAGAACAAAAGAAGAACAACGACGGAAAGATTGTTATGAAGGGTGTGCTTCAAAAAGCAGACACCCTTAATCAAAACGGAAGAATCTATCCTCGAGTGATACTTGACAGAGAGGTTAGGAACTACCAGAAGTTTATTGCGGAGAATAGAGCGTTAGGAGAATGCGATCACCCTGATAGTTCTGTTGTTGAGCTAAAGAACGCTTCACATATCGTAAGAGAAGCCTACATGGAGGGAGATGTCTGTTACGGCGTTGTCGAGTTATTAAACACACCCTCTGGTAAGATCCTTCAATCGCTTGTAGAGTCCGGGGTGACTCTTGGGATATCTAGCCGAGGTGTTGGTTCGACAAAAAGAAAGGGAGACGTTGACGTTGTCCAAGACGATTTCCAGTTGATCTGCTGGGATTTTGTTTCTGAGCCATCCACACCAGGTGCATTTATGATGAAAGAGGGTGTAGAAGTTCGGAGGAATGATCTGAACAAAATCTTTAACAAGTCTGATCGCATTCACCGGGCATTTAATGATGTCATTGGGTGGGGAGAAGAAAAATGAGCAAAAGAACATTTCCCGGATTAAATCTAGTAGGTGAGTACCAAAAAAGCGGTACTCCTTTCTGCACGGCTTCGAACTCTACAGAGATAAACGCCACCACTTCAACCCAGATTAGCTTTCCAAGAGTTACGAGATGGATCGAGATAACTCCGTATGCCCAGTCCGGCGCCAGCTACATAAAAGTTGCGTTTACCCAAAAGGGGTTGGATGGCGAAGGAGCAGTCACTGATACCATCACGGTCGGTCAGAAGATGGTGGATGGTGCCGTGGTGGATGACACAATTCGAACGATACCAATTCCCTCTGTTTATGAACGGTCTGGAACGGCTCGAAACTGGTTCGCGGTTCCTGCGTCTTCAGACTCTGTAAAGACAGGTGGCCGTGTTCGTCTTGAGCTAACCTGCACAGACTTGTTCCTTGAGACTGATTCTGGTACCGCTGGGGTTACTGTCGTCGCTGGGCTGACAAACGTACTTACAGATGATCTGAGCCTTACCGGTTCACAAGGATATTTCGGAGTTGGATAATGGCAAAAATGTCTAGAGGGGATCTAAAGTCTCTCGTAAAAGAATGTTTATTTGAAATTCTGCTAGAAGCTTCAGATGAAAAAGGGTCTCTTGTTGAATCAAGAAAGAAGAGAGGGGCGAGACCGCAAACTGCTAAATCTCGTCGCCCGGCACTTGACATGATTAGCCCACCTAAGCCTGTGAAGCCGGTACCTAAAAAGAATATAGACGTTTCTGAGTTGACATCAGATCCGGTCATGGCAGCAATTTTTCAAGATACAGCTGCAACAACATTGGTGGAGCAAGCTCAGGCTGAGAGACGTCCAGGTCACGCAACCACTAGTAACATGGATAGAGCAGCTTTGACAGCTGCACAAAATGAACCAAGCGATTTGTTCGGGGCTGCGTCTAAAAATTGGGCAACGCTCGCATTTGATGATAAGAAGTGAAGGAATCGTTTTTTACTGCATACTTACGATTAGGTCAGGAGGAATAACAATGGCTAAGAATATCAAGTTAACACCGAGTCTCCTCAGGAAGATTGTCCTCGAAGAGAAAAAGAAAATCATGGAAACTCTTGAGCAAGGTAAAGAGGATTCCGAAACAGTCAAGGCTGATGAGACAGATGCTGACGAGTTAGCAGACACTCTGGAGCAAGACATCGATTTCATGGCAGCTCTTAAGATTAAAGAAGCAACCTTGAAGAAGCAGTTTGCAAAAGTTCAAGCTGCGAAGAAGAGAGTGCTCAAAAGAATCAACGAGCGCAAGAACTAATTTTAACACTAACAACTAACAATAGGAGAATGTTGAAATGCCAACGCACACACAACAGACAGTAGAATACCTTACAACTGTGAGGTCAATGGGAACATCGGACACAGCTAATATCAAGTCTTCGTTTCCTGCTTCTCCTATCCATGCTGGGGAAATGACCGCTGAATCCATAAGACAACAGTTTCAGGATGAGGTCATTGACGGCACAGTAAACGACGGAGGGCACACATTTGGTACCTTCAGCCGTGACTATGTTGAAGCCCCTGACTTGGCCGAGGTTGAGACTGGTGGTGGCGGACTTCCTGCCAGCCCATACGTTCCCAACCCTGTTTCTCCTGGTCCTGGAAGCATTAATGCTACAGATCAAGGTGAGGCACCAGATGGATTTGGACAAAACCCTTCCAACGTCCCTGGATCTGGAGTGGGATCACAACTACAACCAAAGACTTCCTCAGAACAACAATCTAGTGGACGCTTAGGTGACTACGTGATGGGAAGAGCTTGGGGTAGCGGCGCCTAATGTCATCTCGGCCGTCCGTGCCAGACCTTCCATTAAGCCTGGGTCAACGACCCGGGCTTTCTCATGATAGTAGAACAGGTTTAGGTTATGGTTTATCTAAAGACAAGGTACACGCACCGCGCCCCGAGGCCGGGTCGTTTCCTTATGCTGAACCTGACGAGAGTGAAGACGTTGACTTAGACATCGATGTTGAGACCTTAGAAAAGATTGTTGATAAAATAGCAACCCCCTTTAAAAGCTCTGATCCCCTAATTGGTCGTTCCGCTGACTTTTCTGCTATGGCAAATGGTAACGTCAGAGTCGGCATCGGGGAGGCAACAGCGAAGGGGCTTGTACCCTTTCCAAGTATGTATAAAAAGAGACTTCAAGTAGGCGGAGGAGTAAATTCTCCTAAATTGGTCGCCCCCGGCCAATATAATAGGACCGGAACTCTTAAGGGATGGAGCAAAGCACCGGTCGACGCTCACTCACCCCTGGAGTACGATGAGGACACTTCTTTAGAAGATGCTGCCCTAAAAAAAGTTAGAAAAATAGTGCATTCCATATTAAAAAACAACACTGAAGAAGAATAGTTAGACAATGTTTTTAGTCATCTTCGATTTGGTGTCATATTTAAAAGATAAATGCGCATATCATTTTGTGAGGTTCATGAATGTCAACTACACTGTATAAAGAGGCGATTGCGGAAGCCCAGCAGCTACGAGAGTTAGCTGAGCAAAATGCTAAGAATAAAATTATTGAGGCTTTAACACCACGGATTCAAGCGATGGTGGAATCACAGCTTTTGTCTGAACAATCAGATGTCGAGATCGAAGAAGTAGATCCCGATGCCATGATGCTCTCTTCAGAGGAGGAGCCCCTTGAGGCCCAAGTACCTGATGAGATGGTTGATGATGACGGTAGCGATATTAAGGCTGATGTCGAGGCGAGCGTTGTTATTAACGCTCAAGGTGATGTTAACGTCGCTGTCTCAGAAAATGTAAAAAAGAATTTGCTTGATATAAAAGAAGCGATAAGTAACTCTGCGTCTTCGAAAGAAAATAAGCTTGCTAATGAAATTGCTAAGCTTCAGAAGAAGGTAAGGAGAATGGATGCATTGTTGGAAGATATAGATGCTGATGCTCTAACCGACCAGCAACGCGCTGTAATAAAAGAGTCATATCAAAAATTGTTGGGGGAGGCCGTAACTTTACGCTCAGAGGCGATAGTTATTTCTGAGAGCGGAGGGCAAAGGCTTAGACTTCAGCTATTTGAAACATTAAAGGAGATGAATAACATGACTAAAACCCGCAGCCGCGCCATCTTCAACCAACTCTTTGAAGCTGGCTATGGCGAACTTGATGAAATGGAATTGGTTCTCAGTGATGAGGATCTTGAAGCTCTTGGTGTTGAAGACGCTGAAGAGGCCGATATTGACGCTTTAGACATCGAAATCGAAATGGAAGGTGGAGATGATGAGGGCGATGATGAAGGTGAAGACGAAGAAGGGGAAGAGGAAGGCGAAGAAGAAGAAGCCGAACTTGACCTTGGCGAAATGGACGAAATGAAGAAGGACGAGATGGACGAAGGCCAGCACAAGGATGAGCTTGACGAAGTCTTTGAGATCGATCCTCGCATGCTTCGTAATGAAATTCGCAAACTTCGCAACCTTCGTGAAGATGCTGCTGAAGAAGCTGACCAGTTTGGTGGCGGTGAAGCAGAACTTGAAGTACTTGAGGTTGATGAGGATGACCTCATTAATGCACTGGCCGATGAGCTTGGCCAGGTTGATGATGTCGAGTCAGCACCTGAGGCCACAACAGGCCCTGTCGCTGAGAGACGCCGCCGTCGTCGTACCACCTCAGCCGTACGTGAAAATAGAGAGTTGAAGAAGCAACTCGCCGAAATGAATCTTTTTAACGCAAAACTGCTTTATGTGAACAAGCTGATCCAGAATCGTAATGTAAGTTCTAAGCAACAGCGTGCCATAGTCGAGGCCCTTGATAATGCCAAGACAATCCGAGAAGCGAAATTGGTCTATGAAGGATTAACTCGCTCACTCAACAAGAAGTCCCTCAGTGAGGGCACGAGAAGAGTTCTTGGTTCTTCGAGCAAGCCAACTCGCAGCGGAAGTTCTGCTGTAAATGAGTCGGCACAGACGGATCGATGGGCAACACTCGCTGGTATTAAATCAAAGTAACAGACGCTAATTCTTTAAAGGAGAAAAATAAAATGTCTAAGAAGTTTACACTTGAGCAGCTGACCGAAGGAATTCGCCAGCGGCACCAGGGTCAAGCTAACGCTCGACTCACAGAAAAGTGGGCTCGGACC
>MDSZ01161539.1_pt1 | contig 13929 bp, 16 predicted proteins | sample 811201 | NCBI WGS metagenome assembly MDSZ01 (sample SAMN05326647, study PRJNA326480) | marine metagenome | isolation source: seawater | place: Indian Ocean: North | collected 2010
TAGTAATAAAGGGACACCTATTTTTTTTAAATTTAAAGTAAATTCATTCTTAATAACAATTGGAACAGTATTAGTTAATATTGATTCCCATATCCTATGCGTATCTAAACCATTTCCCTCAGGACATAAAATAAATTTGTACTTTGCTAGATTTTCTAAATAATCAAGATGTTTATCAAATCTTTGATTGACAATATTCTCATTTCCTTCAATAAAGCTCTCTAAATTTTCTCTTATTTTCTTATTAGTATTTATGTTATGAGATGAAAGAATTTTATTTTTTTTTCGAATTTTTAAGTTAGCTACTTTTTTTAAATTGTTTATCCTTCCATGATTTAAAAATCTTCTATTTTCAAATCCAATAGGCATTGGTGAAAAATGCTCATTTGATTCAAATGATAAATTTTGACAGAACCAATGAATAATTTTTTCATCTTTATATTTTTTATCTTTATTACTTATTATTTGATCAGAATTATGAGTAATTAATATGTATTTATTTTTGATATTTGGGTGTTGAATTTTAAAATAAATTTCTTTTAAATCTGTTTTTAAAAAAACCACGTCCCTTTCTTTAACAAGAGAAGGATTAAATGTTTTTGTTTCATCGAAAATAAAGTCTGATTTTTTTCTTAATGCATCTCCTGTTATGAATTTACCGCTTGATGGTCTGTATAATTTAGGATTAAAACTCAGGGTATATCTTCTAAATCGATTACCCAATCTTCTTTTTAGGCTTTGACGGCTATTCATTTCTAATTATTAAACTTTTTATTGTTTGTTTAATCCTATATTTAAACCTGTTTAAAAATCTTAGAAAATCTATTATTAAAAAGAATATATAAAACCGTTCACAAAAAATAAAAAATTTTGATTTTAGAATTTTATACGAACTGAGGCTTTCCGCTTTAACGTACAATGCATCACCCCATAAAACAAAACGATTAAACCATTTAGTCTCAATTCTTACAAATCTATATTTATCAAGAAATTCATCTAATTTTTCTACAACAACATTCCCTTCATAAAGTTCATCTTTATTAACTTCAATAAAAATATAATCTATATATGCCTCAAGTGATTTTTTGGATCCTTCAAGTGCGTAGAGCTCGTATCCTTGAATATCTATATTTAAAAAATTAACATCTTTTATATTTAGATCATCGTATATTTTAATTTCTATTTTTTCTGTTCCTTCAAATTCTATTTCTGGATATAAATCCTTATGTTTTTTTGGTGGCAAAATAGAAGCACTTAGTCCATTATTTGAAGGAGTTAAATTAATATCTAATTGTTTTTCTTCACTCCCAAGACCAAAATTATATATTTTTATTTTTTTATTTTTACCAAATTTTTTATCTAATTCAAGAAATAAATTTTTTTGTGGTTCAAAGAGATGAATGTTTTTTATATTGAGTTCTTCATACTCCATAACCTCTTGTCCTAAGTGTGCTCCAAAATGAGCAACACCTGATATGTTTAAGTTATATTTGCTTACAAGATTCGTTAATTTTATTAACACTTTAAAAAGGCTAACATTTTTTATTTATATAATTGAAGTTTTAAAGTTAAATTTTTATTATTATTAAAAAAATCAATGAAAGATTTCTAATTTTATGTCACATAAAAATATTACTTATTTTACTTTCACGAATGATGGGTATACTCACTACACACAGAACCTACTGGAATCAATAAACAAAAATAATATAGATATTAATTTAAAAATTTATACTTTAGATGAAAGTTCACTTACTTTTTTTGAAAACATACACGATAATGTAGTTTTTTTTGAAAAGAATGATTTTTCCAGCTCCTTATTAAGACAATCGGATAAAGGGTTCGGCAATTTAATGATTGTGAAATTTGAAATAATTTATCAAGAACTACTTAAACAAGACAATATTGTTTATTTAGATGGAGACATAACTATCAAAAAAAATATTTCAGAATACTTATATAATTTTTCAAAAGAATCTGATATAGTTTTTCAAAACGACTTGAGACCATCAAAACCTGATTTAATTAATGTCTGTGCAGGGTTTATGTATATTAAATCAAATCAAAAAACCCAAGATTTTTTTAAAACTAGTAAAAAATTACAAAGAAAATTTAATAGATATAAAACTCATGATCAAACATATATTAATAAAAATAAAAATAAATTTAACTACGCTATGTTACCACTTGATGATTTTCCAAACGGTGCTCATTATTATCAATATAGTTCAGATCTTGATCCATATATAATTCATTTCAATTATGTTATCGGTGAAAAGAAACAAGAACTAATGAAAAAGTATGGTGAGTGGTATATTTAAATAGTTTTATTCATTAAACCAATCAAAACTATCTTTGGCTTTATCATCTATGTAGATATCAGCCTCAGGTTTTCCAAAAATAAGTTGATCATACAAGACATTCCATTCAAAAAGTTGTTTTTTTGTTAAATTTTTCCAATCTATACCAGTTGTTGTACCTCTTGCGGTAAATAGTATTATCTCATTTCCTTCTTTATGGAGTTTATTTATAGTCTCGATTCTATCTTTATATGGCTGAGCATCTTCATATTTACCATATGTGTTAGAACAAATTGTTCCATCTATATCAATGCAATATTTTTTTATTCCCAATACCTTAGTTTCTTTGCCACTTCATACTCAATATCGGTGATTTCTTTTACTCCGTCACCAAGGATAATATTTAACTTTCTAATCATTTCCACCATATTCTTTAAGCCGTTGTACTCAAGAGAGGCTGCTTGATCAGATCCGTACATTGATCTATCTAGTGTAATATGTCTTTCAATACTGACTGCTCCCAAAGTTGCAGCCACTAAAGAAGGAGAAACGCTTGGTTCATGACCTGAGTAACCAACATTACAATCAAATTTTTCTTTAAGTGTGTTTATAACATTTAGGTTTAATTTATTCTCCCTTGAAGGATATTCAGAATTTGTATGCATTAGGATAAATTCGCAATTTTCTTTATTAAAAATGTCAACTATTTTACGGATTTCTTCATAAGTACACATTCCAGTTGAAATAAATGTTGGTTTTTTTTCACTTGCTACTCTAGTTGCAAACTTCTCATTTGTAGCCATTGCTGAAGCAACTTTATTAACTGGAAGATCAAAGTTACAGAGAAAATCTTGACTTTCCTCATCCCACGCTGAAGCATACCAGTCAATCTTTAATTCTTTACAGTAAGCATCTATTTGTTTGTAATCTTCTAGGGAAAATTCAAGACCTTCTTTTTGTTCTCTCTGAGTTGTTCCCCATGGTGACTCCCTGGGTTGGTCAAGAATCTCCTCAGAATAAACTTTGTTAATCGTTCTTTTTTGGAACTTGACTGCATTAACGCCTGCTTTTTTACTGTCATCTATTAATTTTTTTGCAATAGACACATCACCATTGTGGTTAATTCCAATCTCGGCAGTAATATAGATTTCAGATTCGCCAGTCTTAAATGTTGATTTAAAACAATCCATTAGTCAATTATATTGAATATTAGAAAATTAAATCTTAGAAGAAAAAAAATTACTAGTTCGTAAAGTCAATTAACGATATTAATATTTTGCTTATGGTTAACAAAATTTTAAAGAATGCACTTCAAAACAATAATTCTATTTTAAATTCATTGGCCGATAACACTTCGTTTCATGAATCGTTTAATAAAGCATTGGACCTTTGTATAAACAGTCTTAAAAATAATGGAACAATATATGTTGCTGGAAATGGAGGAAGTGCTTCACAGGCTGACCACTTCGCAGGAGAACTAGTTGGAAGATTTTATATTGATGGTGATAGTCTAAAAGTCTTTTCTCTAAATTCAAACACTGCCATTATTACATGTATAGCTAATGATTTTTCATATGATGAAATATTTTCGAAACAACTTAGTGGTCAAATAAATGAAAATGATATTTTTATTGGTCTTTCAACATCTGGAAATTCTAAAAACATAGTAAAAGCATTTGATGTATGTAGCAAAAAAGGAACTAAATCAATATTATTAACAGGTAATTCTGAAAATTTATATTTTTCAGAGGATTGCTTAACATTACAAGTACCTTCTAAAGAAACACCAAGGATACAAGAAGTACATATTATTTTGCTACATTGTTTAGCTGAGGAAATCGAGAAAGCTTTAAGAAACAAAATTTAGATGGATTGTATTCATGAATAATGATCTTGGAGTAATGCAAGGAAGACTTCTACCAAAATTCAATGGGAGATATCAAGCTCACCCAGTTGGTTTCTGGAAAGAGGAATTTGAAATTGCAAGCGACCTTGGTCTTCAGTGCATAGAGTTTATCATTGACAAAGAAAGCATAAGTGAAAACCCACTTCTTAAAGAAAATGGCATCGAAGACATTAAAAAAACAATTTATAAAACAGGTGTTAATGTAAAAACAATCTGCGCTGATTATTTTATGGATTTTCCAATTCAATCTTTAGATTTCAAAGTCAGTGAGAATAGTCAGAATATATTGATCAAACTGATCTCAAATGCTAATGAATTAGGTGTCTCAGATATAATTATTCCTTGCGTAGACCATGCATCTCTTAATGACGAGGAATCAATAAAATTATTCGTTGAAAAACTAAACCCATTAGTCTCGATAGCTGAAAATCATAAAATAAATCTTTGCTTAGAGACAGATTTAAATCCAAAAATGTTCAGACAATTACTCAATAGTTTCAATTCCAATAGGATAACTGTGAATTATGATATTGGAAACAGTGCTTCATTAGGTTATGATCCAGTGGAAGAATTAGAATGTTATGGAGACAAGATAACGGATGTTCATATTAAAGATAGAAAACTAGGTGGAAAATCAGTTATTTTAGGGAAAGGGAGCGCCGATTTTGATTCTGTTTTTAAAAAATTAAAAAGTTTAGAATATGATGGGCCTTTTATTTTACAAGCTTATCGAGACGATGAAGGACTAGAAATTTTTAAAAAACAATTAAATTGGATAAAAAGATTTTTATGACTGATGTAATTGGAATAATTCCGGCAAGATCAGGATCAAAAACTGTAAAAGATAAAAATATAAAAATGCTTAATGGTCATCCGTTAATTGCTTACAGTATTGTTGCTGCTCTAGTTTCAGAAAAAATTGATAGAGTTATTGTAACAACCAATTCAACTCAATATCGAGATATTGCATTGAAGTATGGAGCAGAAGTGCCCTTTATTAGACCTGATGAATTTTCCCTAGACACCTCTACAGATAGAGATTTTTTAATCCATTCTATGAAATGGTTTGAGATTAATGAAGATAAAATACCGGAATATTGGGTTCACCTTAGGCCAACAACCCCCTTAAGGCTTCCAGAGAATATTGATAATGCAATAGAGATGATATTAAAATTTAAAAACGCTACATCTTTACGCTCAGTACACAAATCTCCAGAGTCCCCTCTAAAGTGGTTTTTTAAAAATGGAGATTTTTTAAAAGGGATAGTAAGTGATGAAAAATACAATCTTCCAAAAGAATCTTTTGAAGATGTATTTATTCCAAACGGTTATGTAGATATATTGAAAGCCTCTTATATGTTAAATAATGAAAAAGTACATGGAGATCAAATATTATGTTATGAAACTCCTTATTCAGTAGAGGTTGATTCTATTGAAGAATTTAAATATTTAGAGTATATATGCAAAAATGGTGACACTTTTCTTTTAGATGAAATGAATAAAGCAATAAAATAATATATTATGGCTGGAAAAAGTTTTTCACACGAACCGATAAATGTTGATAAAGTTTCAACAAAGTATAGAACTATAAAAACTCAGTTACCTGTTCCAGAAAGTATTCCTGATATAGAAAAAATGTACTCTTTGGAATCAAGAGCAATGCATGGACAGGTTCCAATAATTTGGGATAAAGCAGAAGGATTTCAAATTTTTGATAAATGGGGTAATATATGGTTAGATTTTACAAGTACTATTTTTGTTGCAAATTCAGGTCATAGTAACGAAAAAATTGTACAAGCTTTGAAAAATACACTAAATAAACCATTACTTCACACATACACCTATGCATCTGAAGAAAGAATAAATTATTTGAATTATTTGATTGAAAATACTCCAGACAATTTTGAAAAAGCTTTTTTATTATCAGCGGGGACAGAAGCAACGGAAGCAGCTCTTAAGCTTATGAGATTAAACGGAATAAAAAAAGATAAAAAATCTGGTGGAATAATTTGTTTCAATGGCAACTGGCACGGAAGGACACTTGGTGCTCAAATGATGTCGGGTAATCCAAAAGAGAAAGAATGGATTGGATATAATGATCCAAATATTTATCATTTAGATTTTCCATATCCGTGGATTACTGATAATCCAGTACAGTTTTTTTCTTCTCAAATTGAAAAACTGATAAATGAAAATAATATTGATCCAGAGAATGATTTATGTGGATTTATGCTCGAAACTTTTCAGGGGTGGGCAGCATTATTTTATCCTAAAGAATTTATTCAAGAAGTGAACTCATATGCAAAAAAATACAATATGTTGATCGCTTTTGACGAGATGCAAGCAGGATTTGGAAGAACAGGAAAGCTGTTTGGTTATGAACATTACAATGTTGAACCAGATCTTATTTGTTTAGGAAAAGGAGCAAGCTCAGGATTACCATTATCAATTGTTTTAGGATCAAAAGAGATAATGGATTTACCAGATATCGGATCAATGAGCTCCACACACTCTGCCAATCCTTTGGTTTGTATCGCAGGACATGAGAACTTAAAAACATTAATAGAGGATGGATTAATTGATAATTCAAATAAATTAGGAGCTTTATTTCATAAGAAATTAAATGAATTAAAGAATAAATATCCTGAGCATATTCAGCATGTTTTTGGGAATGGTCTTTTAGCGGCCCTAATCTTTAGAGATAAAAACAACAATAATCTATCAGAACTATGCGATAAGGTTTCTGAAAAAGCATTCCAGAAAGGATTATTAGTTGTGCATACTGGAAGAGAGTCTATAAAACTTGCTCCCCCCTTGACTATAAATGAAGAAGCTTTAAATGAGGGGATAGAGGTTTTAGAAGAATCAATAAAGGAATCAATATGATTAGCTCAATAAGACATACTGGTATTGTTGTAAGAGATTTATCAAAGTCTGTAGAATTTTACAAAAAACTAGGTTTCACAGATCATGAAAAAGCAATTGAAGAAGGAGAATTTATAGATCAAGTAACTGGTTTTACAAATGTAAAATTAGAATGGGTAAAATTAAAAGCTCAAGATGGTTCTTTATTGGAACTTTTAAAATATCACTCTCATCCGTTAAACGAAAAAATATCAAATCAAGATTCAAATCAATTGGGATGCTCTCATGTAGCATTCACTGTAGAAGATATAGATAAAGCTTGTACAGTAATTCAAAATGAGGGAGGATCAATTGTGAACCCACCTGCATTAAGCAAAGATAATAAAGTGAAAGTATCTTATTGTCACGATCTTGAGGGTGTATTAATGGAAATAGTAGAAGTTTTGTAAATTGACTGAAAATTATTTATCAACTGTATATGATGAAGAATCTCATCCTTATGGAACTTACCCTGAAAAACTCTGTTCCTATTTATATAAAACTTTTGATTTTAAAGAAGGTATGAAAATGCTAGAACCAGGCTGTGGTCGTGGTGAATTTTTAAACAATTTTCAAAACTTAGGATTAGATGTTATTGGTATAGATGTTTCCCCAGAAGCACTTAAATATAACAATAATTTTGAAGTAAAACTTTGTGATATTGAGAAAGAAAAGCTACCTTTTGAAGATAATTCAATAGACATTATTTACAGTAAATCATTTATAGAGCATCTTCATTATCCTGAAAAATATTTAGAAGAAGCTTACAGAGTTTTAAAACCCAATGGAATATTTTTAACTTTAACTCCAGATTGGGAATCAAACTACAAAATATTTTTCGATGATTTCACTCACAGAACTCCTTTTACAATAAATTCATTAGAAGACTCTTATAAAATGTTTGGGTTCAAAGATATAAGAGTTTTTAAATTCAGGCAATTACCAATAGTATGGAAATTTCCAGTATTAAATTATTTTTGTGCACTTATAAGTCCATTTATTCCTATTAGATCCAAGATTAAATTTTTAAGGTGGTCAAGAGAGTTAATGCTGATTGGAGTTGGAAAAAAATAAATGATTCTAAACATTGAAAACAAGAGAGTTCTAATTACTGGAGGATCAAGAGGAATCGGACTATCCATTGCCGAAAAATTCTTAATGGAAGGAGCAAAAGTTCAAATTGTCTCAAGAGGATCCGAGAAATTATATGAAAGTGAGTCAAAACTAAAAAAGCTATATGGAAAAGATAACGTTTTAGCAAGCAAGTGCGACTGTACAAATAAAGAGGAACTTTTAGATCTAAGAAATAATTTGAAAAACGATTGGAACAATTTAGATATATTGATATGTAATTTAGGAAATGGTGAAAGTGTAGTTGATCCCCTACCAAATAACGATGAATGGGAAGAAACTTGGAAAAATAATTTTGAATCAGCACTTCACACAACTAGAACTTTTTTACCATTATTAAAAAAATCTAAGGGAGTAATTCTATTTATATCATCTATAGCTGGAATAGAGGCTTTTGGTGCGCCGACAGATTACTCAACTTCAAAGTTAGCTGTGATTGGACTAGCAAAAAATCTGTCAAGAAAATTAGCTCCTGATATAAGAGTGAATGTAATCGCTCCAGGAAACATATATTTTGAGGGTGGAAGTTGGGAAAAGAAAATGAAGAATGATAAAAAGAATGTTGAAAATATGATTAATACACAAGTTCCGATGAAACGATTTGGTAAACCTGAAGAAGTCGCGGATGCAGCAGTATTTTTGTGCTCAAACAAGGCAAAATTTATTACAGGAACTACATTGGTTATAGATGGAGGACAAACAACAAGTTACTAATTATGTTAGAAAATATTTTTAGACTAGATGAAAAAGTAATCGTTATAACTGGAGCAGCGGGGCTTTTGGGTAAAAAACATGCAGAAGCTATTGCTTGTTACGGAGGAATTCCTATTTTAATTGATATCGATCAAAATAAGTTAGACATTGTTGTAAATGAAATAAATGAAAACTATCAAATTAATTGCAAAGGATATGTTGTTGATATTACAGTTGAAGAACAAATTAAAGAAAATATTACAGAATTAATAAAAGATTATGGCAAAGTAGACGGCCTTATTAATAATGCTGCAAATAATCCAAAAATTGAAAAAAAGAATGACATAGAATTTTCAAGACTTGAAAATTTTGCCGAACATACTTGGAATAATGATATTGATGTTGGTTTAAAAGGGGCATTTCTATGTTCAAAATATTACGGAAATGAAATATCAAACAATCCAAACGGAGGTTCAATAGTAAACATCTCTTCAGACCTTGGATTAATTGCTCCAGATCAAGAACTCTACATGGAAGAAGATTTACCTAATAATAAACAACCTGTCAAACCAGTTACATATTCAATAGTTAAAAGTGGAATTATAGGACTTACAAGGTATTTGGCTACATATTGGCCTAAAAGTAAAGTAAGATGTAATGCTTTATGTCCAGGAGGTATAGAAAACAACCAATCAGAGGAATTTCTTAACAAAATTTCAAAAAAAATTCCTATGGGTAGACTTGCAAAAGCTGAAGAATATCAAGGAACAATAATTTGGTTATTAAGTGACGCATCAAGCTATCTAAATGGAGCAATCATATCTGTAGATGGCGGTAGAACAGTTTGGTAATTTTTCAAAAAATTTTTCTGAAAGTTTCTAATAATTAATGAATGAATTGAATTTGTTAGACAATAAAAACTCAACTCCTATATTACTAATTTTATTTAATAGACCAGATTATCTTTCTGAATCAATAAACGTAATAAATAGAATTCTTCCAGAAAAATTATATATACATATTGATGGGCCCAGAAATGCTGACGATGAAGAAAAGATTAAAACCATTAAAAAACAATTTGCAAATATTAATAAAAAAATTGAACTTAGTATTTTGTCTCAAGAAACAAATCTTGGATGTGGATTAGGAATGGTCTCTGCAATAAATTGGTTTTTTGAAAATGAAGATTATGGAATAATTTTAGAGGATGACTGCATTCCTAATGAATCATTTTACAAATATTGCACAATTTTTTTAAAAGAACTAAAAGAGAATAAAGACGTATTTATGATTTCCGGAGACAATGGTGGTGAATTGATACCCTCAAAATTTTTCAGAGAATTTGAAACAATGTCTATACCAATTCCAATTATTTGGGGATGGGCAACATGGAAAGATCGATGGGAGCTTTATGAATATAAAAAGCCCGATCTCAATTTCTTAAAATTGTATAAAAAATTGAAACATTTCAAAATCTTTGAAAAAATTTTTGTAATTAGTTACTTAAAAAAACTTAAAAACTATAAAGCTTTAAACACTTGGGATATTCATTTATTTTACCAATTAGTTGTTTCTGAAAGATTATGTATCATACCTAAGCTCAATCTAATTAAGAATATTGGATTTGATGACAATGCTACACATACAAAAGAAACAACTTTTAGATCACATGCAAAAACTTACAATTTAGATATTAAAGCTAGAAATACGATTAATTCAAATAAGACATTAAATTCTAAGCTTTTATATTTACTACAGTCAAATTTTCACAGTTCACTTGTATATAAACAACCATTGATATTTATACGTATACTTTATTTGTCACGAAGATTAAGTTATATTTTACGATCACTTTATAGTAAATTTAGAAAATTAATAATAAATTAAGTAATCTAAAGAAATAATTGTTGTTGCTTCCTTTATTAATAAAGAATGGATAGGATTATTTTTAAATGCTCGAAAATTATATTCAAGGAAAAAAAATAATCATAGTTGGGCCGTCTCCACACCTTATAGGAAAACAGAAGGGCTCATTCATTGATAGTTTTGATACAGTAATAAGAGTAAATGAATTTGGAATTACTCCAGACCTAGAAAAAGATTATGGATCAAGAACGGATATATCATTTTTAACTTTGTCAGAGGAAGCAATTCAGATTTATTTGCAGATGAAGGAAGATGTTAATTATGATAATTTAAAATTAATAGTTCATCCTAGAGATGAGTACAACTTCAATCCATTGACAAATATTAGAGAAGAAATAAATGTTAAAGAATATTATAAACTTTTAAATCTGAAAGTAGATTTTTACCAAATTACTGAACCATCATTTAAGAAAAGATTTGATATTTTTGAATGCTTTCCTTCAACTGGTTCATTAGCAATGATTGAAATTCTAAAATATAAATTTTCTGAACTATATATTTGTGGATTTTCTTTTTATACAACTAAGTACCGCTATACACCAAAAGGAATGGAATATTTTAGAATCCCAAAAAAAAACCAGCATAAACACAACTTTAGACAAGGTGGCCATAATACTCGTCAAGAAATAAAAATCTTAAAAAAATATATAAACAAGAAAGATAACATTGACGGTGATAAATTATTTAGAAAAATTATATTAAGTAAAACAAATATTTATTACGAGTTAAGAAGGTTTTACATATATAAAATTAATATAGATAATTTCAAAAATGTTTTAAAAAAAACTTTTAGAAAAAAAACATATAAAAAATTAATCGAAAGATATTTCTAAACTTTTAGCTTATACCAATAGAAACAAGTTCAATATCTTTATCAAAAGAGATTATTCTCCAAGGGTCAATAACTATGCTTCCTTTTGGAAATACATAATCTTTAAAGAGATCATGATTTGTTCCTATGAAAAATACCATAGGTTGTTCAGGAGAAAAGCTTTCTTCGTCAATATGGGGGTCATACATTATTGGTTTATGATCTTTCTCTTCAATTATTGAACACAATAGGTGAGAAGGGCTTCCATTTTCGAGGTTAGTTTCTTTTTTAAAACTTTTACCTAAAATCATAATTTTAAAATTATTTTTTTCAGCATATTCTATTGTTAAATCTGCGAGCCATTCTGTGTGTTTTTCTCTACTAATCATTAAATTTTCATACCAGTCATAACTAAGATCTACTTCCCTTGAAAGCCACGATAATGCTATATTATCCCTGGGGTGACAGCCTCCTCCGTCACCCATTCCACCATTTAAATATTTATCACTGATTAATCTCTGGTTTGCCATTTTTAGAGCTGTCATGACATTATCTGTATTTACATTCGATAACTTATGTGACATTTCAGTAACAGTATTTGCTAAGCATATTTTCATTGTGATAAAAGTGTTATACGAAACCTTAATAAGTTCAGCCTCGTCAATAGTACATTCATAGACTTCTTTATTGTGAAGTGTTTTATAGAAATCCTTTAATTTCTTTGCAGCTTCAACATCATCAACTCCAAGAAGGACAAATTCAGGATTCATAAAGTCATCAATTGTTGTTCCCATTGCTATGAAGAATGGATTGTAGGCTAGTTTTATATGCTTACTTAATATCGGTTTTATTTCGCGATTGATAGTTCCAGGAAGTACAGTTGAAATAATCACAACAATTTTGTCTTTTCCCAATTTATCAATTTTTTCCGATAAATTCTGGATACCCTTTTTTAAGAAAGAATAATCAAAATCAACCCTTGTATTTGGCAGCCTTGTAACTCCATCATAAAAAGGATCATGAGGAGTTTGAATTGGAACAAAAATTATATCTGAAAACTCGACTACTTCATCTATAGGGAGAAATTTTACATTATGATCTTCAAGATATTTATCTGCATCTTTTTCTCTATAAGGTATTGCTTTTTTGTCCAAATATGTTTTTATATTCTCATCTACGTCATAACCCACAACTTCATGTTCACCTACAGAATCAATAGCAAGAGCACATGGAAGACCTAATTTTCCTAATCCAACAAAACCAATTTTCACAATTATTCAATTATAGTTACTTAAGAGATATTATTTTAAAGCATATGAAAGAAAAGACTTTAGTTATTCTTATGGGATCTGCAAGAGGTGGCAAACATGCAATGTATACTCAGGAAAAATATTTTATCGATCATCTTGATGCGGATCTTGCATTATGTTTAGGAGATATTGACGAGATAGATGATTTCTTAATTAACAAAGCAAAATATAACTGGAATTTTAAAGATTTTGAAAACTGGAGAGAATACTTTGAAGAACATTTCTCCAAAAATATTTTTGAAAATTTGTCAGTTGGTAAAGATTCGTACCTTATGGGGGGGATAGATTCAAATAATGGTTCAGGCGCAATTATTTTTGCAATTAGAGATATTTTGTTAAGAAAACACATAGATGTCATCGAATCCTACAGTCAAGTTATTTTAACTAGATCTGATTACATTTACGTAAATTATCATCAAAATCTTGATAAAGAAAATATTTGGGCACTTGAAGGTGAAGATTATTTTGGAATAACTGATAGACATTACGTATTTCCTGGTAAGGATTCGAGAAAAATTCTTGGAATTTGTAATTATCTAGATAAAAAAAATGTATATAAAGATTGGTCTGAACCACTTTCCCCAGAGGTCGTTTTAATGTTCTACTTTAAAGATATTGGTATTTTTGAAAAAATTAAAAGATTCAAAAGAACTCAGATGAGTGTAAAAAAATCTAGTGATTCAACCACTACTAGAGAAGGATTCAAATTATTTTTGTTTAATGATTTGTATGCAAAAAAAATTGGAGAATTTGAAAACGCCATGAAGCAGTTAAATTTTTTTGATAATCCAACTAATTTAAATTTACGGCTAAAAATAAATTTTTACTTATTTCAGTTAATAAAAATGATAAACACATTAACTTTAAAAATATTAAAAAAAAGATTTTTTACTCAATAATTATTTGTAAAGTTTACACGATTTATTGCTAGGATAATTTAAGTGACCA
>MDSZ01189633.1_pt1 | contig 13929 bp, 16 predicted proteins | sample 811201 | NCBI WGS metagenome assembly MDSZ01 (sample SAMN05326647, study PRJNA326480) | marine metagenome | isolation source: seawater | place: Indian Ocean: North | collected 2010
GAATTCTCAAGAGAACTATACAGATTATTTAGTCCAGACAAATAATTTTTTTGACAAGATTGTTATATAAAATATAAATAAAAAATATGTCATCTAATATAAAGATTTCACCTTCAATTTTATCAGCTGATTTCAGTAAACTTGGTGAGGAAATTATCTCATTAGACAAGGCAGGGGCTGATTATATTCACGTGGATGTAATGGATGGACACTTTGTTCCTAATATTACCATCGGACCAGAAATTGTAAAAAAACTCAGACCTGTAACTAAAAAAACTTTTGATGTTCATTTAATGATTGAACCGGTAAATAAGTACATTAAGGACTTTGCAGACGCAGGTGCAGATATTATTACATTTCATCCTGAGGCTACTCCTAGTACTGAAGAAACAATACAACTAATAAAAAAATTTAATAAAAAAGTTGGCATATCTCTGAAGCCAAAATCTGATATTAGTTTAATTGAAAAGTATCTTGAAAAGGTTGATCTAATATTAATTATGAGTGTAGAACCAGGATTTGCTGGCCAAAAATTTATGCCAAATGTTTTGCCAAAACTAAAAAATCTTAAAGAAATAATTACTGAAAAAAAATTGAAAATTGATCTAGAAATTGATGGAGGTATAAATTTTGAAAATTGCAAAACTGCTATAAATGCTGGAGCAAATGTTTTAGTTTCAGGCTCTACTATTTTTAAAAAGAATAATGGAGATTTAAAAAAAAATATTAGCTTATTAAGATCGAGTTAAAAATGATCAGTCTTAAAACTGCTTATTATTATATTTTGGCAGTTAAAATAAATTTTGTAAAATTTTTTAAAAAAATTTATTTTACGACTGGATTTTACAAAAAATCTTTAGTTACTAAAATTCCAAATCAATTCTTTTTTTTTCCGAATCCATTCTTAATGTCTTTTTTTTCTAACTATAAAAAGTTTGCTTTTCAAATTAATGATCTCAACCCTAATAGTTTTTGGGATCAAAATTTCTCACAAAGAGAAAAAAGAGAACTTCACAATTTTCTTTGGTTAAGTTCAATTGATCGAAAAGATGATGCTTCTACTCTCAGGAAGATTATATTCTTGTGGAACCAAAATAATCTTAAATATAAGTCGCTAATTTGGGAAACAAGTATAATTAGCAAAAGAATAATGAGTTGGATTTTTAATGCAGACATAATTTTAAAAAATTCAAATTTTGCCTTTAAAAGAAATTTTATTGAATCAATTATTGTTCAGACAAATCACTTAAAAAAAAATTTAAAATACGAGATAGATTACCAAAAAAAAATTGAGGTAATAACTGTATTAATTTTATCTGGATTAGTTTTTAAAGAATACGAAGAAAATTATGAATATAGTATTATCGAATTAGAAAAATTAATTGAAACATTTTTTGACGATAAAGGTTTTCCTCTAACAAAGAACCCTAACGATTTATTAAATTATACTAAGTATTTTTTACTTATAAAAGAAGTTATAAAGGATGCTCAAAAGTATGTCCCAGATACTTTAGAAAAAATGCTTGAAAAAAATTTAGAGTGTTTAAAACAAATTACTACTCCAGCTAATTCACTTCCTTTATTTAATGGTTCTGTTGAAAATGATTTAACTAGTTTTTATGATTTCATAAATCATTATAAAATTAAAATTAAAAAACCAAAAATGAATTCGGGAAATATTCATGTTCTTAAAAATAAGAAAGATGTTATTTATTTTGAGGCAGGCGATCCTCCAATGAAAAATTACTCATCTTGTTATCAATCTGGTCCTTTATCCTTTGAATATTTTTTTGATGATAAAAAAATAATTACAAATTGTGGATTTGGAATTAATATTTCTAATAAAGCTAGACTTTTAAGTCGATTTACATCTTCACAATCAGCTTTATGTTTAAATGATACTTCTATTGTTGGATTTGAGAAAAACAATATAATGAATAAAGCTTATGGGTTCTTGATAAAAAGAGACTTTAAAATCTTAAATTTAGAATTTAAAAACGATATAAACAAAATTCAAGTTGGAGCTAGCCATAACGCGTACCTAAAAAATTTTGGATGTATTCATAATAGATCTCTTAGTATTGATAAAATTAGTAACAAAATTATTGGGCGAGATAAATTAATTAGAAAAAAGTTAGTTGCAAAAATTAAGTATGATGTACGTTTTCATCTATATCCAAGTGTTACAGCTGTACAGACCATAGGCGGGAATAACTTGCTTATTCAGATAAACAAAAATAATACTTTGCTATTCTCTACAAAAGAAAAAGGCTTGAAAATTGAAAAAAGTATTTTTTTTGGAGGCCAGAAAGTGCTAGATAATTATTGTATACTTATATCAGGAACAATGGATGGTGATGAAAAGACCATTAATTGGGAAATAATTAAAAAAATATAAAATGAGTAAAATTAAAAACGCTTTAATATCGGTCTTTGATAAAGAAAATCTCAGTATCGTTTTAAAAGTTTTAAAAAAAAACAAAATAAACATCATTAGTTCCGGTGGAACATATAAAAAAATAAAAAAATTAGGTTTTAGATGTAAAGATGTTTCAGAATATACTGGATTTGAAGAAATGTTAGATGGTAGAGTAAAAACTTTACATCCTAAAATTCATTCAGGGATACTTTTTAAAAGGAATAAAAAAATACACAAAAAGCAAATGCTAAAAAAACAATTTGAGCCCATAGATTTAGTAATTGTTAACTTCTATCCATTTGAAACTGTAATAAAAAAAACATCAGATAAAAAAAAAATCATTGAAAATATTGATATTGGAGGCCCTAGTATGGTTAGGGCAGCTGCAAAAAATGCTGAACATGTAACGGTTGTTACCGATAAACAAGATTATTCAAAATTAATTAGCGAATTAAATAAATTTAACGGAAAAACGACTTATGATTTTAGGAAGAAAATGGCTAGCAAAGCTTTTAGTTTAACAGCTTATTATGATGCTATTGTATCAGAATGGTTTAACAGAGATATAGGTTTAGAATTTCCCGAAAGAAAAACTTTTTTTGGGAAAAAAATTAACGAATTAAGGTACGGCGAAAACCCACATCAAAAAAGTTCAATCTATATTAATAGCCTAAAAAATGACAATTTAAATCTAAAACAAATTAATGGAAAAGATTTAAGTTATAACAATTACAATGATATATTTGCTGGACTAGATATATTATTTTCTAATTTAAAATACCCATCAACAGTAATTATTAAACATGCCAATCCGTGTGGGGTGGCTTCAAATAAATCTGCATTTCAATCTTTTTTAAAAGCTCAAGCAAGTGATCCTATTAGTGCATTTGGAGGAATAGTAGCTTGTAATTATAAGATTAATAAAAAAATTGCAAAAGAAATTAATAAAACTTTTTTTGAAGTGGTTCTGGCAAAGGGTTTTGATGAAAAAGCTTTAAGGATATTTAAAAAGAAGAAAAATATGAGAGTGATTGATATTTCCAAATTTAATTACGAGTCTAAAGTAACAAGTAAATTTTTTGACAATTCTTTTCTTTTACAACAAAAAGATGATTTAATTTTTCATCGCAAAAAATTAAAAATTGTGACAAAAAACAAACCATCTAAAAAAGAATTAAAGGACATAGAATTTGCTTTTAGAATATGCAAATTTGTAAAATCTAACGCAATAGTAATTGTGAAGGATAGCTCAACTATAGGTATTGGTGCAGGACAACAAAACAGATTGGACAGTTGTAAAATAGCTACTCAAAAAGCAAGAAAATTTCAACCAAAGCATCTTCTGAATTCAGTAGCTGCATCAGATGCTTTTTTTCCTTTTGAAGATGGAATTAGAACTTTAATAAACGCTGGAGTAAAAACTATTGTACAACCAGGTGGATCAATAAGAGATAAAAAAGTAATAGAGGCTGCAAATAAAGCACAAATCAAAATGCTCTTTACCGGAATTAGACACTTTAATCATTAATCAAATTTTATCAATTTTAGCTGCTAAAACGAAGTCACTCTCAGCTAAACCTTTAATAGCGTGTGTCGAGATTTTAATTTTAGCATACCCCCAACCAAAAGCAATATCAGGGTGATGGGCTTCCGCCTCTGCAATTTTGCCAACTCTCATAACAAATTTCTCACTTTCTAGATAATTTTTAAATTTAAAATTTTTCTCAATGTAATAGTTTTTTCCTTCGTCTTTTAACACATCCCATCCATCTATTTTTTTTAAATATTTATGGATTTCATTAATATCAAACGCTGGAATACCTCCTTCGCAAGGTACACATTTTTTATCTGCTAAATCTTTCATTTTTAATCTTAAATAACTATAATTACTATATCAGTTCCATTTGGAGCGGGCAAAGGGACTTGAACCCTCGACCTTCTCGTTGGCAACGAGACGCTCTACCACTGAGCTATGCCCGCAAATTATTGGTCAGTATAATTAATTTATTCGTCTTCGTAAACAGATACTGCTATTTATGCTAATTCTATGCATATTATTACAAATTGACAGTACTAATTTTTTAAACATATAATTAAATATGGAAAAAAAATTTCCTAAGAAAATACCAATATTCCCATTAAGTGGTGTTATCTACTTTCCGAAAACAAACTTACCGTTAAATATTTTTGAAGAAAGGTATCTAGATTTGGTAAATGACTGCTTTAGAAGTGATAAGCTAATGGGCATGGTGCAATCCAAAAGAGAAAATAGTCTTGTTTATAAAGTAGGATGTTTGGGCAAAATAAGTGATTATCAGGAAACCTCTGACGGTAGAGTCCTTATTAACTTAACTGGAATTACGAGATTTGAAATCACTAAAGAAATAACAAATAAAAAGAAGTATAGAGAATTTGAAGTGGATTATGAAAAATTTCATAAAGACATACTTGATAAAGAAAATATTGAACTTTTATACAATAAGTCTGATTTTATGGATAAAATTAAAAGGTTTTTTGAAAAGAGTGGTCTTATGATAAATTGGAAAGAATTTGAAAAGCTTGATGAAAGTCAAAAAATCAACACGCTCTCTATGATTGCCCCAATTTCAAATGAGGAAAAACAAAAACTTCTAGAAACTGTTAGTTTAAATGACAAAACTAACACCTTGTTAAATATTATTAAATTTTACTCTTATGAAAATTCTTTCGATAAAGAGACTATACAATAATGTTAAACGTAAATTTTATCTGCTAGACCGTAACAAAGTATAGCGCTTAAAAGAACCAGAACTAACGGTGCATATATTCCATCATTTTTAGTTTTTTTAGTAAGTCCTGTCTTATCGATTTTAAGAGAATAAAAATTTATAGTTAATATTGCAACATTGATTATAAATACTAGATTAAAAAAAGCCCAAGTTGCTTCTAAACCACCAGATCTAATAAATGCAATATAAATTGCCATTAAGACAATACCAACCATAAATGATCCAGCAAATCGAGTTATTAAAGTTGCTGTTTTGTCGACTCCTCTACCCTTTAAAAATTTTTTTGTGTCGAAAACTAATTGGAAGGCATAAATGGCTACAATAGTAAAATGGGCCAAATATACTGTTAAAAAGAATGCATTGTTAAATTTGTCTAACATTCAAATATTTTATAAGAAAAACAGCAAAATTACAAATTAACTTTAGTTTGATTTGTTCATCGAGTTAAAGAAATCTGAATTATTTTTTGTATCTTTAATTTTGGAAATCAAAAATTCTATACCGTCCATTGTACCCATCGGGCTAATTATTCTTCTTAAAACGTTCATTTTTGACAGATCGTCTTTAGCAAACAATAATTCTTCTCTTCTTGTTCCAGATCTTGTCACATCTAAAGCTGGGTATATTCTTTTATCTGCGACTTTTCTATCCAATATTAATTCTGAATTTCCTGTGCCTTTGAATTCTTCAAATATTACTTCATCCATTCTGCTTCCGGTATCTATTAGAGCAGTTGATATAATTGTAAGAGAACCACCTTGTTCAACATTTCTTGCTGCACCAAAGAATCTTTTAGGTCTTTGCAGGGCATTGGCATCAACACCTCCGGTTAAAACTTTTCCTGAACTAGGTACTACTGCATTATATGCTCTCCCGAGTCTAGTTATCGAGTCAAGCAAAATCACAACGTCCTTCTTATGTTCAACAAGTCTTTTTGCTTTTTCTATTACCATCTCCGCGACTGCTACGTGCCTTGAGGCTGGTTCATCAAACGTGGAAGACACGACTTCGCCTTTAACAGATCTCTGCATGTCCGTAACTTCTTCCGGTCTCTCATCTATCAATAAAACCATTAAATATATTTCTGGGTGGTTAGCAGTAATAGATTGAGCAATATTCTGTAAAATAATAGTTTTCCCCGCTCTAGGTGGAGAGACTATAAGAGATCTTTGTCCTTTTCCTATTGGACTTACTAGATCAATTAGTCTAGCTGTATTATCTGGTTTCTTTTCGAGTTTCGCGGTTTCGACTTCTAATTTAATTCTTTTATTCGGGTATAAAGGAGTAAGGTTGTCAAAGGCTATTTTATTTCTACCCTTTTCTGGTTCATCAAAATTAATTTTATTAACTTTTAAAAGCGCAAAATATCTTTCTGCATCTTTAGGAGCTCTCACTTCTCCTTCTACTGTGTCACCTGTTCTTAACCCAAATCTTCTAATCTGACTGGGGCTAACGTATATATCATCTGGGCCTGGTAAATAATTTGACTCGATTGCTCTCAAAAAACCAAAGCCATCTTGTAAGACTTCAAGAACCCCTGAGGCGCTAATCTGTTCATTTTTTTCAGCTAATTTTTTTAATATGGCAAATAGAATTTCTTGTTTTCTCAATGTGCTTGGATTTTCAATACCAAGTTTTTCCGCTTGTGAAATTAGATCGGCTGGGCTTTGTTTTTTGAGTTCTTGTAAATTCATTTAATTGATTTAATTTGAGGTAAGTAATTCAAATATAGGTCTTTTTGTTAAAATTTCAAGTATTATAATGGTTTAAAAATTACAATAAAAATGATGATAATAAGCAACAATGTGGGGACTTCATTGATAATTTTAAAAAATTTAGAGCTTTTAGTATTACTATCAATCTCAAAATTTTTTAAAATCCCAAATAGGTAGAAGTGATATCCAGTTAAAATTATTACAAGACCTATTTTAATTTTCATCCACAAAAATCCTAGGCTTAAAATACCCTGAGCGTAAATGAGAAGTAATCCAAAAACCCAGGATAAAATCATTGCGGGGTTCATTATGTAAAAATATAGTCTCCTTTCCATTAATTTGAAAGTTTCTGATTGACCTTTGTTTTCTTTTGTGTCTGCGTGATATACAAATATCCTAGGTAAATAGAGTAGCCCTGCCATCCAAGATATTACTGCTATTAAATGTAGAGCTTTAAATGTAAGATATGTATTCATTTAGAGAAATTTTTTCGTTAGTTTTTCAAGCAAGTTAATGTGGTCGTCACTATCGTTTAGACAGGGAACCACATCAAAATTTTTTCCTCCAGATTTTATAAAGCTTTCTTTGCCTTGTATGGATATTTCTTCAAGAGTTTCTACACAGTCAGAAGAAAAACCAGGGCATATTACAACAATATTTTTTTTTCCTTCTTTTGGTAAATTTTCTAAAGTTTTGTCTGTATATGGTTTTAACCAGGCTTCTGGACCAAATCTAGATTGAAAAGTAGTTTTAATTTCAATAGTTTTAAATTCTTCTGAGAGCAATCTTGTGGTTTTTTGACAATAGCAATGGTAAGGATCTCCTTTATCAAAATATTTTTGAGGAATCCCATGATAAGATGCAATTATTAAATCGGGTTTCCAATTCAGGCCAGCAATTTTCGTTTTTAGACTGTTTGAAAGTGCTTTTATGTAAAGAGGCTCAGACTCATAGTGAGGTATTATATTTAAGCTTGGTTGCCATCTCATGTTCATCAAAACCCTATATACTTCATCACAAACTGTTGCGGTTGTGGCTGCTGCGTACTGAGGGTAGAGTGGAAGAATAACAAGTTTTTCACAGCCAGTTTTATGCAACTTATGTATTTTGCTTTTAATGCTTGGATTCCCATAACGCATAGCATAATCAATTATATAATTTTTGTTGCTTATGCGGTCTAATAGTTTTTTTGTTTGCATGATCGTATAATATCTAAGTGGCGACATATTCTCTTCTTTCATCCATATTTCCTTGTAGGCTTTAGCAGTTTTCGCTGGCCTTAAATTTAGAATAATTAAATTAAGAATTATCTGCCAAATAAACGGATTTGTCTCTATTACTCGCCTATCAGATAAAAATTCTTTAAGATATTTTCTTATATCCCACCATTTTGTTGAGTCTGGAGTTCCTAAATTAACTAAAAGAATTCCGGTTTTACCATAATTTATTTTTGGGTGATCTTGTTTCATCTTCTGGTTAAATTCACTTTGTCTACAATTTTTCTTATAATATCAGGATTTGTCTCCGGCAGAATACCATGACCGAGATTAAAAATGTAGGCGTTATTCTTAAAAATATTTAAATATCTCTCTGTTTCCCTTAACACTAAACTTTCATCTTTTAATAATAGCGCAGGGTTCATGCCTCCTTGAATACACAAGCCATTAAGATTATTCTTCGCCCAGACTGGGTCAATTTCTTGATCAATGTTAACTCCGTTTGGATTCACTGTTTCTACAAATCTTTTATAATTATTTTTTAATCCTTTTGGAAAACAGATTGTAGGTATTTCATTTTCTCGACAAAAATCTACTAAACTTTTGTTTGGTTTAAAGCAATATTCTTCTAGGTCTTCATCATTAATAAATCCAGCCCAAGAGTCAAAAATTTGAATTATTTCTGCACCTGACTCCTTTTGTTTGATTATATGTAGCTTCAAAAATTTATCTAGCTTTTTTAAAACTTGTCTAACCTCATCCTTGTTTTTTATAAATATCTTTTGATCTAAATTTCTTCCTTTTTTTAAGTTATATAAATAAATCAACAAAGTCCAAGGAGCACCAACAAACGCTATTAAAGATTTTTCTTTATGAAGTATATTTTTAGTTTTTTTTATAGTTTCGTAAACAGGCTTTAATAAAGATAGAAAATCTTTCTCTTTTTTTTCTAGAAAATTATTGATGTTAAAATTATAGCTCAATGGGCCCTCTTTTTCACCAAACTTTATTTGAGCTCCTAAGGCAAAGGGTACAACTAAGATGTCTGAGAAAACAATTGCCGCATCTAAATTAAACCTCTTCATGGGTTGTAAGGTAATTTCCGTGGCCAGTTTGCTGTTTAAGCATAATTTTAAAAAATTTGGGTTTTGTGCTCTTAGCTTTCTGAATTCTGGCAAATATCTGCCTGCTTGTCTCATGAACCAGACTGGAACATTAGAATTGTCCTTATTAATTAAACAGTTTAACAATTTACTCATAAATTAAATAATATATTAATAAGAATAGTTATTGTAATAGGTCATGTTGGTAATGAATATATTTAATTATACCTTGATTTAAACATTTTATACCCAGCTCGGCCCTAAAATTCTCATTAATTTGAATTATTGATTGAATCATACCCACAGTTTATAGTTTTAATGTATAAATTAATTCACAGTGAATAAAATGTAATAAATATGTTAAACAATGTTTATAATTTTTTTTTAATTTTGGATTACAAATATAACTTAAAGTTATTCAAGTTTTATTAACAAATTTATGAACGATAAGTACAATGTATACCTTATTTCGGACTCAACGGGCGAAACCCTTGATAGAATTTTTTTATCTTTACAATCACAATTTAAAAATTTTGAGTACGAAAAAAAGGAGTTTTTCTTTGTAAGAACCCAACAACAAGTTGATAAAATCATAGAAGAATGTACAAAGATAAACAATCCTATAATATTGTATACGATAGTAGAGACTAAACTAGCCAAATATCTGTCAAAAGAAAGCGAAGCTACCAACATTCCTTGTTTTGGTGTTCTCGGCAGCTTAATTCTTGCTTTCTCAAAATTATTGAATCAAAAAGCCATTCATAAACCTAGCGCTCAACATGTTTTGGATGAAGATTATTATAAAAGAATAGAAGCTATTCAATTTACAATGTCTCATGATGATGGAAAAAGAACGGAAGACTTGTCTAGATCTGATGTAATTTTACTAGGTGTAAGCAGAACAAGCAAAACACCAACTTCTATATATTTAGCTAACAGAGGTTTTAAAACGACAAATATACCTTTAGTCCCAAATCAAAACATACCAAATGATTTGAAAGATAAAAATTTTAAGTCTTGCGTAATAGGATTATTCGCAGACCCAGAAAGATTATCAGATATTAGACGTAATCGAGTTGCATTAATGCAAGAAAATAGGTCTTTTGATTATACAGATATAACCTCCATCAAAAAAGAAGTAGAAGACTCAAAAAATTTATTTAAAAAATATAATTGGCCCACAATTGATGTCACTCGAAAATCTGTTGAAGAAACAGCGGCTTCGATAATTAAGATAATTGAAATTAAAAGAAACAAATGAGAATCATACTAGCTTCCAAAAGTGGAGTGAGAAAAGAAATACTTGATAATCATGACATTCTAGCGGACGTATCGCCTTCAAATGTTGACGAAGACCAAGTAAAAGACGCTCTTTTAGAAGAAGGAGCTAGTCCTGAGATAATATCTAAAAACCTAGCAGAATTAAAATCAATAAAAGTGAGCTCAAAAAACCCAGATCAACTCGTTCTAGGTGCAGATAGTGTAATCTCCTTAAACTTGCAATTAATAAATAAACCTAATTCAAGGGAAGAAGCTTTACAAATCTTAAAGTTATTAAACGGAAAAAAGCATTTTTTAATAAGCTCGGTTTGCATTTCGAAAAATGGTTCAATGATTTGGAACTATACTGATAAATCAGAATTAAAAATGAAAGAGCTTTCTGATAATGAATTAATAACATACTTAAATAAAATTAAAACAGAAACTCTAAAAGCATATGGTGTTTATCAAATAGAAGCAGAAGGCATAAAATTGTTTGAATATATTAAAGGCGATAAGGACTCTATTATGGGATTACCAATTAAACAAATTAAGGATTACATTAATAATTTGAAAATATGAAAAAAATAAAGTTTGCTATAATAGGAAATCCTATTTCACATTCACTTTCACCAACTATGCATAATTATTGGTTTAAAAAGTATAATATTAATGCGGAATATGAATTGCTTGATATAGAGGAAAATAAAATTCAAAACGTTATTAAAAAAATAAAAGATAAAGAGATCAAAGGGATAAATGTAACCTTGCCATTTAAAAAATCTGTAATACCTTTTTTAGATAAGATCATTAATGATGCGAATGAAACGCACTCAGTAAATACTGTTATGTTAGATAGAAACGATAATTTGATCGGAGAAAACACCGATGTCTTTGGTTTTCAAGCAGCATATCTAAAATCCATTCCTAATCGAGAAAAAAAAAACAAGAAAGCTTTAATTCTAGGTGCGGGGGGAGTAGCTCCATCTATTATATTAGCATTAATCAAGTCAAATATTTTAAATATTTATTTGACAAACAGAACACATGAAAAATCACTCTTTTTAAAGAAAAAATTCAAAAATATCAGCGTTCTAAAATGGAATGACTTTTCGAAAGACCTAGATAAATTTGATATTATTATCAACGCCACTAGTCTGGGTTTAAAATCAGACGATGAATTTAAAAATGACTTTAGTCATTTTAAAAAAAACATGATTTATATAGATACAATTTACAACCCATCCGAAACTAAAATGATAAAGTATTTTAAAACAAAAAATATTAAATCTTTGAATGGATTGAATATGTTTATCTATCAAGGGCAAAAAGCTTTTTATTTATGGAACAAAATTAATCCTGAAGTAGACGAGGAATTACTCAAATTATTGGAGTCAAAATTAAACTAATGAAAATAGGTATCACAGGATCTCTATCTTCTGGTAAATCATCAGTTGCAAAAATCTTATCAAAAAACAAAAGTTTATTTTTTAGCGCTGATAAAGTTGTTAAAAATCTTTATTTGGATAGTTCATTTAAAAAAAAAATTAGCACCAAATTTAGATTGAAAAATAATAATATTAAAAAACAAATTAAGCTTAAGTTGATTAATAGAGAAATATCATTAAAGGATTTAGCTTCAATTACTCACCCTATTGTGAGAAAAAAGATGAGAGAATTTTACAAAAAAAACAAAACAAAAGAAATTATTTTTTTTGAAATTCCACTCTTAATTGAGAGCAAGTTAATGAGTTACTTTGATTTTATAATTTTAGTTGTTGCGCCAAGAAAAAATAGGCTAAAACGATACTTAAAAAATGGCGGAAGTAAAAAAATGTTTAACCTGTTAGACAAAAACCAGATCGCTGCAAAAAAAAAAATTAAATATTGTGATTATTTAATTGTGAATAACAAATCTAAAACGATATTAAAGAAAAAAGTTAATGATATAGTTGGTTATGTCTGAGATATTTTTAGATATCGAAACCACCGGTTTATCATATCAAAAAAATCATAAAATTGTTGAAATTGCTTGCATAGAAACCAACGAATTAATACCGACGAAAAAAGTTTTTCATAAAGTAATAAACCCTAATCGTAATGTACCAGAGGAGGCTTTTAAAATTCATGGATATTCTTCAGATTTTTTAAAAGACAAACCTCAATTTTACGAAATAGCGGATGATCTATTAGACTTCATTGGTGAAAATGATCTTATTATTCACAACGCATCATTTGATCTACCATTTATTAATCATGAATTAAATATGATAAAAAAAAATGTTATTACTAAAAATAAAATTATAGACACTTTAGAACTAGCAAGAAGTAAATATCCAGGGACATCAAATTCATTGGACGCTTTGTGTAGAAGATTCAACATTGATCTATCAAGAAGAACGAAACATAATGCAGTGTTAGATTGTGAGTTACTAAGAGAAGTCTACATTTACCTTTTAGATGCAAAAGAACCAAAATTGTCTTTTACTTCACAAGTAGAAAAGAAATCTAACATAAATCAATTATTTAAATATTCAAAAAAAGTAGTTCAGTTATCAGAAGAGGAATTAAAAAGCCATAATATTTTTTTAAAATCTGAATTAAAGAAAAATTATTTTTAATTGTTTCTGGATAAATAAAGTTTTTTAAAATCAACGTTTGGATCAATTTTAATTTCTCTAAAACCAGAATTTTCAAAAATAAAAATGAAAATCTTTCTTAACTCTGGATATATTTCATTTGGTATTTTTACTAAAATAATCTCTTCCAATTTTTTTTTATCAGTCAAGTTTTTATCTAATTCCACTAAAGTTGAATAAGTAGCAAGTGCGTTAATCCTGTCCAAACTAGGATCTTTCGGTTCTAAAGAAAGCATAGTTTGCACCTCTATAACATTATCTTTAAATCTGCTGCTTTTAATATCTATTTTAAACTTATATTTAGAAATGTCCTTAGTAAGTGAAAAAAATTTATCAGGTTTAGAAATATCAAAACTTAAGTTTTTAATATATTTTGCAATTATTTTAAAATTCATCTTTTTTGTCTTCGATTATTTCTGCTTCAATAACATTATCATCTTTATTTTGATTTTTTTTCATAATTGGGGAAAGTATTATCTTTCTGGTAAAGGGTATTAAAAGTAAAAAACCAATAGTGTCTGTAAAAAATCCCGGAATAATAAGAAATAAAGCCGCTACGGCGATTGATGCCCCTGACAATATTTCGTAAATTGGTAACTTGTTTTGGTAAATATTAAAAAATCCAGATTTTATAGTTCTAATTCCCTCAATTCTGGCAAAATAAAGTCCCACTATCGCAGTAAATATAATTAACAAAATGGTATTTAAGGCTCCAATATTCTCTCCAATTTTAATAAATAGCAATATTTCTATTATTGGTATGGCTATAATTGATATTAGTATTGTGTTCATTTGTCTGATACAAAAA
>MDSZ01055477.1_pt1 | contig 13928 bp, 17 predicted proteins | sample 811201 | NCBI WGS metagenome assembly MDSZ01 (sample SAMN05326647, study PRJNA326480) | marine metagenome | isolation source: seawater | place: Indian Ocean: North | collected 2010
CGAACCCGTGTTGCCGCCGTGAAAGGGCGGTGTCCTAAACCACTAGACGAAGGGGACATTAAAGACTTGCAAAATAATAATATGACTATATATATAATCTTTTTAATTTATAAGTAAATTAATTTGTTATGAGAAAAATATTTTTTTTAAATTTAATTTTTCTGCTATTCTTTTACAGTGAAATGAATAGTAAAGAATCTAGTAACAACCTTTGTAATTTAAGAGGTTATGAAATTATTTTCCCTTATGAACAAGCGATAAATAATATAAAAGGAAAATTTAAAGATGCTCCAAATATTCAAGAAACCGAGTTGGCAAAGTTCAAAAGGCACTTCGAACAAAACTTTCAAGGCATACCTTTATACAAAGAAGCAGGATGTTCTAATGCAAGACTATCAGAATACTTAGAGTGTTTAATCTCTACTGACGGAAAAGACTGTAGAATTTATTACACTCAAATGAGGATAGTCGACTAAATTATAATATCTTCAACAATCAACTCCGCAGTCTCTTTACCTCCCCAAACATTTAATGTTACTGACGCAATTAATCCCCTAACAAATGATTGATTTTTAATTACTTTTCCCAACTCGCTATCAATTGTATTAAAAGAAATAGCTTTAATTTTATTTGAGTAAATATCTTCTATAAAAAATGAGAAATGCTTTTCTCCTACTAACTTAGGATATTTAATGAAACATTCTTTTATTAAGAATTTTGGTTTTGGATTACCAATTCCAAAAGGAGAAAATTGATTAATTTTGTAATATAAATTTTTATTTATTAATGATAAAGACAACTCAGAATCAAAGTTTCTTTCTAGATCTTCTTTTTTTTTTTTGAACATTAACATAGAAAATTTTTTAAATTTTAATATTTCAGATGTTTTTATAGTAAACCCTCCAGCCATCGCGTGCCCTCCGCCATTAACTAAAAATCCTTTTTCAACTGAATCAAGAATGAATTTTCCTATGTCAAAACTTTTTACTGACCTACAAGATGCAGTGCTTAATTCAACACCTTCAGAAATTACTATTGATGGTCTGTTATATTTTTCAGTTAATCTTGCTGCAACAATACCTATCACTCCAGGGTGCCAATCTTTCTGATTAACGCAAATGAGATTTTCATCATCCAAAACTTGATTAATAGCTTCTCTTTCAACTTTCTTTTCGATAGTCCTTCTAAGATTATTGTAGTCACATAATTTTTTTGACAATACCTTTGTGAGATTAATATTTTTAGAAGTAAGAAGGTTTACTCCAAGTTTTGACTCACCTACTCTTCCTCCAGCGTTTATTCTGGGCCCAAGAATAAAACCTAAATGATATTCATGAATTTCTTGATTTATTGATGAAACTTCAACCAGCGAACTCAAACCATAATTAGTTGTTTTATTGAAAACTTTTATTCCCTGTTTAACTAAAGCTCTATTTACATTATCTAATTTAACCAAATCACAAACAGTAGCTAAAGCAACTAGATCAAGAAATTTTATTAAATTCGGTAAATTTGAATTGTGGTCATCTAATTTTTTCAATTCTCTATTAATTGAAACTATAAAAAGAAATACAACACCAGTTGCGCAAAGGTTTTCAAGTTCAGATTTATCAGATTTTTTTTTTGGATTTATAACAGCATAAGCATTTGGTAAAGAGCTGATTTCTAAATGGTGATCAATTATTATTATCTCTACACCTTCTTCATTAATTTTTTCAATACATTCTGTAGCAGTTGTTCCACAGTCTACAGTGATTATCAGATCACAACCTTTATCCTTAAGAAATCTGAGCGCCTTTAGATTTGGACCGTAACCCTCTTTAATTCTATCAGGAATATAGTATTCGTAATCAACATTTATATCTTCAAAATAATTTGCCATAAGCGCGGTAGCGCTTGATCCATCCACATCGTAGTCACCTAAAATACCAATCTTCTTTTTCTTCTTTATAAAATCTAAAGCTTTATTTGTAGCTTTCTCCATATCATCTAAAATATTTGGATCAGGTAAAGACGTCTTAATTTTAGGATCTAAAAAATGTTTAAAATTATCTTCATTTATACCCCTCACAAAAGCAATTTTTGCTAAATATAAGTCTATCTTTAGTTTATTTTTAAATACAATAAGCTCATTTTTTGAAAAATATTTTTCTTTCCATTTGAAACCTTTTACTGAATAAATATTTATTTCCTCATTGTTTTTTACCCTATCTTCAATTAAATTGAGCTCTGGCTTCATTTGATAATGTTAACATAATTTTATGATCAAGAATAACAATATATTAATAGCTCAAGGTGGAGGACCAACAGCGGTAATAAATCAAACGTTAGTTGGAATTATCCAAGCAGAAAAAAAACTCAATTCAAAAGTTTATGGGTCATTAAATGGTGTTAATGGGATCATTAATAATAAAATTATATTACTAAATAAAATTTCTGAAAATAAATTAAAATTATTGGCGAATACACCCGGATCAGCTCTTGGTTCAACAAGGGATAAACCTGATCAAAAATATTGCATGGAAATCTACAATGTTTTAAAAAAAAAAAGAATAACTAAATTTTATTATATTGGAGGAAATGACTCATCCGATAGTCTTAAAATAATTTCAAACTTTGCTGTCGAAAAAAATTATAACCTTCAATGTATTCATGTACCAAAAACTATTGATAATGACTTGGTGCTCAATGATCATACTCCTGGTTTTGGTTCAGCTGCTAAATATGTAGCTCAACTATTCTCAGGAATAAATTATGATGTCAAGTCTCTACCAGGTGTATACATTGGAATTGTAATGGGAAGACATGCTGGGTTTTTAACAGCTTCTTCATCTTTATTGAGAAAAAAAATAGATGACGGACCACATTTGATTTTTATTCCAGAATGTACGCTGAAAATTGAAAATTTTTTAGAAAGTATTAATTACATTTATAAAAAATATGGTAGATGTGTAGTAGCGGTCTCAGAGGGAATTAAAAATCAGAATAATAAGCTTTACACAGAAATAATAAAAAATTCAAATGAATACGACGATCATGGAAATATCCAATTATCTGGTTCAGGTATACTAGGAGATTATTTGGCTGAAAAAGTTAAAAACAACTTAAAAATTTCCAGAGTAAGAGCAGATACTTTGGGATACTCTCAAAGATGCTATTTAGGATCAGCTTCTGAGATTGATCAAAAGGAAGCATTAAAAATTGGTTTAGGTGCAGTAAATTATTCTAAAAAGATCTCTAAATCATTTTCAATTGGTATAAAAGAAAGAAAAATAAATAGTAAAAATTATACTTTTGGTCTAGTAATTAATTCTCTTGATCAAATAGCAGGAAAGACAAAAACTATGCCAAAATCTTTTTACGATTTTAAAAAGTTTAATATATCAAAAAATTTCATAAATTATTGCTTGCCTTTGATAGGTAAGAATATCCCACAGACCTCTTCTATCTACTAAAGATCTTCAATTCTTATATAAACTGTTTTATTTTTAATAAACTTAAGTGAATTAATTTTTTTAAGTGCTTTCATCATGTCTCTTTCAAGGCAATTATGAGTAGTGATTACAATGGTTGCATTTTTTTTAATATTTTTTTGAGGATCTTTTTGTAACATTGATTTCATTGAAATATTATTATTTTTAAATTCATTAGCAATTCCAGAAATAACACCGGGCCTATCTTCAGTAATAAATCTTAAATAATAACTTCCAAATCTCTCATTTAAAAACATTATCTTATAATTATTTAATTTTTCTTTGATGTTCTGACCATCAGATTTATTTTCCATTAGACCAATTATATCACTGTAAACCGATGTTGCAGTAGGATAAGATCCAGCACCCTCACCTATGAAACAACTTTTTTTACAAAAATCTGATTCAACAACAACCCCGTTGTATACTCCGTCCACTTTTGCAATGAATGAATTTTTGGAAAGAAGACAAGGATATACAAAGTTTTTAATTTTATTCTTATTGACTTCAGTTATACCTAAAAGTTTTATTTTATATCCCAATGAATCTGCAATGCTCAAATCAAGTAAGTTTATGTCATTAATCCCTTCATTTTCAATATTATATGTATCAATATTAAAATTGAATGCTAATGACGATAGAATAGTCAATTTATGCGCAGTATCCGTTCCGTCAAGATCAAAAGTCGGATCTGACTCGGCGTATCCAAGTTTTTGGGCTTCACTCAAAATTTTCTTGAACTGTTCATTTGAGGATAACATTTTGCTTAATATAAAATTTGATGTTCCATTAAGAATACCATAAATTCTTCTAATCTGATTAGAGATTAAAAATTCATTTATTACCTTAATAATGGGTATTCCACCTGCAACCGCAGCTTCAAATTTAATCCTTCCTCCGTTTTCTGATGAAAGTGTTCTCAGTTCATTAAAATATTTTGAAACCAATGCTTTATTGGCTGTGACAACACTTTTTTTTTTTTTCAAAGCATTGAATATTATTTTCTTAGAAACACCGTCCTCTCCTCCAATAAGTTCAACTAAAATGTCATAATTATCAAATTTAATTAAATCAGCTGCATCTTTAAAAATTTTGGTATTAGAAAATATTTTTCCTTCAAAAATATTTTTTCTTCTACTTGCTATAGCTGAAATCTCAATTTGATTTTTATAGCAATTATTTTTTTTTAGAAGGTCTAGCAGGCCATTCCCCACAGTTCCGATACCAGCTATTGCTATCTTTGTTTTATTTGTTTTCACAAATTAATATATCAGAAAAATTTCTGTTCGTTGATTCGCTCTTGTACCAGCAGGCATGTTCTCTTTAAACAAAGGTTTTGTATCAGAAACAGCTTCGGTAATTAAATTAGTACTGGGAAAACTGTGTTTATTAAGGAAAATATTTGCAACTGATTGAGCTCTTTGATCAGATATATTAAAATTAACCAATTTATGTTTTGCTAATGGCATGTCTTTAGTTCGTTTGCTAGCATGACCAACTATCTTAATTTTTGCATTTCTAGTTTTAGCAATATTTGCGACTTTCTTTATCTTTTTTAAACCAATATTATCAACTTTGCTTGAACCGCTATAAAAATTTATGGTTGCAACTCTGTACTGAATTTTATCTTCTATATTGAGTTTAGAAATAATAGACTCCACTCTCTCAAAACTTTGCTGTTCAACAGGCGCTTTATCAGTTAACTCAATTTCTTCTGGTTCTTTAACTTCTTCAATTTGTTCTTCTTTTTGGTCTAATAAAACACTATCGTATTCTTGGGCTGGAACTGGCTCTAGCTTTTCATCCGCTATTTCAAGCTTTTCTTCAGATTGATTTTCTTCAACAGTAGAAAATTGTTCATCTTGCTCTGATTGAATATCTGACAAAAGTTGTCCAACTTCGTCTATCGGAACCTCAGATAAATCATCGTCTTCACTTCCTATAATATCGGAAACTGAAATACAACTGGTAATAAAAAGTAGTACAAATAAGATTATGAATTTTTTACTATTTTTCATCATTTAACTTCCTTTAAGGTAAAGTATAAATCATTAATTTGATTCTTAAACTATTTTTTTAAAAATTCTTTGCTAAGATTATAATATACATCTGGAGTATTAATTAATAATTTTTCCTCCGTATCAGAAATTTTTCTTATTAGCTTTCCAGGATTACCTGCCCATAATTCCCTACTTTTGACAATTGTACCCGGAGTAATTAATGCTCCAGCTGCTACAAATGCAAAATCCTCAATCTTAGCTTGATCTAATATTATTGACCCCATTCCAATTAAGGAATTATTGCCAATTTCACAAGCATGTATTGTTGCATTATGACCTACTGTAACATTGTCTAATATAATTGTTGGACTTCCTTTCTTACCTTTTGCTGAAAATCCGTAAGAAGAAACATGAATAATGGTTCCATCTTGTATATTACATTTCTTACCAATTCTTACAAAATTCACATCTGCTCTTATCACTGTATTAAACCAAATATTTGTCTGACTACCAATTTCAACATCACCAACAATCATCACACCGTCGGCTAAGAATACATCAGGCTTTATTTCAGGTTCTTTATTTTTGTATCTTAAAACTTTACTCATTAAATTAATGACTCCGTTTCATCAAAATCAAACATTATATTCATATTTTGAATAGCTTGACCTGATGCGCCTTTGACTAAATTATCAATACAGCTAACTAAAACAATTTTCTTTTTTGAATAATCAGTAAATACATTCATTGCTAATATATTCGTATCCTTTACTTCTTTTATTGAAGGAATTTTTGATTTTGGATAAATTTTTACAAATGGTTCATCTTTGTAATAATCAATTAGAACTTTAAGGTAGTCTTTTTCATCGAATTCTTTTTTAAAATAAATAGTAGACTGTATTCCAGAAACTATTGGCAAAATATGAGGTACGAAAGTGAAGTCTATATTTTCCCCAAAATTATCAATCTCTTGTTTTATTTCTGGATAATGTTTATGCTGATTGATTGAATAAGAGAAAAAGTTTTCACTAATTTCTGAAAATATATTTTCAACAATTGGTCTTTTCCCGGCTCCACTAATACCAGATTTTGAATCAATAATAATATCTTTAATACCAAATTTTCTCTCTTTAATGAGTGGTATTAAAGGAATGAGTATTGAGGTTGGGTAACAGCCTGGATTGGCAATAAATTTTTCTTTTCTAATCTTTTCTCTATAAATTTCTGAGAGACCGTATACGAACTTTTTTTTTAAATCTAATGATTCATGGCTTAAATTATAAAACTTTTCATATTCATCATTTGAAGATATTCTAAAATCACCGGATAAATCTATAATAGGTATATCAAAATTTAAATTTTTAATGATTTCTTTTTGAAGATTTCCATTAGGCAAACAGCTAAAAATAAGATCCGTTTTCTGAAAATTGAATTTCTCATAATCTGTTATCTTCATATCTGATAACTTATCAAGATTAACATATAACTCACCAAGTGTTTTTCCTAGAGTTGATTTTCCAAAAACAGCTTGAATGTTGACCTCTTTATGTTTTATCAAATATTTTAGAAGTTTGCCTCCGGTATAACCGGAAACACCGAAAATGCATACATTTATACCCATCTACTATCTTTTGGAGAATTGAGGACTTCTTCTTGCTTTATGCCTTCCGAATTTCTTTCTCTCTACTTTTCTAGCGTCTCGTGTCAGGAAACCAGCCTTTTTTAATTTTTTCCTTAAAGTTGGGTCTAGATGCACTAGAGCTCTGCTAATACCATGCCTCAAGGCACCAGCTTGACCCGAAAGCCCTCCACCGGCAACAGTTGAAAATATCTCAAGTTTATCCAAATTATCTGTTTTAAAAAGAGGTTCCTCCAGAATGGTACTATAGATTTTTCTTTTAAAGTAAGTTTTGCTATCCTTCCCATTAACAGAAATTTTTTTCTCTCCATATTTAATCCAAACTCTTGAAACAGATCTCTTTCTTCTTCCAGTGGCATAAGCTCGACCTAATTTATCTAATTTAGATTTTTCAACATCTGCATCTAATGGAACAGGTTCAGAGTTTTTTTTTTCTAATTCATTTTCAGACATTAATTTATCTTATTCTTTCTATTAATAACTCCAAAATTATAGTTTTCTGGTTTTACGGATTCAAGATTATGATTCTGATCTTTAAAAATTCTAAGATTAGTCAATTGTTGTTTTGACAAAGCATTAGATGACATCATTCTTTCAACAGCTCTTTTTATTACAAATTCTGGGTTATTCCCTTTAATAATGTCTTTAAACAAAGTTTCCTTGAGACCCCCAGGATAACCTGTGTGTTTATAGTACTTTTTTTGTTTGCCCTTATTTCCAGTTAACATAACATTCTTGGCATTAATAACTATTACGTTGTCACCACAGTCAAGATGAGGGGAGAAAGTAGGCTTGTGCTTTCCTCTAAGAAGTGAAGCAATTTTCACCGCCAACCTACCTAATACCAAGCCATTTGCATCGATTAGGTACCATTTTTTCTTAATTTCACTTTTTTTTAAACTGTAGGTTAACATAATCTTAGCAAAATAACTTATAATTAACTACTGTCAACATTTAAACAAAGTTTTATATTTTTTTTGCCCATTCTAAATATGCAGTATTAACACTATCATTTTTAAGCCTAGTAAAAAATGGTATGTCATAAGGATGATGATTTTTAAGTAATTTTTCAAAAGATTTTTTTTTTTAATGAAGTTTTTACAATTAAGATTATTTCTTTACTTGAAATGATTTTTCCATCTTCTTTGTAAAAACTCTCAACATTTTTAATAATATTTACGCAAATGATTTCTTTTTCTGAAAGAATTATATTTGATAGTTTTCTTGCATCTTCAATATTTCCGCAAGTTGTATAAAAAATATTGATCATATTAGTTGTTAATATTGGTCGGGGCGACTGGATTTGAACCAGCGACCTCCCGCCCCCCAGACGGACGCGCTGACCAGGCTGCGCTACGCCCCGTTGAATATTTTAAATTTAATTTCATCTATAATATCTTCTATTTCATTTATTAATTCTTTTTCTTCATTGTAGATTTTTTTTGTATTTTTTAAAAAATTATTGGCCCCTTCAATTGAAAACTTTTGTTCATAAAGTAAATGTTTTATTTCTTTCAAAATTTGCAAATGATCTTTAGAATAGTATCTCGTGCCATTAGGTTTCTTTATAGGCTTTAAAAAAGAAAATTTAGATTCCCAAAATCTTATTACATGTATAGGCAAGTTTGTTTCTAAAGAAACTTCTCCTATCTTTTTTAGAGCCTCATTTTTTTTCACTTTTTTCGACCATATTAGCGTTTATAAAGTTTAAAAGAAAATTAGATGATTTAAACTTCACAATATTCCTTTGTTTTATTATAACTTCCTCTTTAGTTTTTGGGTTTCTTCCAACTCTTGGTTTTTTATTTTTAATTTGAAAGTTACCGAAGTTGACTATCTTTACATCTTTATGAGATTTTAATTGATTAAGAATTATATCAATAAAAGTTTCAAAAAAATACTGACACTCTCTTTTAGACAAACCAATATTCTCATTCAAATAATTTACTACCAACGCCTTTGTTACAACTTTTTTTGACATGAGAAAATTATATATATCATAACTTCAAAATACAACTACCCCAGGTTAATCCTCCACCGATAGCGCACAAAGCTAATAAATCATTTTCTTTTATTTTACCACTTTCTATAGAACTAGAAAGAGCCAAAGGTATTGATGCTGCAGATGTATTAGCATGAAGTTTTACGGTACTTACAGTTTTTTCTTCGCTTATTCCAATCTTCTTAGCTGTACTTAAAATAATTCTTTGATTTGCCTGATGTGGTATAAACCAGTCTATATCGTTTATACTTAAATTACAGTCTTTAAGGGCCTCTAATGTTGATTCGGAAAGCTTATTTACTGCTTGTTTAAAAATATCCTGCCCATCCATCCTTATTTTTCCAACTTTTTGATTCTTTGACGGACCTCCATCACTAAACAAACTATCGTGCCATGATCCATCTGAATAAAGCTTTGTTGATAAAACACCTTTATTCTGATTAGAAGCACTTAGGATAACTGCACCCGCTCCATCTCCAAATAATACACAAGTCCTTCTATCTTCCCAATCTACTATTTTTGACAATGTTTCAGCACCAATAACCAAAATATTCTTTGCTTTGTTACACTTAATTAAAGAATCTGCAATTTGAAGGGAATATATAAATCCAGAACAAACAGCTTGAATATCAAAAGCAGGAATATTTTTCATTTTTAATTGATTTTGTACTTTGGTAGCTGTTGATGGAAAAGTGTCATCCGGAGTTGTTGTTGCTAAAATAATACAATCAATTTGATTACTTGTTAAATTTGCATTTTTTAAAGCATTGTTAGCAGCAATAATTGCGAGATCGGAAGTTAACTGATTCTTTTCAGCAACATGTCTTTGTTTGATCCCTGTTCTAGAAAAAATCCATTCATCAGAAGTGTCAATAAATTTTTTAAAATCGTTATTTGTTAGAACCTTCTTAGGTAAAGAGTATCCATGACCGAGAATCTTTGAATTAATAGGCATAAGTTAATATAACTCTAGTTTTTTTTCTATTTGATTTATATATGAATTTTCAATAAGAGAAACGGCAACACTGATCGCATTGCAGAAACCAAATGCATCAGTACCTCCGTGACTTTTTACTACTATTCCGTTCAAGCCAAGTAAAACAGCTCCGTTATATTTTCTAGGATCAATCCTAGTTTTAAATCTATTTAATGCTGGTTTAGAAAGCAGATAACCAATTTTGGAAACGAACGAACTGTTATAAGAATTTTTTAGGAATGTAAAAATTAATTCAGCAACACCCTCAGCTGTTTTTAGAGCAATATTTCCTGAAAATCCGTCGGTTACAACTACATCTACAACACCTTTATTTATATCATTTCCCTCAACAAAACCGTGAAAATTAATTTTTTTTTCAATTTGACTTAAATCTGAGTGAGTTTGTTTTACTACGCTATTTCCTTTAGTGTGCTCAGAACCGACATTTAATAAACCAATTTTTGGTTTTTGAATTCCTAAAACTGTTTGAGAAAAAATATCACCCATTAATGCAAACTGAAACAGATTTTGATTAGTACAATCAACGTTTGCTCCTAGATCAAGAATAACAGTTTGTCCCTTGAGAGTAGGCATTAATCCAGCTATTGCTGGTCTATTTATTCCTTTTAATGTCCGAAGTACAAATTTTGATATGGCCATTAAGGCTCCTGTATTACCAGCTGAAACAAAACCATCAGCTTTCTGACTTTTAACCTCGTTTATTCCCAAACGCATACTAGATTTTTTAAGTTTTCTAAGAGCATTAACAGGTTCATCGTCTGATTTAATATTTTCGACAGTGTTAATGAATTCTATGTTATCTATTTTATTTTGCTTTAACTGAATAGACGATTTTTTCTTATCACCAAATAACTTGAACTTAACATTAGGAAAAATTTTTGATGCCATTTTTACGCCCTGAATGGTAGCATCGGGGCCATAATCTCCTCCCATAACATCAATGGCCAATACTATCTGTTTCAAAATTTACCTTAGTTTTGATTTTCAATATCTGAATCTTCGTCTGTAATCGATTCAGATTTATCAATGATTTCTTTTTTGTTGTAATATCCACAAGATAAACAAACATGGTGAGCTAATTTTAATTCTCCGCAATTCGGACACTCTACAGCATTTGTTCCAAACTGTGAATCATGAGATCTTCTCTTTCCTCTTCTAGATGGGGTGGTTTTTCTTTTAGGGACCGCCATTTTATTTCCTTAAAATTAGTAATCTAGACTTGTACATAAAATTTGATTAAATAACAATATATTTTTAAAAAACTTTACGGTCCTAAAAAAATTTTAACTCCCAAAAATCTGTAAGGTCCATTTTTTTTAAATTTAAAATGTTTATTTTTAAGTATTTCTGAATTATTTCAATATCTATTTTTTTTGAAAAATTTTTAGAGATTATTCTGTTAATTTGTTTTTGGTTTAAATTTTCTATTTTGTCAAATAAACTTGAATATGCATAAAGTCGTCCATAAAAGTTTTCAACAATTGTTCTAATTTTCTTTCTTAAACTTGTTTCAGATCCTCCTAATTCTATAATCATACCTTCCATATCTTTAATAAATTTCTTTATTAAATATTCAGAATATTTATGATTTAAGTTTTTTAACCTCATATACCACAATACTATTATCAAATTTATTTGAAAAAAGTCTCTAAAAATTTCAATATCATTAATTTGATTTTTCTTAAAATAAAAAAGATCTTTTGATTGTTCTGCAATTTTATTGTAAATAAGATCTAATTTTTTTTTTTGAGGATTTAAAAAAAACAAAATGAAACCTTTTTTTATATTTTTAGTATTTAGTTTGTTAACTTCTTGTGTTTCGAAAAAATTTGTTAATGGTAACTTACCAGATGCTGACACACTCTCAATACTTAAAATTGGAAAAGATAATAAACTTTCTGTCAGCCAAATTTTAGGCGAACCCTCTTTCAAAGGAAGTTTGGGTGACAATTCCTATTATTATATGGGAACACTTAAATCAAAAGTTGCATTTCTAAAACCCGACGTGGAAGCTCAATACATTTTAGAACTGAAATTTAATAAAAAAAATACACTTAAAAATATATATTTCTATGATAAATCTTCATCAACTAAAGTTGCCATGTCTACGCTCGAAACGAAAAGTGGTGGTTCAAAACAAACTTTATTACAACAGCTCCTTGGAAATTTTGGTGTTCCAGGGATGAAACGTGGAGGGCCTATTTTGGGAAGTGGTAAAGCGGATGACTAGAATTTATTTAAGACAACATGGATAATAAGAGTATCGAAACAATATTTATTATCTTAATCATTGGATTAATTGCCGGCCCGGCAGTATCTTTATAAGGATCTCCAACAGTATCTCCAGTTACAGCTGCCTTGTGAGCACTTGAATTTTTACCTCCAAAATTGCCGTCCTCTATATATTTCTTAGCATTGTCCCAAGCACCACCACCTGATGTCATGGATATAGCTACAAAAAGGCCTGTAACTATCGTCCCCAGTAGCATTGCGCCTACTGTTGTAAAAGCAGGGCCAGAATCACCGGCAATAATATAAATTACGTAATATGTAATGAAAGGTGCTAGAACAGGTAACATGGAAGGCAATATCATTGCTATGATTGCCTCTTTTGTAAGAATATCAACAGCTTTTCCATACTCTGGTTTAGATTTACCAGTCATAATACCCTTATTCTCTGCAAACTGTCTTCTTACCTCTGTTACAATCTTTTCTGCAGTTTTTCCGACAGCTGTCATACCCATTGATCCAAAAAGATATGGCAACATTCCTCCAATTAGCAAACCTACAACAACATAAGGATCATCTAAGGCAAACTTAATATCTAAGTTAGGGAAGTAGTATTTTAAATCTTGCGTATATGCACCAAATAAAACAAGTGAAGCTAGTCCAGCAGATCCAATAGCGTAGCCTTTTGTAACTGCCTTTGTAGTATTTCCTACTGCGTCCAAGGCATCAGTAGTTTTTCTCACATTATCTGGTAAATTAGACATTTCTGCAATACCCCCAGCATTATCTGTAACTGGACCGTATGCATCTAAAGCAACAATCATACCTGCTAGAGCTAGCATTGTAGTTGCAGCAATAGAAATGCCATATAAACCAGCAAACTTATAAGACAAAACAATTCCAAGAATTATTACAATGGTTGGAAGTGCTGTAGATTGCATTGAAACGGCAAGACCCTGAATAATATTTGTTGCGTGACCAGATTGAGATGATTTTGCAACTGATTTAACAGGACCAAATTCTGTACTTGTATAATATTCAGTTATCCATACGATTAAACCGGTAACAGACAATCCTATTATGGCACAAAAAAATAAGTCAACACCTAAAAAAGACTCAATAAATAAATCACTATTGATAATTAGTCTATCAGTACCAATAAAGAAATCAGTAACAAAATATATTAATAAAATAGAAACTAATGCTGTAATAATTAAACCTTTGTATAAAGCCCCCATAATATTCTGTGAACCGTCTGCTAATTTGACATAATAGGCACCGATCAACGAAGAGATGATGCATACACCTGCTATAAGAAGTGGAAACATCATAAACATTTGTTGATCAGCCGCATCGAATAATATAAGACCTAAAACCATAGTACCAACAATAGTAACGGCATAGGTTTCAAAGAGATCTGCTGCCATACCCGCGCAATCACCTACATTATCGCCAACATTATCTGCAATTACTGCTGGGTTTCGTGGATCATCTTCAGGTATTCCAGCTTCAACTTTTCCGACAAGGTCGGCTCCAACATCCGCTCCTTTCGTAAAAATTCCACCACCCAATCTTGCAAAAATTGAAA
>MDSZ01072096.1_pt1 | contig 13925 bp, 12 predicted proteins | sample 811201 | NCBI WGS metagenome assembly MDSZ01 (sample SAMN05326647, study PRJNA326480) | marine metagenome | isolation source: seawater | place: Indian Ocean: North | collected 2010
AGTTAATTGTATAAGTCCTGGAGGAATTTTAGACAAGCAACCTAGAAACTTTATAAAAAAATATAAAGAAAGCTGTTTATCAAAAGGTCTAATGGACTCGCAAGATCTTAATGGTGTTGTTGAATTTTTAATCTCTGATAAATCAAATTTTATTAATGGTCAAAATATCATTATTGATGATGGCTGGTCGCTTTAAATTGAAAAATTTAATTATTTAAATTCATTTTCAAAATGAAAAAAAAATATAATTCTTAGTAAAAAAATCTTTTTTATATTCAAAAATGATATCAGGTATTAACTTTTTATTTAAATTTTTAAATTCAAAGCAGAAAACAAGATTTTTTTCTCTGCTTATTATTATGATAATTTCAAGTTTTTTTGAAATTATTAGTATTTTAAGTTTAGTTGAGTATGTGAATTTTCTAAGTGAGAATAAAGTAGGATTTTTATTTAATTTTATTAATCAAAAATTAAACTTCAATTTTATTGGGCTAAATATTAAGAACTTTAGTTTTATTTTAATTGTTATTTTTCTTTTAAGCACGATCTTAAATTTATTTTCTATTTATCTTCTTTCAAAATTTACTCTTCAAACTGGAGGTGAAATGGAAAGTAAATTATTCGAATATTATTTAAGAAGAGACTACTTATTTCATTTAGAAACCACATCATCAAAACTTTACAATAATATTTTTGAATTGGTAAAAAGAATAACAAAATTTGTTATGTTTCCTCTGATGATCATAATATCGAAAATATTATTTATATTACCATTATTTTTTGGATTACTAGTCTTTAAAACACAGATAACATTTTTTGCGATGTTAATGTTCGCAGTTTTATATGTTTTAATCTTTCAAATATTCAGAAAAAAGATGGTATTTTTGGGGAAATTACAATCAAAAGTTACCGAAGAAAAATTTACAATTTTAAATCAAGGTTTTGGTGGAATAAAAGAAGTTAAAATTTTAAATAAATTTGAATTTTTTAAAAAGTATTACGATATTCTTTACAATCAGCTAGTTTCGATCCAAGTAGTGAGGGAAATTGTTGGAAAATTTCCAAGATATCTAATTGAACTAATAGTAGTTTCGGCATCTATTTTATTAATCCTATATTTTAGTAATAACCTTAAATTTAACTTTAATGAAATTATTATTAATCTCTCATTTTTTCTTATTATAGCTTATAAAATTATCCCAGCTCTTCAACAGGTTTACTATAACTTTATTTACCTTAAAAATCATTTACCAGCAGTTTCTGAATTATCAAAAGATTTGAAAAATTCAAAAAAAATTGTGGGTTTAAACAATTCAAATCGGGTTTTAAAAAATTTTACTTCTTTAGAAATTAAAGATTTGTTTTTCAAATATAAAACCAGCCAAAGTAAAATATTACATAAAATAAATTTTAAGATTTTAAAAGGTCAAAAAATTGCTATCACAGGATTAAGTGGTTCTGGCAAAACTACACTTATAAATATTTTGTTGGGATTAATCAATTTTAATAAAGGTAAAATCATTATTAATAATAAAACATTAAAAAAGAACGATATATTATCTTGGCAAAATTTAATAGGATTTGTTTCACAATCTATCTTTCTTACAGAAAGATCAATTAAAGAAAATATAGCTTTCGGAATACCGAAAAACAAAATAAATAATTCAAAAGTAAAAAAACTTATAAAAATTTGTAATCTTAACAAAGTAGTAAAGAATTTACCAAAAAAAGAAAACACTTTAATTGGAGAGAGAGGAGCAAAATTTTCGGGTGGTCAACAGCAAAGATTAGGAATCGCAAGAGCTTTGTACACAGATCCCTCAGTTATAATTTTAGACGAAGCTACAAATGCGTTAGATTTGAAAACAGAGAATGAAATTTTGAAATCTATATATAAATTTAAAAAAGATATTACTGTAATTATTATTTCACATAGATTAGAACTAATTAAAAAATTTGATAAAGTATTATTTATAGACAATGGTAAAATCCAAGGATTTGAAAAATATAATGTACTTTATAATCGTAACCCGAAATTTCGTGAACTAGCCTCTAACAGATTCAAGGAGTTTGTTTAATCAAGAATAAAATTTTAAAATTAATGTTAGACTTTAAAGATATTTTGAATTAAAAATTTTAGATGTCAATTTTTTTTGTTGCAGAAATAGGTATAAATCATAATGGAGATATGAAAATATGTAAGCAGCTAATAGATTTAGCCTCAGAAGCTGGTTGTGATGCTGTTAAATTTCAAAAAAGAGATATTGATTCAGTTTATAGTAAAGAGTTGTTAGATAGTCCAAGAGAAAGTCCATGGGGTAAAACCCAAAGAGAACAAAAAATGGGTCTTGAACTTAATAAAGAAAACTACCAAGAAATTGATAAATATTGTAATGAAAAAAAAATAGATTGGTTTGCTTCTTCTTGGGATCTTAAAAGTCAAAGTTTCTTGAGAGATTTTAATTGCAAATATAATAAAATAGCATCTGCAATGTTAGTAAACTTAGAATTACTTAAAATGGTTTCAGAGGAAAAAAAACATACATTTATTTCTACTGGGTTGAGTACTATGCAAGACATTGAAAACGCAGTTAGAATTTTTAGAGATAATAATTGCCCATTTGAGTTAATGCATTGTGTTTCGACGTATCCAATGAAAGATTCTGATGCTAATCTTAAAACAATTTTAACACTTAAAGAAAAATTTAATTGTAACGTTGGTTATAGTGGTCATGAAGCGGGCTTGACTATATCTTATGCTGCTGCTGCTTTAGGAATTTCATCATTAGAGAGACACATAACTTTGGATAGAGCAATGTATGGATCAGATCAGGCCGCATCATTAGCCCCTCCTGGATTAAAAAAAATAGTACCAGAAATTAGAAAAATAGAAAAAGCTTTAGGAGATGGAGTTAAGAGAGTTTTAAAAGATGAAGTTCCAATTGCAGAAAAATTACGAGCACACCTAAAATAAATTTAAACAAATTCGCTTGATGAAGATTGTTTCATTAATACCCGCACGAAAAGGAAGCAAAGGTATTAAAAATAAAAATTTGATTGATTTATGTGGTAAGCCATTAATTTATTATTCAATTCAAGCTTCTATAAATTCTTTAGTTGAAGAGACATGGGTAAGTTCTGATTCTGACGAAATATTAAAAACCTCTAAACAATTAGGATCAAAAACTATCAAGAGGCCTAAAAATTTATCTAAGGACAAATCAACAAGTGAGTCAGCACTAATTCATTTTGCAAAAAATATTGATTTTGATATTTTAGTTTTTATACAATGCACTGTTCCATTAATTAAATCTAACGATATAAATAAAGGAATTAAGAAAATGAAAAATTATGACTCTGTTGTTTCAGTTACTGAAACTAATCAAATGTTTTGGAACTTAAATGGTCCTCTCTATGACATAAATAACAGATCAAGACGTCAAAATAGTATTAAAAGATATTTAGAAACAGGGAGTATTTTTATTACAACAAAAAAAAATTTATTTAAATCAAATAATAGATTATCAGGAAAAATTGGTTTGTTAGAAATTCCAAAACATAGATCGTTTGATATTGATGATTATGACGATTTAAAAATAGTTAAATCAATAATGAAATCTAAAGAATTTGATAATGAATAAAAACTTCTTGATTACGGGCGCTTCCACAGGACTTGGTGAAAAATTTACTTTGTTAGTTTCAGATATTGCAAAAAATTTAATTATTATTGGTAGAAATAAAACAAAGCTTATTAAATTAAAAAAAAATATTTATAAAATTAATCCAAAAGTTAATGTGGTTTATTTTATAGAAGATTTATCAAATTTTTCAGGAGCGAGTAACTTAATTAAAAAATTTAATAAACAAAAAAAAATTAAATTTATAGACGTGTTGGTAAATTCTGCAGCAAACTTTACAGTAAAAAAAATTGAAAATATTTCTCCTGATCAGATTAAAAAAGATTTTCAATTAAATGTAATTTCCCCATTTATACTTTCAAAATATTTTGGATTAAAAATGAAAAAAAAAAATAAGGGAATAATTTTTAATATAGGATCTTCATCTTCCTATGATTGTTCGGAAAATACATCAATTTACTGCGCCACAAAACATGCTTTATTAGGAATGTCAAAAGCCTTCAATTCTGAATTGAAAAAGTATGGTGTAAAATCAATTTTTATAGCACCTGGATCTATGAAAACAAAGATGGGAAGAAAAGTTAAAAATCAAGATTATAATACTTTCATTGAGCCCGAAGAAGTTGCAATTTTAATGAAAAATTTATTAAAGAGAGGAAAAAGTATTTTTATAGATGAAATAAAAATAAAAAGAGCAGTATATAGATGAGCATCAAAATTGATTTAACTGGGAAAAATGTTTTAATTACTGGGGCTGGAGGAGATATTGGATCAGCTATTACTAAAAAATTTCTTGAAGCTGGTGCAAATTGTTTTTGCTTTGATAAATATTTTAAAAATCTAAAAAGAGACAAAATTAAAAATAAATTTTTAAATAAAGTCACTTTAATAAAAGTAGATTTTGAAAAAAAAAATTTTACTCAAACTTTTTTAAAAAATCTAAATAAAAATTTAAAAATAGATGTTTTGATTAATAATGCAGGCTTCACATCATCTCAAAAATTTTTAAAATATAGTTTAAAAAATTGGAACAAAACTTTAAATATTAATTTGACAACACCCTTCATACTTTCACAAATAATATCTAAAAAATTTATGGTTTCAGGATCTAGCATAATAAATATTACTAGTCTTGCTGCTGAATTAGGTTTCCCCGATAACGTTGCTTACGTATCTTCAAAAGGTGGCTTAAAACAATTGACCAAAGCTATGGCAATAGATTTAGCTGAAAAAAATATAAGAGTAAATTCTATTGGTCCAGGTTATGTAAAAACTAAAATGACTAGAAAAAGTTGGTCAAATATGAAAAAAAGAAAAAGCAGGTCTGAAAGAATAATTTTAAAAAGATGGGCTGAGCCTCAAGATATTGCAAATACATGTCTTTTTTTAGGATCAAATCTTGCAAATTATATTAATGGTCAAGAAATATATGTTGATGGAGGATGGATATCAAAAGGGCTTAAAAATGATGAGTAATAAAATAATTATTTAATAATTAAATTTCTTCTTCGAAAAAAGATTGTTTGTTAAAAAAAAAAAATATTAATTAAACTGTATGAATCGTAAATTACTTAAAAATTCAAAAAAAATTATTTATAAAATTGTTAAAGATTATGATGGAAATTTAATTCAAAAATGTAATAATTTTGAAAATTTCACAGGTAGAGACATTGATTGTATTTATTTAAAAAAAAATAAAAATAATCCAGAGTACAAAAATATTATTACTATTAATAAAGATTTTAACAACTTAAGATTATATATTAATCAATTCAAAAATATAAATTATCTAAGTCTTGATATTGAGGAGCTTTCTACAATACCTAATAATATAAGACAAATTTATACAAAAAATTTTAATCAAAAAATATTATGTAAAAATACTAGATTGAGTCATTTGGATAAAAAAAGCATAATATTTTTTAAGTTGTATAAATATTTTTGTATAACGATAAATTCATTTGATCAGCTTCGAGATTTAAAAAATGATATAAAAAAATTAAATAAATCGGATTTCTCTTTAATTTTCAATTCAATTGACAAAGCTTTTCCAAATGAAGCTCCAATAATGAAAAAATTTATTTCATGGGAATTTAATAAATTTCATAAAAACAAAGATATAAATAAATTTTTTTTAAATTTAAAAAAAATTAGACAAAATAAAAGATTAATATTTAACGGAAAATTAATCTTAAAAAATGTTTTTTTTTTAAAAAATTTTCTTTATGCGCTGATTTTTGGATCAAAAGCTAAATGGAAAAATAATCATAACCCCATGCCAGCAATTGCAATAATTGGAAATGATGGATGTGGCAAAACTACTATTGTCAATTACATCAGAAAAAATTTTTTTAAAATGGATCCATTAATTCTCGATATGAAAGGATCAAAACCCTTTTTTTCATTTGTTTTCAAGATAAGAAAAATGATAAAAAAAATTGTGTCTATCACCTTTGTTAATAAGATTTATTATTTAAAAGTGTTTTTTTTGTTTTTAGGTGAGATTTTGGATTTTTTGGACAAATTCATCAAGTACAGAATTGGTATGGCATGGGCAGATGCGGGTTATGGATTAACTATATTCGAGAGGTATCCAACTGATAGAGTTAGAGGTGAATTCCCCAATAATAAAAATAAATATTTTCCTTTAGAACAATTCTTTCCTTTCCCAGATGGCATGGTTTATTTAGATGTTCTGCCCAAGGATTCAATAAAAAGAAAAAAAGGGGACGGTCATACTATTCAAGAAATGATTAGTAAAAGAAAAAATTACTTAAGTTTAATAAAAGAATTTGATGAGGTTGAGTCGATAACCTTTTCTAAAAATATTAACAAAAAAATTATTAAAATAAAAAACTATATTTTTAAATTATATTCAAAAAAGAAAAAAATAATTAAAAAAAATAAAAAAAATATTAGAATGAAATGGAAAAAAAATTATAATAGAAAACTAGCTGGTAAAAATTTAGATAGATCACAAAAAGAGTCTTTCTTTTGAAAACAAAATTAAATAAAATTAAAAGTGAAGTATTGTATGTTTCTCCCAGCGAGGTCAAATATTGTATTTTTCCCTCAAAATTTTGTGATTATAATCAATTTGATTTAAGCAGAATACATCCTCATGCTGGAGTTAACAGAGGAGTTTTTGATGAGAACACTGATGGCTATGTTAAGTTTAATTCAAAAGATTGGGACAAAAAACCAGGTGTAATATTTACCAAGCTTTTGGAATTTGTAGCATTAAAAAATCATTATACAGGTAAACAAAATTGGAAAAATTCTAAATTTGCAATAAGGAATGTAAATTATATTAAATGTAATAACAGTGTAAGAGGTTTTACTAATTACAAAGAATATTTAAAAACAAGAGAAAAACAAATAGACGACTTGTTTAATTCGATAATAAAAAAAGGCATCCATGACTATTATGAATATAAGAAAAAAAATATTAGATTAATGTCTGGTTCTCATAAGGATAACATTTCAGTGGTATTGACCGGAAATAATGAATTATTTTTCAATAATCGCGGTCATCATAGACTTTCAATAGCAAAAATATTAAAGTTAAATGAAATTCCAATTAATATCGTTGTTGCAAAATCAAAAAAAGAAATCGAAAAATTTTATTTAATTAATAAAAAATACAAAGTTAGATCAAGAAATATTCGAAATAAAAAACAATATTGATATTAAAAATTTTCCCTTTAAATACGCTTAGTAATAAATAATATTATAAAATATTACTAGTTGTTAAATTTGATATTATAATAATAATCAATGCAAAAATATTTTTTACTACCATTCAAATATCTTTTTTATTTTTTAATTGTAATTACTTGTTATCTTAATCTACCAATTGTTTGTGCTTATTTAATTAAAATCTCACTTTTTAAACCAAAGTTTTTTAGAAAAAAAATAAAAGCTAAAAAGATTTTTATTGTTCTTAATAGAGAGATTGGAGTTAGAGATATAGAGATAATTTATAAATCTCCAAATTCTAATTTAGAATTTTTATTTATGAGAAGAAGTATCCCTAAGTTAATTTTTTTTTGTTTTTCAAATAGAAAAAAATTTTTTTTCAATTATTTAAAACCAACTATGAATATTCAAGATTATTTCAATCAAAATAAGAAAAATAAAATAAAACACGAAAAGTTTTGGATAGATGTTATTTTAAATTTAAAAAAATATTTTAACGATAAAACTATAAATTTTATTACTTTTAATTTTGACTATTATACCGAGGCTGCATTGTACGTTGGCTGTAATAAAAATAATATTTCAACAAAACTTTGGCACAAGGAAGGTATCCAAACTGATCAAGATGGAGAACATAGGATGAATACAACTTTTCTTAAATTAAGACATATGTTTAAATATTTTTCTCATATTTCAGTATATAATGAGACAACAAAAAAAAGATTTGTTAGATTAGATAAAGCAAATTTAAAAAAAATAAGTGTAAATGGTTGTCCAAGGATAACTGATTTTATTTCAAAGAAAAAATATCGAAGAAAGCCTAAAAATATATTATTTTTACCCTTTGATGTTAGAAGGGGAATTACTAAAATAAAAGAAAATAAAAATTTAAATTTTAAATTATCTTTAAACAAAGTTTTAAAAGTTTTAAATGAACTTTCAAGCAACAAACTTTTTAATATTATAGTTAAATACAAACACAATTCTGCTGATAAAATTAGTAATAAAATTAATAAAAGAATAAAAATATTCAAAACAGGTTCTTCTGAGAAGTTTATTAATGAAGCTGATATAGTAATTGGTCAGAATTCAGCAGCAACAATTGAGGCTTTGGTTAATGGGAAATACGTACTTGTTCCCTTTTTTGAAAAAAATTTAAAACTTAGAAAATATTTACTTAATTTTAGTAGTGATATTGTTTACACTTCAGAAGAAAAAATGAAAAAAAAAATCATAAATTTGACAAAAAAAAAAGTTGAATTTCCTGTAAATACTAAAAAATTCAAAAAGACCATCCAATATTATTTGGGTGATCCTAATAATGTTATAGAAAGATATAGAAATTTTTTAAATCTTTAGGTAAATGCTCATCGTGTACTACCGAATTTACATTGATGTGATTATGTTGATAAATGGAAAAAATAAATAAAGTCTTATCTCTTTTAACTCCTCGCGAGCGTAGACAGGCATTTTTGTTGATGCTGATGCTATTAGTGATGGCTCTTTTAGATGCAATTGGTGTAGCATCTATTTTACCATTTATATCAGTCTTAACGAATCCTGACCTTATAGAAACGAATTCAATTTTGAATGCTATGTTTAAATTATCAAGTACATTTGGAGTTGAAAATAACAAACAATTTCTTTTTGTTCTGGGAATTATAGTTTTTATATTTTTAGTTGTTTCAATAGTCTTCAAAGCTTTTACTACTTATGTACAATTAAGTTTTGTTCAAATGAGAGAGTACAGTATTGGAAAACGTTTAGTTGCAGCATATTTACATCAACCCTATAGCTGGTTTTTAAATAGGCATAGTGCAGAACTTGGAAAAAACATTTTATCAGAAGCAGGTATGGTGGTTGGTGGTTTTTTAAAACCATTAATTGATGTGACAGCTAGAGTAATGATTGCAATCACACTTATTATATTATTGATTTTAGTTGATCCAAAACTTGCGATAATAATTGGATTTACACTTGGTGGAGCCTATTTAGCTATTTTTTATTTTATGCGAAGCTTTTTAAAAAAAATTGGTAAAAGACGTTTGATACATAATGATATTCGTTTTAAATCAGTTAATGAGGCATTTAGTGCAGCAAAAGAAGTTAAAGTTGGGGGATTAGAAGGAATATATATTAAATTATTTTCCAACTCTGCAAAAATTTATGCTCGTGCATCAGCGGCTTCAGTTGTTATTGGACAATTACCTCGTTTCTTTTTGGAAGTCATTTCTTTTGGTGGAGTCTTGTTGATCATACTTTATATGATGGGTCAATCGGATAATTTTAATAGTGCCTTGCCAATTATAAGCTTATATGTTTTTGCTGGTTATCGTTTAATGCCTGCACTTCAGCAAATTTATGCTTCCTTTGTTACTGCTACTTACTCTGCTCCAACAATTGACAAATTAATAAGTGATATTCAAAAACTTAAACCTTTACAATCAAATCAGGATGAAGATGTGTTACCATTAAATAAAGAAATCACTTTAAAAAATATCTATTACAACTATCCAAATGCATCAAGAACAGCTTTAAAAAATATTAGCTTTATAATACCTGCAAAATCCACTGTAGGGATAGTTGGTGCTACTGGAAGTGGCAAAACTACAACTGTTGATATAATTCTTGGACTTCTTGAAGGCCAAAAAGGAACTTTAGAGGTGGATGGAAAAATTATAACAAAACAAAATTCAAGATCTTGGCAAAAGTCTATAGGATATGTACCACAGCAAATTTTTTTATCAGATGACACTGTTGAAGCTAATATTGCTTTTGGAGTAGAGCCCGAGAATATATCTAAAGAACGTATTGAAAAAGCCTCAAAAATTGCAAATTTGCATGAGTTTATTATTAACGAATTACCCCATAAATATAAGACAACAATTGGTGAACGGGGTGTTAGATTGTCTGGCGGACAACGTCAGCGTATTGGAATTGCTAGAGCTTTATATCATAATCCACAGGTATTAATTCTTGATGAAGCAACAAGCGCTTTAGATAACCAAACTGAAAAAGCTGTCATGGATGCTGTAAACAATCTTAATAAAGATATTACTACAATCATAATAGCTCATCGTTTAAGTACTGTGAAAAAGTGTGACCAAATTTTTTTACTAAAAAAAGGTCAACTAGAAAGTCAAGGAACTTTTGAGGAATTAATTAAAATTAATGAAAGTTTTCGAAAGAATGCTATCAATTAATTTATATAGTAAATTTTTATGTCGATTGTAGCTATCATACAGAGTAGGATGACTTCAGCACGTTATCCAGGAAAAATGTTAGCTCCTTTTTTAGGCAAACCTGTTTTAGCGAACGTTGTTGATAGAATCAAATCATCAAAAATAAGTCCAAAAATTATATTAGCCACCAGTAAAAATTACACGGATGAACCGCTAGTATTGTATGCTAAGCATCTTGGTCTCGACGTAGTGTGTGGTTCACATGAAGATGTTTATAATCGATTTATTTTAACATTGAAAAAATTTAAATGTGAGGCTTTTTTTAGAGTATGTGGTGACAGTCCATTGCTACTTCCATTTTTATTTGACAAAGCAGTATCCATTTATAATCAATCTGAATATGATTTAATTACGAATGTATTTCCAAAAACTTTTCCTAGTGGAATGAGTGTTGAATTAATTAAAACGAAAACTTTTATTGAAATGGAAAAAAAAATCACTGGTAAAAATGATAGAGAGCATATTACGCAATTTTTTTATAGAAAAAGCAAAGAATATAAAATTTATAACATTAGATGTAAATATCCTTTGGATACAAATTTACATTTAGCACTTGATGAACCAAACGATCTAATTAAACTTGAAGAATGGGATCAAAGTAGAAACAAAGATTATGAAAACCTGTTTCCTGTCGTTGAAAAAATATGAAATTAAAAAAAATAATTAAGGCAGGTGTAATTGGATTAGGCGTTGGAGCTCATCAAGCAAGAACTTTGTACTCTTTACCTAGTTGTGAATTAGTTTCAATTTGTGACTTCGATAAAAAAAGACTTCAAGAAATAGGAATGGAACTTCCAAATACAAATCAAACTCAAGATGCAAAAAATATCTTATCAGATCCAAATATAGATTTAGTTTGTATAGCTTCTTATGATAATTATCATTATGAACAAGTTATAAGTTGTCTTAATAATGGAAAAAATGTTTATGTTGAAAAACCGATTTGTTTAAAAAAAAACGAACTAGATGACATAAACCAGAAACTCAAGAGCCATTCTAATTTAAGTATTTCCGCAAACATGGTTTTAAGAACATGTCCCCTTTTTATTAAGGTTCGAAATGAGGTATTATCAAATAAGATGGGTGATTTATATCATTTAGAGGCCGATTACCTTTGGGGACGTAAAGAAAAACTTATTTCAGGTTGGAGAGCAGATGCTGACTTCTATTCTATTATTTATGGGGCAGCTGTTCATATGATTGATCTAGTATTATGGATAACAGGTAAAAGACCTGTAAGTGTAAAAGCTTTAGGCAGTAATATAATAGCATCTGGAACAACTCAAAAGCATAATGATTTTGCAATTTTACTTTTAGAATATGAGAATAAGATGACCGTGAAGATAAGTGCTCATGGAGGAGGTGTTCATCCCCATTTTCACGCTTTAAAAATTTTTGGAAAAAAATCAACTTTTATTCATGATTATACAAACACTTTATGGATTGATAAAAGTGACTCTAATCAAAAATACAGAAATGAGAATGCATCTTATCCTGAAAAAAAATTGAGAGGTCAATCTTTAATATCTTTTGTTAATTCTCTGTTAAATAAAGAAAAAAAAGTTTTAGTTTCTGAAGATGATGTATTCAATGTAATGCAGATCTGCCTAGCTGCTGAAGAAGCAGTTAATTCAGGAGACAGCGTAACTATAAAATATTTATAGTTTATTTAAATTTTTTTTAGTTTATTGATATAAAATATTATTATGAAAAAAATTCCATTTGGAAAACCTATGATCAATCAGTTGGAAAAAGATGCTGTATTGAATGTTATGGATGGCTCAATTTTAGTTCATGGTCCTGTTGCAACTCAATTTGAAAATAAATTTGCAAGTTTTACTAACGCCCCGAATGCAGTAAGTGTCTCATCTTGTACTGCTGGAATGCATTTGATTTATTTTGCTTTAGGTTATGGTCCTGGTGATGAGATAATAGTTCCTGCTCAAACTCATATTGCTACTGCTCATGCAGTTGAACTTACAGGAGCAAAACCAGTATTTGTAGACTCCGAAATAAATACTGGGAATATTAATATTGAAGCTATAGAATCAGCAATTAACTCAAAAACAAAAGCAATAGCTATAGTGCATTATCTGGGAGTACCAGTTGATATGCCAAAAGTTGTACAAATTGCAAAAAAACACAATCTTTTTTTACTCGAAGACTGCGCGCTTGCACCTGGTGCAAAAATTGATAATACCCACGTAGGCCTTCATGGAGATGCAGGAGTTTTTTCTTTCTATCCTGTAAAACACTTTACTACCGCGGAAGGTGGAATGATAATACTTAAAGATGAAAGTTTATCTAAAAAACTTAAATTACTTAAAGCGTTTGGAGTAAATCGTACTCATGGCGAACGTAAAATCCCGGGTGTTTACGATACAATTGCACTAGGTTTTAACTACCGAATGAGTGAAATTCATGCTGCAATTGGAGTAGTGCAACTTGATAAGCTCCCAGATTTTTTAAAAATACGAAAAAATAATTTTCAAGCTTTAGAGAGTTATTTGAAAAATATTACAGACTTAAGTATTTTGCCCCAACCTTCAGATGGCCATCTTGAGAGCTGCTACTATTGTCTTGGTGTATTGCTTGATGAGAATATTGTTTCAAAAAGATCTGAAATTATAAATTTACTTTCTGAAGAGGGTATTGGTTCAAGTGTTTATTATCCTCAACCAGTACCAAGAATGAGTTATTATAAAAAAAAATATGGATATGATAAAAAAAAATATATAAATGCTAGTCGAATAAGCGATGCAATGATAGCTTTACCTGTTGGCCCACATTTGGGAGTTGATGATATGAAAAAGATAGCAGAGGTTCTTAAAAATATTATGGAGAAGATAAGATGAGTGAACATAAAAAAATAGAGGGGAAAAAGATTGCTCTTATTGGAGGAGCAGGATTTATTGGACATAATTTAGCAATGCATTTGCAATCACTTGGTGCAGAAGTAAATATAATTGATGGTATGCAAGTAAATAACTTATTATCTTTAGTTGATAATATAGATGATCTCCCTTATCCAGAGTTATCCAGCGCAATAATTAATGAGCGAACGCAACTTTTAAAATCTTTAAAAATTAATATAAGAGTTCAAGATGCAAGAGACTATCACGCGTTATCAAGATTATTAAATGATATCAAGCCTAATGTAATAATTCAACTTGCTGCTGTATCTCATGCTAACCGGTCAAATAAAGATCCTTATTCAACTTTTGATCATAGTTTTAGAACTTTGGAAAATTCACTGGATTGGGCTAGAAGTAAAGACTCTAATGTAGAGCAATTCATATTTTTTTCATCAAGCATGGTTTATGGGAATTTTAAAAGTGATCAAGTA
>MDSZ01102485.1_pt1 | contig 13925 bp, 8 predicted proteins | sample 811201 | NCBI WGS metagenome assembly MDSZ01 (sample SAMN05326647, study PRJNA326480) | marine metagenome | isolation source: seawater | place: Indian Ocean: North | collected 2010
TACCTTTGGCAATCCCTGGGAGTCGCCCACGTCGTTCACCGGATCTGTGGATAACCTCGCCGGTACCGCCAACCCCAATATTGAGGGAGGTGCGATTACTAATATGGCTGATTACGCCAAATTGCTTCAGGTGCATTTAAATGGCGGTTTCTGCGGCGATACAAAAGTTTTGAGTGAAGACTCTATTGCGAGCATGCAGGTTGATCGCGGCGGCGTCGTAGAGACCAACGCCACACCCTACGGCATGGGCTGGTGGATTCAAACAGAGCTCCCTGGTGTTCTGACCGACCCAGGTGCGTTTGGCGCAGTAAGTTTCATCGACGTTAATCGCGGCATCGGTGGCTACATGGCCATTGATGAGTACGGCGATGAGGCTGACTCCAGAGCGCCACCCGAATTTTTCATTGGTCAAGCGATTCCCGCCATTCAAGCGGCGTGGGATGCGGCTCAATAAATAGATACGGTCTTAGCAATCGATCTGAGAGGGGCCCGTAGGCCCCTTTTTTGATGTCAGTTTTCTCAGTGCCGTTTTTTTAAACGGCTTAACGACTGTTTTTTAATCGGGTTTTGGCGTCGGCGAGCGGGCTCCCCATCAAGGGCAGTATCACTCACCTATGGGTTGGCCGGGAGATCCGGCAGAGGCTCATCGCCACAACCGGACTCACGCGCTTGGATGAAATCGAACTCAGCCTGGTCGAACAGTAAATCGTTTTGAGATTTGATTAGCACCCATTTTTTGAGATAGGTGCAATGATAGGCCTCATTGCGTGGCATCCATTCCGTTGGGTCACTGCTGCCTTTCTCACCGTTCGATGAGGCACCTACAGCGAGGAAATTATGGCTGGTTTCAGGCAGGGCTCCCTCGGTGAGACTTCCGGTATTTGCGTAGCGGCGTTGAAGCGATGAACTGAGATTACCTAAACCCGACACCCACGACTCGTAGAGTGCGACAACGTGATCAATTTGCACGTTGGATGCGGAGTAATAATAGATGTCGTCGTAGGGGTCGAGCCATCGCCCAGTCTCCACAAAACAGCCGCTCGATGACATCACCAGTGGATAGGCGCCATCGCCATCCAAGTGCTGTGCCATCAACACCTCATGACGATCAGAAATGCAGTCCTCGTCTTCGTCATCCCAAGTACTGGGCCGATCGTAGTCCGGGGTTGAAACCTCTCCCACTTGAACACTCAATCCAAACAGTGTGCTCTCACTGACTTCGTCATCAGTGGGATCGTTAGTCACAGTGATAGTGACTGGTACTGAAGTTGTGAGCTGTTCATCAGAGGCCAGTAAGTTAATCTCGTACTGATTGTTCTTGTCGCTGTCAGCGGGCGCCTCAAAATCGGGTGGCGCGATGAAAGCTAGACTACCTACACTGGTCACAGAGAGGGCTTCGCTGTCTGAACCGCTGATTGAAAGCGTTATGGGGTCACCGTCTGGATCAGAAAACGAAATACCACTGACTATCGTGCCCGCGTTTTCTTGAATGGTGAGCTCGTAGCTTGCCTGATCAAAAACGGGTGCGCGGTTAGTCACCTCAGGTACAGCTGTTGAACTACCGCCTCCGCCGCAGGCGCCAAGAAAACTGGCCATAGCCATGGTGATCAGGGTTCCCAGTTGCTTGATTTGCTTTTGAAGAAACGTTGTTGGCATGCGGCTTATCAAATTTTCTGTACAGGCGCGCAATATGACCGCAAAAGATGACATCTTTGCGACGTTTCATACAAAAGGCGCGTTGCTGATCTGTACTGGTAATGACAGACTTTCGACGCCTTTTGATTGGACTTAATAACGATTGCGGAATCCATCCATGGCAGACGCTAATCCGATTAAACTGGAGACAGACCGTCTCATTCTTCGCCCAATGCAGGCTGAGGATTGGCCCTTCGCGCGTGAATTCCTGATGTGCGAAGAGACCATGCGACACCTCGGAGGACACCAGCAAGAGTCCGACGCCTGGCGAACGCTGGCGCAATGGATTGGGCTTTGGTCATTAACCGACGCAGCCATGTTTGGCGTGGTAGAAAAGGTATCGAGCGAATGGATTGGCCGCATTGGACCGTGGCACCCGCTTCACTGGCCAACGCGAGAGGTGGGTTGGGGTCTGAGAAAAGCCTATTGGGGCAAAGGCTATGCCTTGGAAGCAGCAGCCGCCTCTCTCGATTACGCCTTTGATCACCTCGGTTGGGATCGCGTGACTCACCTCATCGCCGATGAGAATGTGATGTCACAGAAACTTGCAGCGCGACTGGGCTCGAAGCCTGGCGAGTACGTGAACCTTCCCGGCTCGCTAAGTGAGGTGCGGCTTTGCGTTTGGAGTCAAACTGCGGACGACTGGAGCGAACGGAAATAACGTAGCCAGTAAGCTAGAAGCTGAGAGCTGAGAGCTGAGAGCTGAGAGCTGAGAGCTAAAATATCAGCACGCCTTTAACGCTGGCACCCACGTAGCATGGAATCCCGCAGGCACGCGCCCAGGCAACCTGACTTTCGCGATAGGCCCGTGCTCGATGTCTTTGGCATCGTAGACGCAGAACCACGAGCTCCAATCCTTGGTGTCGTGGACAAAGTTGACGACATAGCCATCGTCTTCCGCATTTTCGCAAGTGGCGCCCACTTTAGGTGCATAGACCGCCTCACTGCCGAAGACGCCAGGGCCATAGTTATAGCGCCAGCTTTTGCTGGTCTCGTTGTCGTACTTCACGAGCCCTGTAAACCGAAGCGTGTAACCGCCTTCCTCATGCGTGGGAATGTATTGGTGGTAGGCGTAACGGCTCTTCTGCCCACCATAAAGCGGATTTGTCTTATTGAATTCGGTATTGAGGTCATCGATATCGCCTTCTCGCACCTCACCTGTCACCAAATTAAAACGCCAGCGATAGTTATTCGCCTCCAGGCGCATGTAGGCCAGCATGTGCGACAGTTCACCCTCATCCCCATAGGCTTTGGGCATGGGGTTTACCGATCGACAGCCATCCATGACGACCCAATCACCCTCTTCCCAGCAATTTGACACGTGGAGAATGTAACAGGGCTCACAATCGAACCACCGAATCGTATGGCTCTCGCCAAACCGTGGTATGAGACCAAAACGCGTCGGAATATCTCTATGGAAAGTCACTACTCGTAGCTTGTGATTCTTCAAGACATCGAGGTCATGGAAGAACGGCAGGTCGTGCAAGACGGTGTAGTTTTTTGTAAAGCCAATGTCATGCGGTAAACGCGCACCCGGCAGGTCGATCGGCACCTCGTGTATTACTTCCCCACGAGCATTGGCCACGCCGTAGGTCATGTAAGGAGGCGCGTCATTGTAATCGAAATACAGGAGCTCACCTGTATTCCAATCAACCTTTGAATGGGCTGACATCTTCGGCTTGTCCCGACCGTCGAGATGAAATGCCTTGCGGGTCTCCAATGTCATTGGGTCGAGTGCAATCGGGTTGCCCGCGTTGTACCAAAGGCTCACTAAGTCGCCGTTAAGCGCAAAAATATCGGTGTTCGAGGTGTCTTTGATCCCAAACTCGGACACATTGTAATCAAAAGGCCCCATAACGCCGGGAGACACCGACTCTCCCGCGCGGGCCTCCTCGCTAAGTGCAGGGGTATCTATCCACCGATTGACGTAGCGCGCGCCGTCATCGGTAATGTGAAGCGCATGCACCATACCGTCACCATCAAAGGGGTGATAACGGTTCTTCGGCTCGAATACGGGGTTTGCGCCATTGCGGTAGTAGGTGCCACGCAGGTCGTTGGGCAACTCACCAATAACCTCGAGCTTGTCCTGATCAAGCTCACGGATCGTTGGTGCATAGACGCCGTGAAGGTACGGATTGTCGTGGTTGTAAATCCACGTCGGTGCGTCCTCAAACTGTGGCGTGGAGCCCAGGCATTTGTCGCTAATAGGGAACTCGCTCAATGGCGCTCTCACACTTTTTGGCGGCTGCTGTGCTGTCATACGACGCGCCTCAAACAATGATTAATCTGGAAACTCGAGCTTACTCACTCTACCTTAATTGGCAAGTAACGCCTCTAGCCCGTCTCAATGCGAGACAGAGACTACTTGGAATGGATTCTTCTTAAGCTACGTCGTCTGGACAGAAGCATGCACAAGACAAAAGCCGTGATAGTGTTGGCGATGTAGCGGGTGTGCGGAGATCACGCGACTAGGTCTTAGCAGCAGGGGAATGAAGCTCCAGCCATGGCGTCGCAATGCATGGAAGAGCGACATTGTCGAGACCTTAGCTCCGTGATTTGTCTCGAAAGCGCACATCAGATTAATAACAAAGGCTGGCGCTCGTGAGCGCGGTAAACAAATAAAGCCGATAAAGCTAATTAAGAGAGACACCATGAAGTTGAAAGGCCTACTCCACGTCACCGTTGCCTATGTTGTTGTGCTCGGCGTTGCCTGGGCAACACTTCAAGCACTGGGCGAGAACCCAATCTGGGATATGTTCTGGGCAGATATCGCCGCCACCATCGCCATCTTTGTCTTCAGCCGACTGTACAAAAACTCGAGCTTTTATGATGCCTATTGGAGCGTCATACCACCCTTGATCGCGCTTCATTGGATGCTCGAGGCCACCGCATCGAGCGTCGATTCCACAAGAGCGTGGCTGGTAGTGATATTGGTCTGGCTCTGGGGCATTCGGCTTACGGCCAACTGGGCGACCTTCTGGCCAGGGCTTGAGCACGAGGACTGGCGCTACGGTCCAATTAAAGCGAATGCGGGGAAGTGGAATGCGCTTGCTGATTTCTCAGCGATTCACCTCTTCCCCACAGTTATCGTATTTGTCGCCTGTCTACCTATCTACGCAGCCGTTGCCATGGATGCGCAGCCGCTCAACTGGCTGGATTATGTCGCAGCCGTGGCCACGGCTATCGCGATTCTGATTGAACTGGTGGCCGACATTCAGCTGCATCGTTTCATAAACGAACGCAAAGAAGGCGAGATTATGAAGACAGGGTTATGGGCCTACTCCCGACACCCTAATTACTTCGGTGAATGGTTGTTCTGGGCCGGATTGGCGCTATTTGGTTTGGCAGCAGTGCCTGAAGCGTGGTGGTGGGTACTGCCCGGTGCGGTAGCGATGCTGGGCATGTTCCTACTGGCAAGCATCCCAATGATCGATAAGCGCAGTATGGAGCGACGCCCGGCTTACGCTGAGCACATGACACAAGTCTCTGGATTCGTTCCTTGGTTTAGAAAGTAACCACGGGAAGCAGGCGGATTAACGTCCGCCTGCTCTGCAGGCAAGTCGCAAGCCACCTGTCCCGCGTCGCCGCTCGCTTACTCGTTGTCTGATTTCAGACGAACAACAATGTCGAGATCTGATCTTGCCTCATCCAGCGTGAGTGTATCTTCCGAGCCATCGAGGATATAACCACAGGCCTCTCCCGACGTGCAGACCTCTCCGTTGAAATCGATGTCACCACCCGCGGCAATTTTGTAGGTGCCCGCCTCTGGGACCCCTAAGCGATAGCTGTAGCCATCGGCCGTTGTCGTCACCGTGCTATTGACTTCAGTAAGCGAATCGGCGGAGAGCAACACCACAGAGACCACGCCAATATCACCGACGCCGTCCTTGCCAACGCGCAAGCGCGCCTTGAGAGTGGTCGCTACCTCATTGCCCTCCTCGTCCGTACCGGCAAAGCGCACGTCGCTAGAATAGAAACCAGCCTCGAGCCCCTCGCTGTTGACTGCAATAGACCACCGGCCGACTTCACTCTCTTCCTGATCGTCGAGTCGTTCTACAGTCACCCAGGTTTCGCTCGATGTCACCTCGCTGACATCCGCAGCTATTTCACCAGTATTCGTAATGGCGACTTCAGCCGTCATCACGTCAGTGAAATACAACTTATTGTCGGAAAGAACAAAACGCGCCGGGAATCTAAACGTGCCAGCGGCGTCAGCTAGCGCCACATTAATGGCTTTCTCAGCATCAACAAGCCCGTAACCACTCAGGGTGTCAAAGCCCTCATCTCCCATTTCTTGCGTAATCACGCCTGCCTCGATGTAACTGCGAATCCTGTCTGGCGTGACATCAGGATGTAAACCCTTCACTAAGGCAAAGATACCGGCGGCATGAGGCGCCGCCATGGACGTGCCATTACCTTCGATGTAAGTAAAGCCCTCTTCGGATCTGTGCAAGCTCAAGATGCCCCCACCGTTGCCACCTCCCGGGGCCACCAGATCAAGGTTCTCGCCGCGATTTGAGTAAGAGGTAACCTCACCGTCATATCCGACAGAACCCACCGCGATTGTTGTGGCGTAACGAGCGGGATAGCTGACCGACGAAGCGCCGTCATTTCCGCTAGATACGGCGACGATGACACCGCGCTCATCTGCATCCTGCAGCACGCTCTCAAAGAATGGGTCGTAGCTACCGCCGCCGAGCGACATATTCACTACATCGGCCGGTCGCTCGGGAACCTCTCCACTGTCATTTTCAGCACCAATTGCATAGAGAACACCTTGTGCGACATCGTAGGTCGAACCACCACAGTCACCATCCAGCACGCGAAGATGTATCAGTTCGGCGGTGTAAGCGACACCAACAATGCCCTCTTCATTATCGCCAGTGGCTGCGGCGGTACCGGCCACATGGGCGCCATGATAGAAGGTACTACCACCTGAGCAGTTATCGGTGAGTGGCATCGAGTCCTCGGGATCAGGGTCAATGCCATCGCCATCCGAGTTACTCGAGGAGCTAATAAAGTCATAACCCGCCTTACTCTTATCAACTAGCTCCGGATGCTCAGAGAGATTACCGGTATCCACAATGGCGATAACTACATTTGGGTCACCTGTCGTGGTATCCCACGCCGCAGGGACATTGATGAGGTCAAGTTGCCACATCTCTTCAAGACGCGGATCGTTCGTTGTCGCGTGACTGCGGTAAATATAATTTGGTTGTGCAGCCACCACGCCAGGGTAAGACGCGATCTGTTTGACCAGTAACTCAGTCGCCGCACGCTCTCTGCCTTCTCGTGTGGCATAAGCATCTAACATTGTAAAGTCGGCAGTAGACTTCATTTGAGCTACCACATCGTCAGCCCGGAACAACCCATTTACACCAGTCGACTGCGACGCGACGGTGAGGCCGAAATGACTGGCAATATCACCGAATGCGGCAACACGCTGTGATGTCGACATGGACGCACCTGACTTAAGTGTGACGATAGCCTCGCCTGGTTTTAGTTCTGCTGGGGCAGTCACCTCGCCCTCAAAATCGGCCGTTATTTCATAAACAGACGCGCCTGAGTACGTATAAACATGTAAGTAATATCGGCCATCTTCAGGCGCAACAACGACCTCCGTCGCCGACGAGCCGCTTAGAGAGCTATCCAAGATATCAAGCGAGTCATTCCAGAGATAAAAATCGAGGTCACCGCGATTAGGATCACCTATAGTCAGTGTGAAGCGCTGTCCTTTGACAGCATCGACGATAAAGATGTCGCTTCTATCACCCTCTTCGAAGGTAACACCGGCGGGGCCCGATCCCGCCCTGTGCGAATAACCCAGAATCGTGGAAATAGATTCGATCGATTGTGCGGTGCTCTCGATCGGATAATTTTCGCCCTCTACATTGTTTCGCTGGAACTCGTTATTGGGATTGTTGGTGTCAGAGTCTAAAACTGCATCACCCGTCACAGACACGGTACCCGTCACAAAGAAACCTATGATCGATGGATCAAGGGGATCAACGTCATCCTCGTCGTTGGCACCATCACCATCATCATCAGGGTCGGCATTGTTACCGATACCGTCCCCATCGGTGTCCAGATATTCCGTTGGGTCATTGGGCACCTCATCAATTTGTAAATCTGACGCCGCAATTTGCTCTTCGGTCGCGTTGGCATTCCATTCGTCAGGATAGCCATCGCCGTCCGTATCAAGCGAAGCTGCGGGGTCTAGCCAGAAGGCATCATCCTCATCAAGAACGCCATCGTTATCATTATCATCATCGGTGTTATCACCGATGCCATCGCTGTCTCGGTCTCCCCATTCGGTTGGATCTTCTGGGAATACGTCTTGCCCACTTTGTATCGAGTAAGAATCACCATCTGCATCAAAGAGAAGTGTCTCTGGCGGCACTAAGCTTGTTTCTGGAAGGTCACCCCAGCAGCTGACGCCTCCAGAGTGCAGAGCGCAGGTGTAATTGTCACCGGCCTCAATTTGAACAGGGTCGACCACCTCATCTGGCACGTTGACCTTTGCTGCATCAGTACCGGTTGGCGACAGAGCCCAGCATTGGATGCCATCATAGTCAAGCGCGCAACTGTGACGACTACCGACAGCAACATCGAAGGGATTGTTCATCACAGGAGGTGTGAGATACCAACTTTGGAAGCCCCAACAAACAATCGCTCCTTGATCGACCGCACAAGAAGACCAACGTCCGGCGTCTATAAAAGTGGGATCAACGAGTTCCGGTGGTGACGCCTCACCATTACCATCCCATCCCCAGCATTTCACGCCTTCATCATCTAGCGCGCAGTAATGCTGCGCACCAGCCGAAATCTGAGTGGGATTTACTAATGGTGCAGCATCAGTCTCGCCGTTTCCATTCCACCCAGAACATTGAATTTTCTCCTCCTCACTCGAGTAAGCGCAAACAGATTGTTCTCCAACAGCCAGCAGGTCGACAGCACTCAATGCGGCGACCGCTTCATCGCCATCATAAATCCATCCCCAGCATTTAACTTGGCCTTCGTCTATGACACAGCTGTGATCTAAGCCTGTGCCAATTGTCGTTGGCGCGGCCAAATCCTCGGGGGGGGATGCCCGATCATTGCCCTGGTTACCCCAACACTCGACCTTTGCATCCGATATCACACACCCGTGCCGGCTCTTAGCCGCCAACACATACCTTGGCGTCGCTAAGTCAGTACCCAGCTCCACCTCGTAACCGTCACGCAAGGTATCGTAATCAGAATCTCCGAATGCTGGATTACCGCCGGCAACGAACTCGTCGATGTTACTGACGCCATCATTGTCCAGGTCTTCCTCTCGATCGGCGTCAGACAGTGGGTCAAGACCGTAACGCTGTTCCCAGACGTCAGGCATCTCATCGTTGTCGTCGTCTAGGTCTTCGTTATTGCCTATGCCGTCATTATCGGTGTCGGATGATTCATCAGGGTCTAGCGGAAATGAGTCCTCAGCATCGGGCACACCGTCGTTATCATCGTCCTCATCAGCGTTGTTTCCAATGCCGTCATTGTCTGTATCAACAGTCTCTGATGAGTCCAATGGGAACGCGTCATCTTCATCAAGAACACCGTCACCATCATCATCTTCATCCGCGTTGTTGCCGATACCGTCGTTATCCGTATCGAGCGACTCCCCAGAATCAAACGGGAAGTCATCCTCGGAATCGGAGACGCCATCACCATCGTCATCGGTATCGGCATTGTTGCCGATGCCATCACCATCGAAGTCCTCGGACTCGCTCGGATCGAGGGGAAATAAATCTATGTCGTCGGCAACGCCATCGCCGTCATCGTCTTCATCAGCGTTGTTGCCAATACCATCGTCGTCGGTATCGATTGTCTCTGAAGCATCTTGAGGAAAGGCGTCCTGCACATTATTGACACCGTCGCCATCGTCATCCGCCTGTGTCCATATCAGCCACACCGGCAAGCCTGCGCCGTCATCCGAAGTCTCATCAGCAGCCGCTGAGAACGACAACGTCGCACCAGCCAAAACGGTGAATACGAGGGAAGCAACACTCCGCATTTTCGTTCTTCTTTTTAACGACATCGCTCTTTCAAGATAGACCAGTGTTTCATCAATTACTAATGTTGCAGACAAAAACGACAAAGTGACGGAGCTGATAAACTCTCAAGCCGTTTCTGTCATTCGCTTGTGTGATGCAGGTCACGCATTCCTTCAAGCCTTTTGGATTACCGGCTCCTCAGCCAACTGGTTTAGCTGCCATAACGGATAGGAAACGTGCAGTAACCGGCTAGGGCCGCCGGCAAAGCTCTACTTTTGTTAAGACATGCATATAGACGCGCATATCTAAGACGCATGCGATGCCGTCCCGTAAATGAGGATAACGTGTTCTAACAAAACCCTGCCGGAGGCTAAACGCTGCGGGCTGAAAACAACTACATCAAGCATCGACAATCCTTTGGGTCGTAAGTTCGGTAGAGAATTTCCCTCAGTAGATTTGATAGAGACTGTCCCTCCGAATTTGCTTTGCCAGCAATGTTTCTTTAACAGCGAAAGCCAACAACGAAACTGTTACCCTTTTGGCTAAAGTCATCTTGACCAGTAAGGGTTTTAGGGCTTTGAGGGTGCGGTAAACATGCTTCATTTCGCCATGGCGTCAACTCATACTCAGCCTCAAACAAAAGGACACAAACAATGATAGCGATCAAACACATCACCTTGGGCGCACTACTGCTGTTAGCAGCCACATCTCAGGCCACGGCACAGTCCATGTTGATAAAGGGCGCTTCAATTCTTGATGTGGTGAGCGGCGAGCTGATTGACAACAGTGTCATTGTCGTCGAGCGAGGCCGTATCGAATACGTTGGCCCGGCAAACGCAGCCCCCGTCACCAGTGGGAAAGTGCTAGACCTACAAGGTCACACAATTCTGCCCGGGCTTATCGACATGCATGTCCACCTGACTTCGGGAGGTGGTTACCATGGCTACGAGCGTTTGAAGCTGACAGACGAACGGCGTGCAATCTTGGGCGTGGTTCATGCAGAACAAACGCTAATGGCCGGCTTCACAACGGTTAGAAACGTCGGCGCGGGCTCGTTTGGCGATGTCGCGCTTCGAGACGCGATTAATGATGGCGATATTCCCGGGCCTCGCATGTTGGTCTCAGGTCCGCCCATTGGCATTACAGGTGGACACTGCTCAGATAACAACCTTCTCCCACCTGAATATGGCATTTTGGGCGAAGGCGTAGCTGACGGACCGTGGGCAGCCCGGACTGCCGTCAGGCGCAATATTAAATACGGTGCGGACCTGATTAAAACCTGCTCCACAGGTGGTGTTCTCTCAAAAGGTACCAAAGTAGGTGCACCCCAATACACGGTTGAAGAACTTACCGCACTGGTCGATGAGGCGCATAGTCGTGGACTCAAAGTTGCATCACATGCGCACGGCGCGGAAGGCATCATTAATGCGCTAGTTGCCGGCGCTGACACCATCGAACACGCGAGCTTCATTGACGATGAGGGCATCCGTCTTGCTATTGAGAAGAATGCAGCACTTTCAATGGATATCTATGTCACCGAATACATCTTGGGCGAAGGCGCGAGCTCGGGCATCCTAGACGAGTCTCTCGAGAAGGAGCGCATGACAGGTGCAACACAACGCTCAAACTTCAGAAAAGCGGTCGAAGCCGGCGCAACCATTGTTTATGGCACCGATGCGGGTGTTTATCCCCATGGTCAAAACGCCAAACAGCTGTCTCGCATGACGCGCTTTGGCATGACGCCACTACAAGCATTGCAATCGGCAACGACTGTTGCAGCTGAAGTCATGGGTCTTGGCTACGAAGTAGGGAAAATTGAGGCGGGGTACGCGGCCGATTTTGTTGCTGTCGAGGGGAACCCCATCGAGCAGATCGAGTTGTTAGAAACGCCTAGTGCCGTCATTAAAGGTGGCGTTAGGTATCGCTAACGCGTGACTCGCTACTTTACCCCACAGGTCCTTTTTGCGGGCCGTGAGTTTTAGGTATCGCTAGTGGCAACTCGCACCTTGCCCGCGCAGATGCGCTCGCGGGTCGTCATTTCTGAGTACTCAGCACTTCAATATCTGGCTAGAAAGAACGGGTCACTGACAATGGTCGGCCCCCAAGCCAATTGCGTCCGTTCGTCAAGCAACGTGAAGTCAAGCGGTCAGTTTTAGCACCGCAATGTGGCACCTGAAAAATAGAAATGGAAAAGCCACGGCAAGCACAACCAAGCCGACAGTCCCCAACCAGTGCCCCACCATTTGAGCACCCAGTGCGCCCAGCAAAAGCGCAATCGCCAACATCACCACAGGTATGGACAATAAAATGAGGTTAGCCAGCGCTATGACTCTCAGCGCTTTTATTGAGGGTTGATCACCTCGAGTTACGTCACGGTGATACTGATAAGCCAACGCCGTGAAACCGGCTTGCATCGCAAACGGCACCAACATCACTGCAGGTTCGACCGCTACCGCGCTTCCCTCGAGAAAGGCCCAAACAACCAACCCCAATAGCGGCAGCAGTACGCCAATAGAAGGTTTCAGTACCTGCCGCGCGACATTGTCAGGCGAAGTTTTGTTGTCAGTCATAACACCCTCGCATAAACGATCAATCAACCTGTCTTTTGCCTAATCGGATTAGTTCAAGTAATAGAACAGGTCCCGACAGCCCAGCCGTAAACTATTCTCTCGGATAGTATCGAACGTGTCGGCAGTCATGATATCCAAACTGTATAAAGCCTGCGCTCTACGCGTAATACATCCACACGTACTGACATGTGACTGGCGATAATACTGCCACTCGTCCTCGACGCTTGGCCTTAACACAAAGCTTATAAGGTCCTGCGCAAATGGCTTTATCTTGTTAGCACGCTTAGTCCAATTTATCTGCAATGTAGACTCATCGAAGCTTGCGACGAAGGGAATGTCGCTCGTTGCCTGCGCAGCTTGCTTCGCGCGCACAAACGCCTCAATTTCGCGCTTTGAAATATTACGGATTCTGGACATTAACTGCTCGCCACTTTCACTTGCATACGCGAAACACGCTTCGGATTCACTGGAAAGGCCCCGAAAAGACTGCTCACCGGCTGGCTGTGAGCCGTACTTTTGGAATCGTTGAACCACCTGAAAAGAGATCAGGTCGGCCATTTCCTCCCACTCCCCATAGATCTTTGATGTCAGGTCATCTAAGCGCGATTCCTCGAATGCTTTGTGTCGCACGGCGATTAAATGGTCTCTCTCGAAAGCCGTGCATCCGTAGCTATCCGTGCAAAACTCAATGAAGCGCGGGCTACACCTGATGAAATTGTTTCCATCACCCTCTTCTGCCGCTTTTATTACCTGACACCAGCTGTCATTACCATCAGTCCCATCAGCAGCGATTTCGTCACCCCTCTCCCGACTCCGATAGGGGTCGAGTTCGCAGACTCCATTAATCCATGTGCAGTTTTTGGGATCGTAAATATCGAGTCCTTCGTAGAGGCCGTCAGGATCGGCACTAAAGTTCCATGCAATGCCGTATTGTTGTCTGTAATCATAGGAATCTGCGTACAGGGGGACTAGCTTATCGTCGTCTGAAAGACCGAAACGGGCACTCAAAAGGCCTTTAAAGGCGTCTCTTGATCCGCGACCACGGGTCTGGGAGTAAGTGTTGTGATCCGGCGTAAATGTGATGATCCCAGCCTCAATTAAATAGGCAAGATCGGCGTCACTGCAAAAGCGAGAGTAGTCTGCCGCCACAGGGAGAAAGCGATAAGACTGCCGCGGATTTTGATGTCTTGGCTCAAAATTCCCCTCGACTTTCACAACGCTACCGCTCGATCCATCAGCCACCCCTTGCTGATAGGCCCGATGCGGTAAACCATCCACGACAAAACCTCGGACAAACTTATTAAGATCATCGGTGTTGAAACCACCCGATACCTGATGCTTCGCTCCAACTTGACTACCAATAATGTAGTTGTGGCAGATGTGTACGCTGTCTAGCGTCCGATCCCTCTTGGACGCCAGCTCTGGTGTCGTCTGATCGCTAGCCGCTTCCAATGGCTCAGGAGAAACCAATTCAAACGTAACCTTCCCAGAGATCGGATTTGCTTTCCCTTCCTTTGCGATGACGCTTAATTCGAGAGATTGGTTGGCAGGCAGCTCTCCGGGCACGAGCTCCCAGAATTCCTGTAAATGAGTTGGCTGTCCGTGCTGGCGGGTTACTGCTTTGCGTGCCAGCACTGCA
>MDSZ01051218.1_pt1 | contig 13923 bp, 12 predicted proteins | sample 811201 | NCBI WGS metagenome assembly MDSZ01 (sample SAMN05326647, study PRJNA326480) | marine metagenome | isolation source: seawater | place: Indian Ocean: North | collected 2010
AACAATGAAAACAGATCTCTCTGTTTTACCTAAGCTTAAGGATGTCTATATTACTATGCTCCCAGGTAATGATTATAGAGAAGTAGCAAACAAAGCTAAAGAATTGGTTCAATCCGGGTTTAATCCTATTCCACATTTCCCAGCACGTTCAATTAAGAACTTAAATGAACTCAAAAGCTACGTAAATATGTGTAAAGATTTTGGCGTAAAACAAGCTCTCGTGATAGGTGGAAGTGCCGAACCAATTGGAGATTACCACTGCTCGTTGCAAATTTTAGAAACAGGATTATTTAAGGGGATGAAGATAGGAATCGCTGGACACCCGGATGGGTCCCCTGATATATCGGATTCAGATTTAGAAAAAGCTATGAAAGATAAATTGCCTTTTGCTGATTATATAGTAACGCAGTGGTTACTTGATCCTCAGCCTATTGCAAACTTTATATCTAAACAAAAACTACCAGTTCATGTCGGAATTACTGGGCCTTTAAAAATAAGCAGCTTACTAAAGTTTGCGAGTATTGTTGGTGCAAAAAATTCTCTTAACTTTCTTAAATCTAATGCAACAAAAGCAGTAGATTTATTAAAACCTAAAGACCCAAACGATTTAATTGAAAACCTAAGATCATCTACCAAAAATTTTCATATTTATACTTTTGGAGGTTTGAAAGAAACAAACAAATGGTTAGAAAAAAATAATTATGCCTAAAAAAGCAAAAAAATCAAAAAAAGTTAATAAAAATAAAAAATTTAAATTAATTTCATTTAAACCTGAAAAAGTCGATTATACTAAAGTAAGACACGAAACTTCAGTAGATCAATCTGATAGACAGGTTCCTTACAACCTTAGACAAAGTGGACCAACAAAAGTTGAACTATTAATCTCAACTAGAGTAAGAAAATCACCTTACTGGCATTTATCTATGCAAGCTGGATGCTGGAGAGCAACGGTTTATAATCGTATCTACCATCCTAGAGGTTATGTTAGACCTGAAAAAGGCGGTGCAATGGTTGAATACCAAGCAATTAAAAAACATGTAACAATGTGGAACGTTGCTGTTGAAAGACAGATAAGAGTCAAAGGTCCTGATGCTGAAAAATTTACAGATTACGTAATTACTAGAGATGCTACAAAAATTTCAACTATGAGAGGTCGATACGTAATACTTTGTAATTATAAAGGAGGTGTTTTAAACGATCCAGTTTTAATGAGAGTGGCAGATGATGAATTTTGGTTTAGTTTATCGGACTCAGATATTGGATTATATTTACAAGGAGTTAATGCTGATAAGAGATTTAATGTCGAAATAGATGAAATTGATGCGTGCCCAGTTCAAATTCAAGGTCCTAAGTCAAAAGCTTTAATGAACGATTTGATCGGTGACCAAGTCGACTTAGATAATATGCCTTTTTATGGTTTAGCCGAGGCAAAAGTAGGTGGGAGAAGTTGTGTAATATCTCAATCAGGATTTTCAGGAGAAGCTGGCTATGAAATATATTTAAGAAATGCAACTTTGTATGCAGAAGATATGTGGAATGCAGTTTTAAAAGCAGGAAAAAAACATAAGTTAATGGTAATTGCACCTGCTCATCATAGAAGAATTCAAGCTGGCATACTTTCATGGGGACAGGACATGGACCATGAACATAATCCGTTTCAGTGTAATTTAGGATATCAAGTTTCATTGTCAGGTAAAGGTGAGTGGAACAAGCAAGCTGATTATGTAGGTAAAGAATCTTTAGAAAAAATGAAACAACAAATTAAAAATGGTGAAAAGCCTTACAAATTACAATTAGTCGGAATGGAGTTAGGTGGAAAACCAATAGAGGATTATGCTAATGATTTCTACTTAATATCTCATGCCAACGGAGGAAAACCCGTAGGATATATAACTTCTCCTTGGTATCATCCAGAAAAAGGAACAAATATAGCGATGGGCTATGTTCCCTTCGAAGGTAACTTAAATAACAATGGTTTTCCAATTGGAAATTTTGGAAAAAAATATAAAGTGCATTTGCCAAAGAAATATTCTAACAAACCAGTGGAAGCAACTGTAGTTCCGATACCTTTTACAGAGTCGTATAATGCAAACACTCGAGAGGTGAAAAAATAGTTATTTCAAAAATTAATTGAACGTTCAGTGATGAATGACAAGGAGTTTTATAAATTATTTAAACCACAACTCTCTCCAAAAAAGATGTTGGAATTAGGAGTGTTTGGCGGAGCATACTTTGCTGATGGCAGTGTTAAGGAGTTTCCTAAATCATGGTTTGTAAAAGCAAAAACTAGCAAAGTTTTTGATGTCAATTTAAATTATTTCAAAATTGAATCAGGATTAACTAGAAAGGAATGGAAAGAAAAAGGCTGGATTTTCAAAGAGGATCCTCTTGGTTGGTTTCAATGGTATTGTAGGTTTAAAAATGGAAGACGCATTCTTGAAATTGACAAAGTTCAAATTAAAAGATGGAAAGCATTTGGAGATAGACATGGTCCTGCAGTAAGAAAAAATTGTGAAGAGGGCGACTTAGGATGCAGGAAAAGACAAAGACAAGCCTTATTACAATGGGCTTATAATCCAATATTTTAATTTAAACCGATCCACAACAATGCTTATATTTTTTTTCGGAGCCACAAGGACATTTTTCGTTTCTGCCTACTTTTTTTTTATTCAAAATAGCATCGTTTTGATTTTTTTGTTCTTGTTCTCTACTAGTAACAACAATATTAAGATTAAACAAAAATTTTATAACATCATCTCGAACTTTTTTAAGCAAGCCTTCAAAAAGTACGAAAGCTTCTTTCTTAAATTCAGAAAGTGGATCTTTTTGACCATATGATCGTAATCCAATTACTTGTCTGAGTTGTTCTAAATATTGTAAATGGGATCGCCAAGAATAATCTATTATTTGTAAGAAAATTTTCTTTTCTAAATCACTGTTTTCATTTTTACCTATAATTTTTATCCTCTCATCTTTTTTTAATTTGTAAATATTACTAATTTTATCCTTAAATTTTTTTTGGTCTAAAGAGGTTAATTTAAGTAATTCTTTGTCGTCTATAGCATTACCAATTATGTTCTTAAAGGAAGCTAAATAAGTCTTCTCATCGTTATTAGTTAAATAATCATTCTTTATAGCCACTAAATTTACAATTATTTCACTTAAGAAATCTTTAAGTATTTCCTCAATATTTTCATTCTTCAATATTTTTAATCTTTGAGAAAATATTACTTGTCTCTGATCATTCATTACATCATCAAATTTAATTAATGTTTTTCTTATATCGAAATTCCTAGCTTCAACTTTTTTTTGTGCTCTTTCCATTGCTTTATTTATCCAAGGATGATCTATAGACTCATTCTGTTTTAGTCCTAATTTTTTAAGCATTCCGTCAATAGAATCTCCTCCAAATATTCTCATTAGTTCATCTTGAAGACTAATAAAAAAAATTGAGCCACCTGGATCTCCTTGTCTTCCAGATCTACCTCTTAACTGGTTATCTATCCTTCGACTTTCGTGCCTTTCTGTACCAATAATAAACAAACCCCCGAAATCTTTAACTTTCATTTCATCTTTCGTAATTTGCTTTTTATCTACTAACTTACCTTCTTCAATAAAATCTTTGTTTCCACCTAATTTAATATCTGTTCCTCGTCCAGCCATGTTCGTAGCTATAGTTACTGCTCCAATCTTTCCAGCTTCAGCAATTATTTTTGCCTCTTTTTCATGTTGTTTAGCATTAAGTATATTATGTCTAATTTTTTTTTTATCTAAATAAGCAGAAATTTTTTCAGACTTTTCTATGCTAGTTGTGCCAACTAAAACAGGTTGACCTTTATTGTTGCACTCAATAATTTTATTCGTAATTGCATTATATTTTTCATCTTCAGTTCTAAAAATTTGGTCATTAAAATCTTTTCTTTTAAGATCTTTATTAGTTGGAATTGAAACAACATTAAGCTTATATATATCAAAAAATTCCTCTGCCTCTGTAGCAGCAGTCCCGGTCATACCAGATAATTTTTTATATAGTCTAAAATAATTTTGGTAAGTTATTGAAGCCAATGTTTGATTTTCATCTTCAATTTTAACATTTTCTTTTGCTTCTATAGCTTGATGTAATCCATCAGAAAATCTTCGCCCATCAAGAACTCTTCCAGTGAATTCATCAATAATCTGTACCTTACCATCCCTAATTATATAATCAGTGTCTTTTTTAAATAAAAGATTAGCTTTTAATGCTTGATTCACATGATGCACGAGATCTAAATTTGCAGGGTCATAGAAATTATTATTTTTAAGAATTCTTTTTTGGACTGCTAACTTTTCAATTTTATCAATACCTTTATCAGTTAAAATAGCGTTTTTATTTTTTTCATCCAGCTCATAATCACTATTTTGTAAATTTCTTATAAATTCATTTGATATTGGGTAAAGATTGGTTTTATCCTCTAGCTTTCCAGATATTATTAATGGGGTCCTGGATTCATCAATTAAAATACTATCAACTTCATCTACTATACAATAATTATGATTGCGTTGTACCATATCATTTATTTCAAATTTCATATTATCTCTTAAATAGTCAAATCCTAACTCATTGTTTGTTGCGTAAGTAATATCGCAATTGTAATTTTTTTTTCTCAAGACATCATCTAAATCATTTGTAATACATCCGGTACTCACTCCTAAAAAGTCAAATACTTTACCCATCCACTCCGAATCTCTTTTTGCCAAATAATCATTAACTGTAACTATGTGTGTACCATTGCCAGTCAATGAATTTAAATAAGCAGGTAAAGTAGATACTAATGTTTTACCCTCTCCAGTTTTCATCTCAGCAATCTTGCCTTGATGTAATATTATTCCGCCAGCAAGTTGTACATCATAGTGTCTTTCACCTAGAGTTCTATTCGCGGCCTCTCTAACTAAAGCGAAACTTTCAGGAATTAGGCTATCGAGGGATTTACCGTCTTTAACTGCCCGTTTTAGGTTAAAAGTCTTTTCTTTAAACTCACTATCTTTTAAAGATTTTATGGAATTCTCTTCGCCGTTTATAGCTGTTATCAGACTCTTTGTTCTATCTAATTCTTGTTGATTAGAGCTTTTAAATATTTTACTAAAAGCTCTTGTAAATACATTCATTATACTTCTATATATGTATTTATAATCTAAATTAAACAGAAATTATGACAATTAATTTAAAAAATTTCCTCAATGAGAAAACTAGAATGTCAAAAATGGGGGAGTTTCAAAATTTAAAGCAAATAGAGGGACTTGAAATGTCCTCAGTTTCAGCGGACTTATATGGTAATGGAAGAGACGATTTATCATTGTTCTATTTTAAAAAAGGTGCCAATTATGCAACTGTTTCAACTACAAGCACTATAGTTTCCGAGACTATTACATGGAACAATAATTCTCATAAAAAGTTAATCAAAGCTTTGATGGTTAATACTAAAAATGCGAATACTTTTACAGGCAAACAAGGTAAAGAAAGTCTTGATGTGATAGCTAAAAATTTATCTAGAATTTTAACGCTTAAAGAGTCAAAATCTGAAGAAGGAACCTCTGAAACAGTAAGAGTAAAAGACATAATATTTGCATCTACAGGTGTTATAGGTGAACAATTTCCTGTTGAACAAATTAAAGATGCATTACCGGATTTGGTAGAAAAACTTAAAAGTCAACATAATAAATTATTTTGGCTTAAAGTTGCTTCAGGCATGATGACAACTGATACAAAACCCAAAGTAGCTTATGAAGAAATAATTGTGGGAGATGAACTAGTAAAAATATGTGGAGTCGCTAAGGGGAGTGGCATGATAGCCCCAAATCTTGCAACAATGTTATCTTTTATCTTTACAAATGCTGACATTAATTCAAATTTATTAAGATCATTACTTAAAAAAGCTGTAGCCAATACATTTAATGCAATTACAGTTGATAGCGATCAATCTACTAATGATATGGTTTCAATATTTTCTACTAGAGCAATTAAAATTGGTCACAATCTTTCATTAAACGATAAAATTGTTCAAAAGTTTGAATTATCTCTAAAAAAACTTTGTCTTAACCTTGCCAAACAAATCGTTGTGGATGGGGAAGGTGCAAAAAAATTTTTAAGGATAAAAGTTATAAATGCAAAATCTTTAGGAAGTGCAAAAAATATTGCATTTTCAATTGCAAACTCACCGTTAGTTAAAACTGCAGTAGCTGGTGAAGATCCTAACTGGGGAAGAATTTTAATGGGAGTCGGAAAATCTGGTGAATTTATCGATGTAAAAAAATTAAAAATTAAGCTCGGAGATTTTATAGTTGCTGAAAATGGAAAAATTTCTGATAGTTATAATGAAGAAAAATTAAAAGAATATATGAAATGGGACTCTATCGAAATTGAAATTAATTTAAAGTTGGGAAGCGATGCTTTTGAGTGTTACACTTGTGATTTTACACATGACTATATCGATATAAATGCTGATTATAGAAATTAAAATAAAATGATTAAATATAACTTAAAATGTGAAAATAATCATGAATTTGAAAGCTGGTTTTCACATTCAAAAGAATTTGATAAATTAAAAAAAAATAATCTATTAGAATGTATATTTTGCTCTTCAAAAAAAATTCAAAAATCTATAATGGCCCCAATGGTTTCAAGTGTAAAATCTAAAGCTAAAAATTTTGATTTGATAGATAAAAAACTAGCTAATGAGAAAAAAGAATTAACAAAAATTAGAAATTTTATCGAAAAAAACTTTGAATTTGTTGGAGACAAACTTAGTCAAAAAGCTAGAGAAATTTATTACGATAAAAAAAGCAAAAAAAGCATATATGGAACTGCTACGCCTGAAGAAAGAGAAGAGTTAGAAGATGAAGGTATTAACTTAGTTTCTGTTCCATGGGTAGATAAAGACAACTAAATCTTAATACTACTAACAATATAATTTACTGAGAGATTATCAGATCTTTTCCATTTATTTAAAAAAGGATTAAATTCTAATCCTTTAACGTTACTTGATTTGAAATTTTTGTCAGAGAGCATTTTTTGAAGCTCTTCGGGTTTTATAAATTTATTCCAATCATGTGTCCCGATTGGCAACCATCTTAAAATATATTCTGCACCAATTATTGCTTTAATATATGAAACTAAAGTTCTGTTAAGTGTTGCTGTAAACATTAGACCATTTTTTTTTAATAGATTATAGCAGGAGTCTAAATATAAATCTAAATTTTGAACATGTTCAACAATTTCTAGATTTAATATTACATCAAATTTTTCTTTTTCGATTAATTGTTCCGGTGATTTATGTTGGTAATTTATCTTTAGATTATTTTTCCGACTATGTATGGATGCAACTTTTATGTTTTTTTCAGCTGCATCTATACCTGTTACGTTGGCACCTAGTCTGGCCATTGGTTCACTAATTAGACCACCTCCACACCCGATATCCAGTATATTCAAGTTCTCAAGTAAAAATTTTTTGCTTCTTTTAATCTCAAAGTGTTTTGATATTTCTTCAAGAATATATTCAATTCTTATAGGATTAAACATGTGCAATGGTTTAAATTTACCACTTACATCCCACCATTCTTCAGCTAATTTTGAAAACTTTTGAATTTCTTCTTTATTTATTGTAGTCATATGTTTTTAAATATTAATTATAATTAATTATACTCTATTTATATTATATTAAATTCTAACAATGGCAAAAAAAGTATTAAAATTCGGTGGAACTTCTGTAGGAACTATTGAAAGAATAATGCATGTAGCCAAAATCGTAAAAAAAGAATACGAAAATGGCAATGATTTAATAGTTGTAGTATCTGCAATGGCAGGAAAAACGAATGAATTGTTAGATCAATCAAAAAAAATTTCAAAAAATTTTGACAAGAGAGAATTGGACACTTTATTAAGTTCTGGTGAAGTTATAACCAGTGCTTTATTGAGCGGTGCTTTAATTCATTTGGGCTTAAAAGCTAAATCATGGCTGAATTGGCAGATACCTATTTTGACTGAAGGTGAACATACTAATGCAAGAATCATAAATATGAATGTTACGAAAATTAATAAATTCTTAAATGAAAAAGGAATAGCAATAATTCCTGGCTTTCAAGGGATTTCTAAAGATGGAAACATAACTACTATTGGAAGAGGTGGCTCTGATGCAACTGCTGTAGCTTTTGCAAAAATATTTAATGCAGATAAATGCGAAATATACACTGATGTAGATGGGGTTTACTCTACTGATCCTAATAAAATACCTGTTGCAAAAAAAATTGACAAAATATCTTACGAGGAAATGTTAGAGTTATCCTCTCTGGGAGCTAAAGTAATGCAATCTTCAGCAGTACAAACTGCAATGATGTATGATATTCCTCTTGAAGTTAGATCTACCTTCACTGATAGGTCTGGTACAAAAATATTTGATCAAGATAATATTGATTACACAAAAAGTGTTACAGGCGTTGCATACTCTAAAGATGATGCAAAAATTACAATTTCAGGTGTTTTAGATAAGCCAGGTGTAGCGGCAAATGTTTTTGAACCATTGAGCAAAAATCAGATCAACGTTGATATGGTTATACAAAATATTTCTTTAGATCAAAAAACTACTGATATAACTTTCACTATTAAAAGAGATGATTTAGTTAAAACTCTTGAAATTTTGAAAAATAATAAAGATATAGAATATCAAAATATAAGCCACAATAACAAAGTATCTAAAATTTCAATAGTTGGTGCTGGTATGGTATCAACACCTGGTGTAACGTATAAAATGTTCAGAGGTTTGGCTGAGGAAAAAATTAACATTTTAGCAATTTCAACTTCAGAAATTAAACTTTCAGTAATTATAAATGAAGAAAACACTTTATCAGCTATTAAAAAATTACATACAGTTTTTGATCTAGATTAAAAATGCAAATTAGACCACATAGAATAATTAACAGAAAAAAAACAAGAAAAATAAAACTTGGTAATACTTTTGTAGGCGGTGATGCTCCAATTAGCGTGCAGTCAATGACTAACACATTGACCACAAATGCAAAAGAAACTATTAACCAAATTCTCTCTTTAGAAGAAGCAGGAGCTGATATTGTTAGAGTATCTTGTCCAGATGAAGATTCAACAAAATCATTAAAAGAAATTGTTAAAGAAGTTAATGTACCGATAGTTGCAGATATACATTTCCACTACAAACGAGCAATTGAAGCTGCAAAAATGGGTGCAAGTTGTCTTAGAATAAATCCTGGTAATATTGGAAACAATGAAAGAGTTTTAGAAGTTGTAAAAGCCGCCAAAGATTTTAATTGTTCAATAAGAATAGGAGTTAATGCTGGATCTCTGGACAAAGTATTATTAGAAAAATATAAAGAACCTTGCCCAGATGCCTTAGTAGAAAGTGCAATGCATAATGTTAAATTATTAGAGGATAATGACTTTTTCAATTTTAAATTAAGTGTAAAATCTTCTGACGTATTTTTAACTGTAAAATCTTACAGGAAGCTTGCAGAACTATGTAACTATCCTTTGCACTTAGGGATTACCGAAGCCGGAGGTCTTTTGACTGGGAGTATAAAATCTTCCATTGGGATCGGGCAACTTTTAATGGATGGAATTGGAGATACGATAAGAGTTTCTTTATCCTCTGATCCAGTTGATGAAATAAAAGCTGGATATGAGATTCTAAAATCACTTGGTATACGATCCAGAGGTGTAAATATTATTTCATGTCCGTCTTGTGCTCGACAAGCTTTTCCTGTTATTGAGACAGTAAAAGAATTAGAAAAAAGATTATCTCATTTAAAAAAACCTATCACACTATCTATAATTGGATGTGTTGTTAATGGGCCTGGTGAGGCAGCGCAAACTGAAATCGGTTTAACAGGGGGTGGACAAGACAGCAATCTTTTATATCTTTCTGGCGTGCCACATACAAAAGTAGCTAGCTCAGAAATAATAGATAAGGTAGTAAAATTGGTAGAAGAAAAAGTTAAAGAAAAAAAATAAATCATGATACCGGAAGATAAAGTACAAGAGATCGTCAAAAAACATGATTCTTTGGAGAAAGAACTGTCATCCGGAAACACTGATCCAAAATTATATGCAAAAAAATCTAAGGAATATTCTAGTTTGGGGGGCATAATATCAATTGCCAGAGAGTTTTTAAAATTTAATGCTGAAAAAATTGATTTAAATCAAATTATTAAAGATAAAAATAGCGACCCCGAGATGATAGAACTTGCCAAGAAGGACTTAGAAGTTTTGAAAAGAAAAGAAATAGAACATGGTAATAAACTGAAAATCTTTTTACTGCCCAAAGACGAAGATGATAATAAAAATGCTATTGTAGAAATTAGAGCTGGCACAGGTGGGTTAGAAGCCTCTTTATTTTGTTCTGATCTATTCAAAATGTATGAACGTGTTAGCTCAAAAAAAAAATGGAAGTTAGAGATCATCAGTATTTCAAAAAGTGAGGCTGGGGGTTTTAAAGAGGTTATTTTTTCAGTGAGCGGAAATGACATATATTCATATCTGAAATATGAATCTGGCGTGCATAGAGTGCAAAGAATACCAAAAACAGAAACACAAGGAAGAGTTCATACATCTGCAGCAACAATTGCTGTTCTTCCAGAAGCAGAGGAAGTTGATATTCAAATAAAAGACTCAGACTTAAGAATAGATGTTTTTAGAGCTGGAGGTCCTGGAGGTCAATCAGTAAATACAACTGATAGTGCGGTAAGGATTACACATGTTCCAACTGGAGTAGTAGTAAGCCAACAAGATGAAAAATCTCAACACAAAAACAAGGCCAAAGCTTTAAAAATTTTGCGCTCGAGGGTCTATGAAGCTGAAAAGAGAAAAAAAGATCAAGAAAGATCAAGCAATAGAAGAAGTCAAATTGGATCCGGAGATAGATCAGAAAGAATAAGAACATACAATTTTCCTCAAGGGCGAGTTACCGATCATCGTATTAATCTCACATTACATAAACTTGATGAATTTTTGAGTGGAGAAATTCATGAAGAAATGAACCAAGAGTTAAGATTAAAAGAGCAAGATATGAAATTAAAGAATTTAAGCTAATGGATGCGTTTAAACTTATAATAAATGGTTCAAAAAGACTTAAAAATAATAATATTTCTTCTCATCAATTAGACTCTGAAATTTTAATGTCAAAAGCGCTTAGTGTAACTAGAGAAAAACTGCTTACTAATTTAGAAAAAAATATTGATAATGATATAGCTAAAAAATTTGATGATCTTATTTACAGGCGATCAAAAAGAGAACCGATAGCTCAAATTTTAGAAAAAAAGGAGTTTTGGAGTAAGGACTTCTTAATTAACGATAAGATTTTGATACCTAGACCTGAAACAGAACTCTTGGTAGAAAAATTATCGCAAGTTTTTAAAGATAAGAAATTATTTATTTTAGACATCGGGACTGGCTCCGGATGTATAATATTAAGTATACTATCGGAATTATTTTACTCAAATGGAATAGCTTTAGATATATCTCCTCATGCAATTAAATTAGCCCAAGCCAATGCAAATATGCATAAATTAACTAGTAAAGTTAAGTTTTTGAGAAGATCATTAGATAGTATACACGGTAAAAAATTTGACTTAATTGTATCAAATCCACCCTATATTATAACAAAAGACATTAAGAACCTAGCCGTAGATATTAAAACATATGAACCCAAATTAGCACTAGATGGTGGAAATGATGGGCTTGACGTTATTAAAAAAGTTATCTACAAATCCAAGAGTATCTTAAAAATTAAAGGTATGCTCGCCTTAGAAATAGGAAATGAGCAATTTAAAAAAGTTTCAATTATTTTAAAAAGAAATAACTTTAGGGTTAAACATTTAGTTAAAGATTATCGACAAAACATCAGATGCATATTATCAGTATTAGAAAAATGAGAAAATTTATCATTTAGTTCATGAATAATAATAGAAGAAGAAATTTCAGACCTAGGTCACAAAAAAGTAACTTCAGAAGAAGGAATGGTGCGATCAGCGCAAACGGAAGTGGTAGCTTCAATAATGGAAATTTAAATTTTAATAGAAATGGCTCTATGAACAATCCGCACAATGTAGAAAAAGCTATACAAAAATTTCAACAAATGGCAAAAGACGCGCAAAGCAATGGAGACCCTGTCTTAGTAGAGAATTACTTACAACATGCAGATCATTATTCTAGAAGACTTGCGGAGCTAAATGAAAGAAACAAAGAAAATAACAACTCAAGAAATGATAACCAAATTGATGTTTCCAAAAAACAAGAATTAAAAACATCTAATTAAGAAGTGATTAATTTTATCTTAATTCAGATAATCTAAGATCAATTTTTATTCTCGAAAGCTCAAAATCTTCTCTGACCTTACCTTTTAAAATTTTTCCAGATGGAAGTTTAAGTTTTTGAGAATTAACTTTTTTCCCATTAACAATTACTTCGTAATGCAGATGAGGTCCTGTTGATAATCCCGTAGAACCCACGTAACCAATTATTTGTCCTTGTTTAACTTTTTTTCCTTCTTTTATTCCCCGAGCAAAACTTTTCATATGAGCGTAGACAGTTTCATAAGTAGAGTTGTGTTTAATTTTAACACAGTTTCCACCGCCACCACACCATCTCGCTCTCGTAACTTTCCCACTACCCGAGGCCATAATTGGAGTTCCAGTAGGTGCGGCAAAATCTGTTCCTCTGTGCATTTTGTTATAACCTAAAATTGGATGCTTTCTCATTCCATAAGAAGAAGATAACCTTGCACCATTAATAGGAGTTTTCATTAATGATTTAACAATACTTTTACCTTTTAAATCATAAAAACCTGTTTCACTCCCATCGTCGTAACTATAAAGATTTATCTCATCTCCATTAACATACATCGAAGCGTAAATTATTTTTCCAGTTTCTTGTACAATATTGTTATCATCGACAAACCTTTCGTATAGAATCTCAAACCAATCTCCTTTCCTAATATCTCTCTGAAAATCTACTTCAAAACCAAAAATTCTTGCAAATTCTACAATAATATTTGGTTCTAATCCCGAATTTACAGCTGAGCTGTATAAATTATTTTTAATTTCTTTTTTTATAACTACTTCTTTTTTGTATAATTTAAGTATATTTTCTTTAACCAGGAAGTTATCTCCACTTTTCCTAATTTCTATATTTAATGTATTATTTACAGGGTATACAATATTAATAACACTATCCTTTTCATTTTCAGTTTTTTTAATAATTAAAGTTAGCTCTCTACCAGCATAAATATTAGTAAGTTTTTTAGATTTAAGATTTTTTGTTATGATTTGAATTTCTTTTGTTTTAATTTGAAATTTTTTTAAAATTCTTTCAACAGAATCGTTATTTTTAATAATATAGTTGATCTCCTGATAAGGGCTATTAATTTTTGATATAAAAAAATTGCTTAAATTTCCAAATTCCTTTGTGTTTAAAAGAGAGTTGAAATTTTCTTCACTTTCTATGTTTTTTTGGTTTATTAAATTAGAAGTAACTATTAATGCTAAAAAAATAATTATTATTGAAAAAAAATATAAAAAATACTTCCAGTTTATAGCTGTTTCTAAGGTGTTATGTCTTTTTAGAGCTTTTAAAATTTGATTTAACGCCATAGTTGTTTTTTATAAAAAATAGAGTTCATTTGCAATGAAGGACAGTCAAAAAAGCCTTAAATTACTTATATTTATCGTCAATATACGCCTTGACTTATCGTCTAATTGTAATAAAACGAGCGCTCATCTTTAGACTAATTGTTTTAAACATCGCTAAAGGTGTGTAGATTTTATAGCTTAAAATCTTAGCTTTTTTAAATTGTGAATTTTTGAGAAGAGAAGTGTGGACGGCTAGGTTAATAGAGAAATTGTCGTACACGCTTTAACGAAAAAATA
>MDSZ01142049.1_pt1 | contig 13922 bp, 9 predicted proteins | sample 811201 | NCBI WGS metagenome assembly MDSZ01 (sample SAMN05326647, study PRJNA326480) | marine metagenome | isolation source: seawater | place: Indian Ocean: North | collected 2010
CAGTTGGTGCTTTCATCAGCTTCATAAAATAATCATTTTTTTTATCATTTTTTTGTCACACTTACTATGATACAGTCGACAAGTGCCAAGTCATCATTATTTTTTGATACCTCAATGCGACAAATGCATCGACGTAGTAAAGTCGACTGCTACTGTTGACTCGTCGTCCCACTTTTGCGAACGCGACAACGACGACGACGACCGAGAAGAATACCACTACTCATGGACTTGGAAAGCGACGACGACGACGACGAGGAGGAGAAGGAGGAGGAGGAGAAGGAGGACGACGGGAGAGAAATGAAGCGAACGTTCGTGGCGGTGTGCTTCGAGATGGAGAAAGAAAGGGACGACGACGACGGCAAAGGGACGCCGATGCCGACGACGAGAGAAAAGAGGTGCAACACCTTTGAAAACGATGATGATGATGATGATGATGTCGTCGTCGCGTGGGAGCGGCGACGGTTACGCGTGCACGACTGGAGAACGGTGGAAGACGCGGACGGCGCGCGGAGGCGCGAAGACGACGACCACGAGGAGGAAAGAAAAGAAATATCAAAGGAACCCGAGGTGTATTTCGACGTCCTCGTGTCGTTTTTAGCGGCGTCTGGCGATGAAAGCGTGCTGCTGAGAAAGATGTGGAAACGCGTCGCGCGTGAAGAGAAAAAACCGTTCTTTGGTGGAGGAAAAATGAAAGTGAAAGATGCGGACGTCTTGATGTCGGCGCCGTGCAGATTTCCATTTTTGAAACGAAGAGATGACGAAAACACGTATAGTTTCGATGGAGGAAAGAGTAAAGAAGATGTGAAGGAAAACTTTTTAAAGAACGGGTATTTGAGCGCGACCGAGGACAGGAATCGAGTGTCGCGAGCGCTCGTGGACGCGTTTCGAACGAAAACGAACGAAAGAATCGAGGAGATTTTAAACGCAATGAACGAGAATCATTCGTACGTTTCCGTTGGGACAGACGTGTTTGCGTATAAAGAAATCGGAAGTAGAGGTAAATATCGATTCGACGCGTTATTCGATAAAGAAAAGGAGGAGGAAGATGAGCTTTTCATATTCGCAAAATCACAAGCGCCGTGGGTGGAACTCGTGAACGAAATTTTGCGGAATGATAACGTCGAATATAACGACATCGACATCAACATATCCATCATTTGGACGGAACCAGGATGTTTAGACCAAGAGTGGCACTGCGACGGCGCGCATCGAGGCGACCAGGAAACGTACGACGAACAAACTGGCACTTTACTCAAGACGCATGCTTCGCCGTACGCCGTGTGTGTATTCATGACTCTCCTCGATTTGGACGAGAAGGTTGGATACACCGAGTTCTGGCCTACTTCGCATAAAAATGCTGGTTTAATCGGATTCGGTCCAGCCGCGCACGTCTTAGGTGGCGTCCAATCGAGCAAAACTGCCAAATCTGGAGGTTGGGTGATGTACGATTATCGTTTGATGCACAGAGGCATTGGTAATAAGAGTAAATATACGCGGCGACCGATATTACAGTTTCTTTATGCCGTCGATGGATATAAAGAACGGAAGAATTACGGCACGGAGAGCGTCTTTTGTCCTAATAGGAAATAGCACTTACTGTTGGTCAGAGTAGCGTGTAGAAAATAGTTCCATCTTAGGTGTTGTGAGGTGTGTTTCGTCGGAATACAGGTGCGGGTATACTATTGCTATTACCATTTGTTATTCGATGCCTACAACTACTTCTCTACACTTTCGGACATTCTCCTCCTCCTCTCTCGGGCTTTCCTCCTCGCTTCCTCCCCATTTACATTTTTTGGCAGACCAACCGACTCGAAATTTCCAACCTGTTCTCTCAAACCTTCGTGCACAATCTTCTCCCCGCCCCCTGAACTCGTGACATTCGCCATCCTCTCGTACGCGATCCCGTAGTTTTTACACATGTATATCCGGGTTTTCGCGTAATCGATCGCCTTTTCGATGTGCGATTGTTCTTTGAGAAATCGATTGTTTCTAAACGCATTTCTGGCTTCAGTCCTCACGTAATTGGCTTGGTCGATGTCCTTTTCTGTCCTCGCCATTTTTGTCGCCAGGCGAAACATTTGTCGGAGGAGCGAGAAGACTTCTCGGCGTTGGCGTTGGAGGAGAGACATTCTGTAATTGGTCGAATGGAAGAAGATGTTCAGTCCCAACGGGGCACCTGAACCCAAACGAACTTTGGGGGCACAATGGTGTTACAAAAGGGCAAGAGAATATGCTTGTGGGGATTTTTTTTTTTTGAAAAAAAAGTGTTTTGGAAAAAATACAAACACGCAAAAACAACTATTCTTCGTCTTCGCTCTCGTCGTCCAAGTTCGCAGCCGCGTACATTTGCTTCGTGAAAACCGGTCTCGTCGATCGACTCGATCGACCGCCGGGGATGATGTTAGACGCGTCGACTTCGTCGCCGGACAAGTCGTCGATGACGTCTGGATTTTCCGAATCTGAATCGACAGTTTTCTTCTTCTTTTGCTTCTTGTCTTTCTTTTGCTTCTTCTTCGGCCGATCCTCGTCCTCGTCCGTGCTCTCGGCTTCCTCCTGTTCGAGTCAGTCCCCGCGGAGATCAAAAGTCAGTTTAAAAGTCGTCGGCTTTTCGATTATTGCGCGTTTGGATACAAAAATGCACAAATGGAGAGAGAGAGAGAGAGAGAGAGAGAGAGAGATCCCCATCTCATCATCATCATCAAAACGACGTTTGTGCTTCACGAAAAAACAACGAGAACAAAAAGACGAACGAACCAACGCGCGGCGTTTCCGAAACTCTTCGCACCTCCTCCTCCTCCTCCTCCTCTTCTTTCTCGACTTTTTTCGGAAGGTCCCCTTCGGACTCCGAACTCTCGCTCTCCAACACGACTCCCATTTTTTGGAATTTTTGAGGAACAATTTTCAAAAAGAAAAAATGATTGAAAAAAAAAACACACAAAAATCCATCCAAACCGATTTATCTCTTCTTCGTGTTCAAAGAAAGAGAGAGAGAAAGAGAGAGAGAGAGATGTCTTCTCCCGAAGACGGCGTCGGCGACGGCGGCGAACCGGTCCAGGTGACGATGGCGAAGATATTCTCGAGCATCGTCTTTTCGTGCGTCGTCCTCGGTCGATTTTTGACGAAAACGAAAAGGGCAAAAACGACGCGAAATGGAAGCGTTCTCTCTTCTTTCCAATGCGAAACGAACCCTTCGAAAAAGGCCTCGGAAAAGTTCATATTCGTCACCTCCGCGTTGTGGATTGTGTCCATAATAATCATAATTGCGTTTGAACTGTACGAACAGTTCACCCGATGGCATTATATAATGTATTGTGGTTCTTGCGCGGTGCCGTACATCCTGTACCCGATTTGGAGACCGTTTGAAGAGGATAGAGGAAAACCTCTGTTGGAAAGATATATCGTCAAAGCCAATGTTTGGATTGCGATTTTCTCTTTTGTTGGAAACTACGTCTGGACGCACTATTTTTACTCAGTTTTAAAGGCTAAGTATACATTTGACGCGCACAGATTGAACGACGTTCCGATCTCTATGTTTCTCATGACGCACGCGTATTTTATGTTTTATCACGCGATGACGAATTCGATTTTACGAAAGATCAAGACAAGCTACGAGAAAGACGTGTACAGAGATGTATTTTACATGGTTGTGGTAGCGGCTTTAGCTTATACCACAGCTTTTATGGAAACGCTGACTATATGCGCGTTTCCCTATTGGGAGTTTACTAATAGGAATATGGCGTACACGCTAGGAAGCGCGTTTTACGGGATTTATTTCATAGTCAGTTTTCCTATGTTTTTGTTGGTAGATGAAGACGTGTTATCGGCGAAAGGGAAGAAAAATGTGTACTCAATGTGGCGAGTGGTGTGGGAGAGTTTAGGGAGTTGCATGTTGGTGACGTTATTGCTGGATTTCGTAAGAGTTGGCATGACCGATGTGGACTTCACGATGAAACACTAGATTGAAATCAAACGCGCGAATGCCTATAGGTGTATATCATCAACATTATCTTTGTTTATCTACTCATTATAAACAAAACCTTCTACGCTATTGTATTTATTATACCATTTTCTTTTTCTTCTTGAGCTCCAACAAGCGTGGAGATTGACGCACCGGCGGCGAAGCGATGGACACCATTTTCTTCGCAACTTTTTTCGACGTCGGCGATTTCATATTAGTAGTAGATTTCTTCGGCGAGGTTTTCTGCGGTGATGACATCTGCGAAGGCGTTTGCAGCAGCTGGTGATGATGATGATAACGCTCGCCCCAAACGCTCCTTTTCATCTTCTTTGGCGTTTGCGCGTACTCCCAAATCGACGGCTGCGCGTCTCTTAAACACTCCAATACAACGTCCAATCTTTCCGCGTGTCTCTTACACTGTCCGGCGGACGCCCGCAACTCGTTCAAGATAATCGCGTCTTCGTCGTTCAGATCGTCTTCGTCGTTTTCAACAACTGCGTTCTTCTTTTTAATAGCCGAAGATAACACGTTCGCGCGATTTTCGTTCGTCAAGGAAAGGTACATGGTCGTATCTTTAATTTTGCGACACCTAGCGACGTCTCGAGAGTATTGATGGGAGCGCATAATCGACTCGCAAAATTTGGAGTTTTCGTGCAAACATATGATGTGGAGTATATCGCATGCCAACAAGAACGGGTTCTCGATATCTGACGTACTCTCGTAATCTCTGTACATTTGAAGGGTTTCCACGAGAATTGTGAATGAATCTGGGCAACGCAAGTAACAGTCCTCGATGGCGGAGCGACCAAAGAGTTTGGACCGGCACATTTCCGCAATCTTGCAATAGTTCGCTATCAAAGTTTTAACATCTTTACGACCACACGTGCGAGAGGATTTAAACAAGGCGGTCATTTCCCGTTCGTTGTGCTTTCGCAAATGATGTCGAAATAAGAAGCCGCGGACATGTCGTTGCATCGTGATGGCCGCGAATTCGTCTTTATCTCGACGATATTTCAACAATCTCAAATAGTCTTTAGCGATATGCATTCTGTAACAGCTTTGAATCGTAATCGCAGCTTCGACTCGCCTCTCTTTCGCCCTGTTCATCTCTCTCGATATTCGTCGCTCGCGATTAGCGTTTCGTCGCACTCTTTCTCCTCGATAGATTCTGTAAATGTTTTGAACATTCTCAGTTGCAGCGCGCATGACGATGAATTCACTTCGTAACTTGAAACTTCGAAACGCGCTCTGGATAGCAACCGCAGCTGTATTCATAACGAGTGATTTACGTTGCATCTCTTCTTCAATCAACTGTTCCCGTCTTTCCTTCTTCTCTCGCTTCTCCATCTCAACGCGTTCTGATTCCTTTCTCTTCGCCTCTTTAACCTCCTTCGCCCGTTTACGGACTAAATACCCTCGACAACATTTCTGGATTTCAATTACCGCCACGCTCTGTACGCGTACCATGCGTCTCACTTGCCATCCTCTCGCCGCCGCTTGAATTACCAATGCCATGTTGTACTTAACGTTCGCTTCCAATGCCGCTCTTTGAGCGCGATAGAAGGACTGCATTCGAATGACATTCTCGCGGCATCGTTCATACCCTTTCTTTGCAGTAAAGCCTCGCACGTGCCTTTGTATAACCACTGCCGCGTCGTGTTTCTTTTGGAATTCTCTTCGAACGGTTCGTCCTCTGTGTATTTTTTGAAACGTCACCACGGCAGCGCATGAGCGCTTCCACATTTTCCTCGCGAAATACCCCCTCAAATGTTTACTAATCACCGTTTGAGCTTGAGACCACTTTCGAGCGACATCCGATACTTTCGGTCTATTCGGTCGCTTCAAACGCCACCATTGTTGAATCTTCTTCGCTGAATCCACGCGTTCCACGTGCTGGATCAAGCGCGAACACAAACACAAGAGGTACGTCGTCACGTCGCTGGTTTGCGGAACCGGGATATCCTTCTCTAAATTGAAACTGCCGCTGCTGTTGTTAGAAGACGGTAACGCCGATGCGGATGTGTAGAAACGAACATCGAATCCAGGTATAGGGACACCGCCAATGGCTTTCAAACAGTTGGAAACTTGCAAGAAATTTTTAGCCGCAAGCTCTCTTGCGCGTTTGCGTTCGTCCATATCAAACGGGTGGTTCAATTCAAGATTTTCTCGCGAGAGACGTCTCGAACCGGTAAGACCTGGCGCGTATTTGCGAAGGATTGCGAGTAACACTCGACCATCGGCAAAATCTCTACCTAAATTTGAACATTTAATCGAGTAGGAAGAAGAGGGAGATAACGCGGAGCAACACGCTTTTGCCCACGTTAAGAGAAGCGCCTCTATGCTAGACCTCGGCATACCGTTCGGGCGAGAGGCGAGCGCGCCTTTATTGTTGCGCATCTCGCGTTCTAAAGCTTGAATTGTGGTAGTAGGAAGCTTCGCGTTGGGAAACTTGCAAATTTCTTTCGTCAACATATTCTTCGGTGCCGCGAGCGCATTGTGACTCATATTTTTCGTGTGCTCATGCGTCATCATCGCCCAGAGAATGCCACACGTCGCCTCTCGATGGCCATCGACGATATCCGATGGAGCGATTTTCGACCACGCGCCAGGCAACATGACGCCTAAAACGTCTTTAGCGGCATGCAAAGCCACTCGGACGTTGTTAAGTTTATCCTCTCTCGTCTTCACTGGAAACGCGCACTCCGAAAGCAACGAGTGATGTTCGACCACTTTTTGCGTCTTTTTATCGATGGAGGCAAACGTCACGTCCGGTGCTAACATTTCGATGAGTTTACATAATCGAATTCCGTCTCTGAGATCGTTGGCTAGGTTTGTTACCGTGAAGTCGTACTCGCTCGCGGGTGTTTGTTCGTAAGGCACGATGAAACCGGCTTTCTTCAAGTTGCGAAGAATATCGCCTTCGCCGTAACACGACGCGGTGAGCAACTTTTGCGCCAATTCTTTCGTCGACTTGATAGAGGCGTCTACGTTGAACAGTTTTGGTGCTTTTGGATGAGCTTTATGATTTTGCGCGCGGTCGAGCAACAAGACGAGCAGCAAAATTCTTTGCAAAACGACGTCATTCAACGCGTTCTCGTAGCCGTCCGCAAACGGCGGTTGGCCCGGGAACTCATCCCCTAATCCGTATTTGATTTCCATCTCGTGCGACCGAAACAACTTTTCACAGCATTCTTTCGCGCATTCCCTTGGGTTTTGCGGTTGCCATCTCATGGTATCGCCCAAGACGGCATCGACGCCTAGTTTCAGCCAAAATGTATTCACCGAGCTGAGCGTTTTAATAAAATCTTGCTTCATGCGCAAGTCGCGAAGGAAAATACCGCCATCGCTTTTCAAACGGATAAGTTTACTGGTGTTTCGATATTCCACCTCACGCATGATGACACCAACTTCCGCGTCTTGCGAGTATAGATGCGTCAGCACTCGTCGCGACGCATTTCGAGCGTCTCGCAACTCCCGCGCTCGTAACTGTTCGGATTTTATTTTCATTGCAGAGGAGGAGGTCGACTCTATTTCATCGGTGGTATCCCGAGGCGATATCGTTCGATTCAACCAGGACACGAATTCGGCTTCTTGCTGGGTCGCAAAATCTCTCGCGCTTTCGAACCCATCGGATGTGACGGACGAGGACGTTGGTGATGCTTCTATTATCGTAGGTTTCGACGGCGTCATGGCGACTTCAGTAGATTTTGATGATGTACTTTTGAAGTTGAGCAGCCGCAACGACGCCATCGTTGGCGGCGATACATCTTCTTTTCCTTCGCGTTCCAACTCCTTCGCGCGTTCTTTCGTTTTCGTAGCGGCTGCGTACTTCGCCAATTTCTCTTGATTCGAGTGTCTTCGCCACGACGCCGACGCCGCGTACGCGCTCGGTAATCCTTTGTAGCCTTCGTACACTTCATCAAACGCATCGTCTTCGATGACATTTTCCTTGTTTGGATCAAACAGATCTTCGTCATCGTATTCACTATCCTCTTCGTTCCTTTCTTGTTGTTCCTGTTGTTTATTCGTCGTTCCATCTTCCTTTTTCTTCGCCACAGTCACCCCTCTCAACCTTACCGTTACCGTCTTTTCCTCACCTTCGTCAAAAACTTCCGTCGCGCACGTCTTACACACAATCTTCAACGTTCCTACCGCCGTCGCTTTCTTCGAGATAGCCTTCGGCGTCCATTTGATTGTCAGAGTTAAATTCTCCTCTTTCCTCACAATCTTCGGCAGCACTACGAGTGGGTCCGTTACTTCGTACTCTTCGCTTAAAGTTTCGTTTTCCCCTTCGTTTTCTCTTTCAAACCGATACTCGCAAATCTTCCAATTCCGGTTCGTATCGTTCGTTATTTTCACCCTTTCTTCCGTCGATTGCGTAATTTCGACCACTCCAAACCGCACGACCGGTTGGACGTCGATTGCGCGCAGCGACGCGTCTTTCGCCTCTTTCCGTCGTCGTCGATGCGTCGTCGTCGTCGTCGTCGTCGTCGTCGCATCACCGTCCCCAACGCGACGCATCCCATTCGTTCCACCAGAAGAGAATGGTTTCTTCGGTTTGAGCAAACCCGGTAAAAGTTTCATCCCCTCGTTTTCGTCTCCTCCTCGTCGTCGTTCGCGCAACGCGTTCCACATCGCGTCGTCTTCATCGCCGCCCAAAAGTAGCGCGGTGGTTTCCTTCTCGTCGTCGTCGTCGCGCTTTGGGGGCGTCGTCGCCAGGGCGTCTCGCGTTCTCATCGTTTCTCGCCTTTTTGCTCTCTTATTTTCCTCTCTCTCGTTCTTTGCTCTCTCACAAACGCGCGCGCGTCGCTCTCGCAGTCGCGAGAATCAAACCCACCGCAACAAAAAAAAAAGTGTCGTCGTCGGCGAGATGCGGCGAGATGCGGCGAGATGCGGCGTTTGGCACGACAGCAAAAGCTTCTTCTTCTTCTTCTTCTTCTTCAAGCGTTTTGGGAAGACGAGTAAATTACGTTGTGGGTGGTTTTTTATGAGCAAAGTTCTCCCCTTTTGTTTTTCCCCCTTTTCTTCTTCTTCTTCTTCTTCTTCAAAATCTTTCATAAATTTAAGGTGTCATTTCTTGAGAAAAGAAAAAGAAGAAGAGGAGGAGGATTGGATGCGCCACACTCCTTCCCCTTCAACGCCAACGTTGGGACGACGACGACGACGACGACGACGACGACGACGACTGTTGCACTTTCCGACTTCGCGCGAAATCTTCTCGAAAGTCTCGACGACGACGACGACGAGGAGGAGGAGGAGGAGGAACAGAAAAAGAAGAAGAAGAAGAAGATGCCCCCGCCAAACAGGAGAAAGCCACCACCACCACCGTTACGTTCGTCGTCGAATTCGCGGGCGATGTCCTCTCGCAATGCCAAAGGCCAACGTCGCGCGTCGCAGAAAAAGCTCCGAACGTCGAACCCGATCGAGTACCACTCGATGCGCGTGGAGAAGTGGTTGGACGCGCACCCGAGAAGCGCGGTCGTTTTGAACGCGGTGTTCCTCGCCCTGACGACGTGGGTACTCTGGATGCTCCTCGGAGAAAAGATTCAAAAGATGCACTTCGAACGCGTGAAACCGTACGTGAGAGACACCGGATGGCCGAAAGCGCTGAAGTTTTGGAAAGAGAACATGCCGGAGAAGTGGCAGCCGAGCGAAAACGTTGTCGAGAAAATATGGGCGAATTTGAGGGGAGACGACGCGACGGACGCAATGCGAGAAGACGCGAGAGAACACACGCATAGTTTATAAATATAGTAGGATAGTACGGTACACTACAAATAAAAGTAGTATGTTGAAGCATGTTGTCACGAAACGAGTCGTTTTGGTTGTTGCGCACGCGGGATGACTCGGTGCTTCCCCTGGACTGGTTTCACCACGCGAGGGGTATTCGGCGATTCAAAAATGTATTTTTACGCCGAAATGCCGTTAAACTGCATCTCTCTCAGAGACATGTTCCCGATCGCCATGTCCAACTCTCTCTGTTCTTTTTCCGCCACTTGCGCTTCCAAACTCTCGCGCCACTTCAAATCGTTCAGTCGTCTCGTTTCCTTCTCTCTTCTTTCTCTTTCCTCGAGCGCTTCGATTTTCTTCTTCGCCTCCAAACGAAACCTTTTCTCTTCCATTTCGAGGAACTCCATTCGCCTCTTCTCTATGCCTTCGCCGTCGCCTTGCGCCATTTTCGCTTCCACCAACATCAACCGTCTTCTCTTCTCTTCCTCGCGTTTCGTGTCCAACTTTTCCTGCGCCTCCTCCGCTTTTCTCACGAATTCCGCCGCGCGTTCCACGTCCTGTTTTTTACGCAGGGCTCTCTCCTCTCTCGCTTTGAGCAACTCGATCTCCGCTTCTCGCGCTCGCTGTTGGTCAAATTGTCGCTTCTCTCTTTCTTTTTGCAGCCGCGCTTCGTCCAACTTTTCCGCGGTTCGTCTCTGTTGGTTGTCCAACATCCTCTCGACCATCTTTTCCTTCTCCCTTGCGAGTCTTTTTTGCTCCTGTTGCGACTCGAGCGTTTTGCGTATGACGTTTTGCGTCTCGCGTTTTCTCCTCAAGGCGTCTTCCGCGTCTCTTTTGGCATTTTCGTCCGCCTGCTTCGCGAGCGCGTGGAACAAAGAGTTCTGTTTGAGTTTCAACGTCAACGCGCGCTTATTGCTGTTACCATTGCCACTCTTCATCGTCTCCTCCAAGACGCGCGATGATTTCGAGTCAACTTCTTCTCCCTCTTTTAAAATAGCGTTGTCGTCGTTGATATTGTTGTTGTTGTTCTCTTCGAAAGACTCCGTCTCGTCGCCGACGATCGAAGACGCGGGCGTGGACGGTGGCGTCATCGCCGACATCGCCGACATCTCTTCTTCTTCTTCTTCTTCTTCTTCTTCCCAAAGGGTGGTAATACGTCGTCGTTTACGTCGTCGTCGTCGTCGTCCTTCTTTTTTTAGTACTAAGAAAAGGAGAAGAGTAGGTGTTTTTATTTATTTTTGGATTTTCGCCTCTCGCGTATTTTTTTTATTTTTTATTTTTAGCACACACCTCTCAATCGTCGTCTCAAAATCAATACCTACATAGTACCTACGACCTAGTACGGTAGTGTACTTTAAAAGTGTGCAAAAAATGAATGGTTTTGCAAAAGTTGTTTGGTGGGGAAAGGAGTACACTGGTAAAATAAAAAAAATACGACGAACACCACCACACTCGTAAAAAAAAAAAGAGAAGATGAAGAAGAAGAAGATGATGATGAAGAAGAAGAGCTTTTGGTTGGGTGGGTGTAAAAAAAGGAGTAATCGTACGCCGGTGAGGTTGAATCGAACAACTGGGCCGTCAAGCCCCCACAGGTTTGAAGCCTGCGCTCCGAGCCATCGAAGGTCACTCCGGCTTTTTCCTTCTTCTTCCCAAAAAACTCTCTCCTTCTCTCTTCATAAACACTAAACCCTAAGAAGCCAAATTAAAATATAACAAAAAACCAATTAAAAAAAAAATGGGAAAAAAAGATGGGAAAAATTTTTTCCAATTTGAACAGACGTAGCGGCGCGCACAGAGAGAGAGAGAGAGAGAGAGAGAGAGAGAGACCGACGATACAAAGCAGGATGGGAGCGCGCGAGCGATTCGCGAGGAGGAGCATTGCTCGGTCTCTGTTGTCGTCATCTTTTAACACGATTCACGCGAAGAACACCCCCAAAACGAGTTTGATGAGAGCTTTTGTAGCGCAGGGAAGGAAAGGGGCGATCGTCGATGGTGCGATTGATGATGATTCCCGAAGAAGGACGTTCAGTAGCGTCGGCGCGTCCACGAGCGGACGAGACGTGGCGTCGAATGAGTCGGGGTCGCGACGAGGAGTGACGGACGCGTCGAACAACGGTGGTCGTCGTCGTGGAAACGACGACTCCCGTTTAGCGCGAAGAACGTTCGCGTCGGAGGCATCGCAACATCTCCCGAACAAAAATGCGGCTGCGTCGACGACGCGCGAGGAAATTCGAGACGACGACGACGACGACGACGAGAAGAAGAAGAAGAAGAAGAAGAAGAAGGCGGAAGACGACGCGTTCGACGACACAGACGATGAAAAAGACGATGCAGAGAACGAAGATTCGAAACCGTTTGGTTATAGAGGCAACAAAGCCGGTCAGATATCTCGAAACCCAGGGAAAAGAGGAGGTCAAGGAGAGTTCTCGGGAAGAAAAATGTCATCAAAGTATAAACCGATGACCTCTAAAACGCAATTAGACGGCATGAACTGCGAACAGCTGTTGGATGAAATCAAGCAACGATTTCAAACGAGGAAGAAACCGTTTTTAGGCGGCGGAAACGTTCCCACAACAGGAGAAAAAGGACACTGGACTGAACGCGAATCGGCGACGGTAGAAATCGAAGGTTTCAAACACGAGATTAGCGAGCGTTTATCTTCCTTTTTAGGTTTCGGAGAAGGCGAGAGTGGCGTGAAAGCAACGAGGAGGTTTGTTGATCGACGGTTGAAAAGTTATTGCGAGAAGATGAATCTATTCGTGGGAGAATCAGAAGAGAATAAAAGCGGGATGAAGGTGAAGAGAAAGAAAGATCCGGAGAATCCGGGGAAGTGGGAGGAGAGACGAATCGTGTTGGATACAAAGTTAAAGGCGTTGTTTCAAACCTCCGATGGTATAGATCAACTGGCGTTTAGAAAAAGAACAAAAGCAGACGAAAAAGGGGATTTTGTTGACGGCATCCCTCCGGTGTCTATGTTTTTAGATCCGCACTTTCTAGATATTACCAACCAAGACGCCTCTTCGCAACTGGCGCACCAATCGAAAACGCACGGTTCCAAAGTTGTCGTGAAGAACAACAGGCTGTACGCCGTTCGCGAGTCTGCTCTGAAGATGTTGTTACAAAGAGTTCGGTCGCCCAAAGACGTGCAGTTTGCGTTAGAAGCGGTCGCTTTGTTCCACATGGAACGCTCTGCGATTGGGAAAATCAAAGGCCTCGGTTTTGAACGCGCGTACGAATTCATGAAGGCGTGTTGCGACGTCAAATCATACGAAACTGCATTGTGGGCGTGCGAACAGTCTCGTTCGTTAGGTTTGAACTTGTCTCGAAAGACGTTATCGCTGCTCCTTTGGCACTTACTTGAAGCTAATCGCCCGTTGGAAGAAGTCCTTCGCGTGTACTCAGTGATAAGGAACCTCAAACTCGGCGTCGACGCCAAAACCGCCCAATTCGTCGTCAAATCCGCCTTACAACACGGTCACGTCAACGCCGCAGCAGGTTATTGCGTCCAATTCATGCAAGCCGGCGTGAAAGTCAACCGCAAAACTCCGACCGCAATCATGAACGCCGCCATCGAACACAACCTCCCCAATGCGTCCATTGCCGTCGAGCGCAGTTGGAACAAAGAGCAACCGCAGTTACCGAAAGCACCTTTTGACCGCTTAGCGTTGGCGCAAGCCTACGCGCTTTTAGCCGACGAGGACGAGTGCATCCGAGCCGCGAAATCTATTCTTGACACCCTCGATGATTCTTTTTCGGAGGAGTTTAAAAACTCAACCTCGCAAAAGCTCGCCTTGTGGCCGCAAAATTTGCTCATCGCGAACGAAGCTAAAGGCGGCGCGAGCAAAGAGATTTTAGAGCGCTGTCAAAGAGGCATGGAACTGATTAAAAGCGCGTGCGAGGGGAAGTTGTTCGCCGACGTTGACGTCGCCTATGCGTTTTCGAGTTTGCAGATTCCCGAGGAAGAGGAGATAGAGGAGGAAGACGTCGTCGTCGACGACGAGAAGAGAGAGGAATGAATTTTAGACTTGAAGACCAAAATTTGTACTCGACATTATAATTATGTGTGTTGTCATTTTTTTTGTTCCTCCCCTTTCCTCAATTTCGTCGTCGTCGTCCTATCAAAAAAAAAAAGAGCGCGAACATCATCATCATCATCATCATCTCGCATCACAATAAAAAATGGCGACTATTGCCGGTTCGGCTATCGATGTAGACGTGCTCGAGACCAACAATA
>MDSZ01224745.1_pt1 | contig 13920 bp, 15 predicted proteins | sample 811201 | NCBI WGS metagenome assembly MDSZ01 (sample SAMN05326647, study PRJNA326480) | marine metagenome | isolation source: seawater | place: Indian Ocean: North | collected 2010
TGGTGGACGCTGGGGGATTTGAACCCCCGGCCTTCTGGTTGCAAACCAGACGCTCTTCCAAGCTGAGCTAAGCGCCCCGTGCCCTCCGGAAAGGCACCCTATTATTGAGTCAAACCGTTAAAAAGACTAATCTTTCTTGGGTGAAAGCAAGCTTGGAAGAACAGTTAGAATTCCCAAAATTGAGCAAAACAAGATTACTGAAAGGAGGTCTTTATTGGTGTCCCCTGTTTTCTGAGAGGGAGTTGTCCGAATGTTTTGTGGGATTGAATCTTCGTGAACATCGGGCCCGAAAGGAACAAAGAATTCATTCTCTGTGATTGTGGTCCCTTCCTTGATTTGATGTCTTAGGGATATGTTTCCCGGTAGTAAACCGTTCTCAGGAGCAAGAAGAACCCATTCTGCGACCATGCATGAATCGTCTTTCTTTGATCCGTTTTCCAATAATTCGCAGGATGTATCCAACCATGAAGTGGAGAAATCGTCAGAGCCGCCGAAGAATCCGTCCCCATCTGCATCGAACTGTATTCTATGGCTAACTCCATCCCTACTGTCCTCGTTCCTGAAGAAGAGGTAGTCCGTCTCTACGAGAACACCTTCTGGAACATTGCCAGTAACCCTCTCATCGAGAATTACAGTGTATTCCTTTGTGTCATGGGCATTGGAAATAGGGATGAAGAAAGAAGAAAGGAGTAGGGTCGTAGTCAGCGAAATGGCCAGGCGCACGATTCACTCGACTAGAGGCGATGGCTTGAACATGACCACCTCATGGGCGCGACATGGACTTGCAGCGAGTCGCCCTGGTGGGAATGCTCATCGGTTGCATTGTAGGAGCAGGAGTCTCTTCTTTCCTGATAATTAGTGATGGGGATCCAGAAGTTGTTACGAGTTTTTCGTCCATGACGGACCCCTTGATACAAGACGATGGGCACGACCACAGGAACGCGAGTCAACACATTTTCTACACTGAAAACATCCAACCATTATCGTTCAACGAGCTAACTGCTCCTGGAAACGCGGAAGTACAGGTTTCCGATTCTCCTGACGGAAGGACCTATGCATATATCGCAGGATGGAGTGAGATGCATATAGTAGACGTCACGGACCCGTCAAACACTACCGTGACCGGGGTCTACTATGACCCAAATACGCAGGTTCTAGACGTTAAGTATCTAGTCTACAACAATAGGGAGTATGTCATAGTACAAAACCAACTTGTTGATCCTGGGGCCGCTGATCCCAATGTTGGCGAGTGGGAGGACCCTGCACAAGTGACGGTAACGCTGGTGGATGTTACTGACAAGTCCGATCCTTCTTTCGTTGACGCTTGGTATGATGCTGACCATCCCAGTGGGCCACACAACCTGTACACTCACATGATAGACAACGAGTGGTACATCTTCGTGGCCAATCCCGACTACGAGTCCTGTGACGTGGGCCAGGGGGATGCATGCGGTGGAATCACAGTGGCACATCTCAACTTCGCAGGGTACGGGGATCTGCCGCGGATAGTCAAGGTAGGAGAGGCCGAGGTGAGTTGGGAGACGACTAGGGGGGGTTGGATATACATCCATGATATGACTGTCCAGACTTGGCCGGAAGGCGATCCTGATGATCCTAGGAACGGGAGGACCTATGTTTATGGCGCATACTGGGAAGCGGGATTGAGGATTTTCGACGTTTCTGACGTACCTCATCCTGGAAAAGATATGGTCGAGTACCTGGCAATTGGAGCAGCATGCAGAGGATCCTTCGGGACCCAACTTGGATGCAATTGGAGGGCTCCTGAAGTAGGTTTGTGGATGGACTTCGAGGACTTCGACGGAGACGGTGAGCCAGACAGTGGAACTACGGGGAACGAGAACGGAGGAAGGGCCTCATACATCCACTATGCGGAGCCCATCGATGAGATGGTTGATGCGAGTCATCTGGGTTATCCCGTTGGGAAGATGCACATGACATTCATCGCTACAGAGGTATTGGAGACAACCGTTGGGACTGGTATGGCATATCTGCTGGATACCACCCCTTACGAAGTGGTTAATGGGAACATAAGGTTCCTGCCAAAGCTGATTCATGGTTGGGAGACTCCCTTTGCTGATCATCACTTCATTCCAGGGGGGGAGGAATGGTTGCTTTTCAGCCCTCATAATGCGGATCACGAGATTTTCCAGACTGGAGTTCCCGGTTTCCCCGACAATAGTCACGGTGGGGCCTGGGATGGGAGAATATACATGGGGAACTATCACTCGGGACTCTGGATAGTCGACATCGAGTCATTGATGCTCGCTGGATTAGAGGGGGGGAACAAGACGGAAGCCCATTTTGATTCCACTGTGGGGTATCACTTGCCCCATGGGGCAGATGGCGCCCCCCTGGATAGTTCGTATTACGACTTCGGATGGACTCCCTTCATATGGGCTGCAGAGCATTACAAAGGATACACTTACCTGTCGTGCATTACAACGGGACTATACATCGTCCAACTTGACATAGACTCGCCCTACGGAAAGCCCCTCCCGGAATAATTTGTTAAAGCGAATTAGGTGCAATTTCATATCCGAGTGATTGCCCGGCAAGTTTGTGGATAAGGCGCGAGCATTGATGATGGCATCCATAATTGCCCTAACCGCTGCATCGGGGTGCCTTTCTTCCGATGATGGGGTTGGGGGTCAAGGAGGTAATGAATGGGTGGACCCCGTGACTGAGATCGAGGACTCGAACCACTCGCACAACGATCTTCTCGCACACAGGCTATCAACTTCTAACGCTAAGCTAATCGACTACCATAACCTAAACTGTGATGGTGAAGTTTACCCCCCACCGGAGCTTGATAATACGGCTGGAAGGCCTTGTTATGACGACTGGAAGAACGTCGGTCCGACTCCTGGAGACAACTCTGAGATTGCGATAGAGGGAAATTTCTACGATGACTGCGAAATCTATGCGGACGGGACAGGTGGTTGTTACGCATACGTCTCAAGCTACAACCAGTTCGAGATCCTCGACATTAGCCAGCCAAACAATATTCGCCTTCTATCGACTTACTACGCCGAGGTGGCTAGGATGATAGACATCAAAGTCACAAAGGATAACAATTGGGTATTGGTCAATCACGAGCTGACCAACAGCGAGTTGGACCCGATCCCCAATGATGACGATGCAAACAGTGGGGCAAACAGGCTAGACGTGATCTACGTAGGGGACAAGACTAGTCCCGTAAAGGTGGCCGAGTGGAACAACCCGCCTGCAGGTTTCCACAACCAAGACTTGGCGGTATACTGCGATTGGGCTGGAGCCGTAGACCCTAGGGAGGAATGCAGCCTATTTCTGTTTGGAGCGGACCCCTATCCGGAAATGGTAGAGCCCACGGACACCAGTAAAGGTACGCAGATTTTCTACGTCCCTAGAGGGTTTGAGTCCTGGTTACCCAATCAGAACGACGAACAACAGAACTCGAGCAGGGAAATCATCCGATGGGGAGCATACACACCTGAAGAATGGACTACATGTGGTGGGTCGGTATTCAACCATGACCATGTTTACTTCGTACACCCAATCACAGGGCAGAGACTGCTAGTCGCCTCATATTGGGGGGCCGGCTTGAGAATTGTCGATGTGAGCAATCCCCCCTTGGTTATGGATCCAAATGGGGCTAGTTGGCCACCCGAGGTGGGTCGTTGGCTAGGTTGTGTAACTGATGACACGGGTTGGTATGGCCCGGACGGCGGTGGACATGCCAATATGACTGCTGAAGAGTGGTTGGATGCTGAGCAGGGCAATGACAACATACACTATGCGGTCCCATACGATCATCTAATTTGCAATGGAATTAGCGAATATGTGCCGGAAGAAGAGTGGCCTCCAGAATGCGGTTCTGGGCCAGATGATTCCACTTTCGGTGTTAACTGGCGGCACTACACAATCATAGCTCCGGAGTACGGTAGCAACCCTGGGCATACTGGATTTCTTTGGACTATTGACACCACCGATCCGACAAAGCCATTCCTAGTATCAAAGTGGAGGCTTCCAGGAGAGGGGACCCTTGCTAATGGATCCAAACACCCGCAGCACTACATCCCTGATGGATACATCTTCAGCCCCCATAATGGGGATACTGGTGTGAATGGCCATGTGTACTGGACCCACTATCATGCCGGAAACTGGATTACTGACCACGGACATATTTGGGAAGAAATAATCTGGGAAAACGGGGTTCCGGAGCCCGATAGGGGGTTCCAAGCAATAGAGCAGCTAGCCACCACCCACACACTTGGTTACTACCTGCCCGCGGGACCGGAATGGATAGAAGATCCTGCCACGGAGCTTGGTTATGACATGGCTGACTGTTGGGCGTCCTGTATGATTCCATTCGACTGGGGGTTGCAATACGATCCGAGAGGCTACCTTTTCATCTCCGAGATGGTAAGCGGAGTCTATGTCGTGCAGTTTGACGAAGATTTCGACCCGAGGTTCAACTACCCACCACTATGGTCCGAAGAGGAAGATTAGAGCTGTGGGATTGTATGAGATTTGCAGCGCTAATTTCGATAGTTGTAATCTCAATCACATCTCCAGTCACTCTGGGTCACGGAGCGAATGACTTCTCGATAATTATGAGAGGGTCCATCATGCAACCGACACAGGCGGATGTCCTTCAGAATGACACTCTGACTTTCTATAACGTAGCGGACCATAACAGGACCATCAGAGTGGATCTGGACGGTGATGGAAATTATGACCAGAGATGCGATACAGAGGCAAGAAACTCATCTTCGATAAAGGATCAGTGCACCTTCGTCATTGATGCTTCGGGTTGGAGTGCTGGAGAGTACAAGATGGATGTTTTCTCCAACGGTACTCTCTGGGGGGTGTTGAATCTCACAGTCATTCAAGATTCTCACGAGGAATTGGGGCCGCCATCGGGATACAGCTTCAATAGCGGGAACGAGTCAGAAACAGATGGTCTTAGGAGCGATTCGTCATCACAGAGGGATCTATTTGGCCTAGCCATTGTCCTGTTAATTTTCTCTGCTTTGACATGGGTTTCGGGGAGGAGTTCAAGTGAGTAGATGCTTCATTATTTCTCTGATGGTGGTTTTGTCATCTTTCACGGGTTGTCTATCAGAAGGGACAGATGACATATTCTACGGGGAGGACATCGACCCCCCAATCGTAGTTGATGAGTTCGTATTAGAAAACGAAAAAGGAGAGTATGTTGCTATGTCTGATTACGAGGGTAAGGTAGTAGTGGTCGCCTTCCTATTCACCAGATGCCCCGACATATGTCCGGTAGTAAGCGCGAACCTAGCATTCATTGCTGAGGAGCTGAGAGAACGTGATGTGAATGGGGTGCAAATCCTCACGGTGACCGTTGATCCCTGGACCGATAACTCATCTGTACTTGACAACTATGCAACTACTAGGCAGCTGAATTGGCCACATCTAACAGGGAGTTTGGAAGATCTTGAGCCTGTCTGGATGAACTTCGACGTGGGCCTGGCAACTTATGACACCGATGTGGATGGTGACGGGGTCGCAGACGGTTTCGACAGCTGCCCGGACACTCCAGACGGGGAGGAGGTCGATTCAAACGGCTGTGGCAAGGAAACCCAGCAACCTGAAGGGGACGTTGTGACTAACCACCACCCATTGGACTACTGGGTAGACCACACCACAGGAACGATAATTGTTGACAAGGAAATGAAGCAGAGGGTTTGGTGGGGCGATACTGACTGGAACCCAGAGCTAGTTCTAGAAGACATAATGCACCTCATTGAAGAAGAGTGAAAAGCGAGTGTTTTCACGTTATTAAAATGAAAGGGGAGACACAATCAATTTTGGTTGCAATGATCTTTCTTTTCTCTGGATGCGTGGCCCAGGATGGGTCAGAACTGTTAGGAACCGAGTATAGGGACCCTCCTGAGGCGCCGGAATTCACCTTGGAGAACCAGTTTGGAGAGAATGTGTCACTTTCTGACTTTGAAGGGAAGGTCGTTGTTGTGGCGTTCATCTACACTTCGTGCCCTGATGTTTGCCTGATTATTTCCTCCAACCTAGATTACTTGGAGGAAAATCTGGGAGATCATTTGGACAAGGTAGAAATCATCTCCATTACCATTGACCCGGCTCGGGATACCGTATCCCACCTCAGCGATTGGACTGAAGCAAGGGGCTATGAGTGGAATCATCTGACTCACGAAAGGGGATCCGTGATTCAATCAGTTTGGGACGAGTGGAATGTCGTGGTCGATGCAGATCATGTTGCCAATAGTCTTCCTCCCGAAAACGCAATGGTGCGTTTCTCTGTACTCTTCCCGGATAACTCATCATTGGTTACTGACAACAAATGCAACGACCCCCACAACCTGACTTGTTACAATAATTGGAGCGAATTCGGAGAGTATGCCATCGGAACTTCTGCGAACATGAATTTAGATCTAGATAATGGGACGATTGGAGATTGGTCTGAGAACGGATCTTGGCATTGGAATCTACATAGGTGGGACAACGAAAAAGAAACCTGGAGCTTGGTAGAAGAAAACAATCTCTCTAGTTTTGGGCCAATTGGCCCTGAAACACACTTAGCTTGGGCAGCTAGCAACGCCAATATCAGCAAACTCCCACCCGGGGTAGATTGCAACTCCCACGGGTGGGTCATGGGGACCGGTTCCAGCGCTCATTGCATGTGTGATGACGGGTGGGAGAGGCCCGGAGACAACTGGTTGTCTTGTGTTTTAGAAGAGGGCATTGATTCCAATGAGACTGGTTTGGACCCCCATGAAGAGAGTCTTGGAGAATACGAGATCGGGCATTCCACGGTAACTTTCATCATAGACAAGGAACAAAGGAAAAGAGTGGCCTATTCGGGAATAATGTGGAATGTAGATGATTTTCTACAAGATGTTAAGACTCTTGCAGATGAGTGAAAAATGGAAATTCGCTCATAGAAGTGGCATCTTCCTAAGCCTTTCTAGATCAGGCTGGTACAGCTGCCTTATGTCATCCAAGTCCAGGATTAGCATAGCTAGTCTTTCTAACCCCATCCCCCAAGCGCAGACTGGCCAATCGGTCCCCAGTGGCTCGGTAACTTCTGGCCTGAAGATTCCCGACCCTCCAAGCTCCAGCCACTCTCCCTTCCACAGTATATCGACCTCAGCGCTAGGTTCGGTGTAAGGGAAGTAAGCAGGACGAACCCTGACGTCAGGATATCCCATCTTTGCATAGAATGTCTTCAAAGTAGAAATCAGCATAGGCAGGCTTGAATCTGGTTCGTGAATTATTCCCTCTATTTGGTGGAATTCTGGCATGTGTGTCCTGTCAATGGTTTCTTGACGGAATACCCTTCCTATGCCGAATACTCGGGAAGGAACATCTGGATTTTCAGCGATGTGTCTGACTGTGTTTACAGTTGTGTGAGTCCTCAATAGTGCCTTCTGGGACTCCTCCTTGTCAAATGAACCCCCCCATCCCCTGCTACCCGTATCGTGCCCGTGCTCATGCACTTTTGACCAGAGATCCAGATAGTGTTCATCCACATCCAATGTTCCTGGATCGTCGAGGTAGAATGTGTCCTGCATTGTCCTGGCCGGGTGCGACTGAGGGATATACAGGGCATCCATGTTCCATCCGGCAGACTGGACAAAATCTCCCTCGATCTCTGAGAATCCCATTTCTAGAAATACTGAGCGAATCCTTTCTATCAGAGCCTGCATCGGGTGTCTTCTTCCACCCGAAGGTACAGGAGTAGGTGCAGAGACGTCGAATGGCTTGAATTCCGCATTCTTCCATGAGTCGGTCTGAAGCATCTCGGGGGTTAGTTCTCCGATCATTGCCACGACAGAGAGTGTTGTTTCATCGATGTCCGCTCCATTCTTTGTGAGCTTCCAAGTTCTCGACACAGACTCTTCGAAAACGATTAGCCCCTTTCTAGAAGAGAAATGGGCAAGCATATCTTCCTCCAATCCAGACACGTCAATGGGCCCATTGGATAGCGACTCGATGAAATCGGTTCTCTTTTCGATTTGTTTGGTTATTCCTTCTTCATCGGTGTAGACAAGTTTTCCTGAGTCAATTTTTACCCCTAGTCCTTTCAGGATTCCAATTCCTGCGCCGGCCTCACTTCTTTCGAATCCGGAGGACATGACTCCACTCAGGGATCTATTTCCTTCATCTTGTTTCTTGATTAAATCCCACATTTTGGATTCCAAAAGACCCTCTTCTGCGGCCCTTTTTCCCTCCTGACCCAGTGAGACTAGTTTCGTCGAATGCTCTTCTATCTCTAGGAGGCCTGCTTCTTCGAGAGTCTTTCCCGCACCTGCAGCGAATACTTGGTCTTCCCAATCTGTGGCGGAGAGGATTTCTCCCATAGTCCAAGGCCTCTCAGAGTCGGAAAGCATGGCCTTCAACATTATTCTCTCATTATTCCCTAGGTCCAATTGATCCCCCGCACTGTCCACAACCTATTCACACTTGACGATTGCCGAAGTGATTGTGTGTTGTCATTTCATTCCTCTTCCGCGGACCAAAGTTCGGTCCCACAGGATGGGCATGTGAATTTTCTAGGCGGTTTTCCTTCGATTGTTTCTAGGTTGGTGCATCTTCCACAGAGAACTGTAGTTATTTTCGGGCCCTCCAGTGTAGTGTCTACCCTATACATTGGGCCTCCTGCATCGGGTAAGTTGGTTATCTCGGGAGACCAAGAGCTGAAGTCACTACTCTTTCCTTTACCCAATGTATTGAGTGAAATACCGAAAATTAGCATAATTATTCCCAAGAATGACAGTGTGGAAGATAGGAATAGCCAGAAATCTGAGGGTCCCGATAGGGTAATTCCTGAGCCTAACACGATGCAGATCCATCCTGAGAATATGATATTCAGACGTATGCTTGAATCGGCTAATTGAGAAGACATGTTATTCGGAAGTGGGGGGGGCATTTCATCGCTATTGGTCCAGATACAAGTGTAGGGTTCAAGAAAGAGTTGTGCTAGGATTGTAGCGCGCCTCAGTAGCTCAGCCCGGTAGAGCATCTGATTTGTAATCAGACGGCCGGGGGTTCGAATCCCTCCTGGGGCTCCACCACAACCCTGACTGGTACCTTTACACGCACTGTTTATATTGCACCGAGTAGTGTAATTGTCATGGCACTCGAGTGCAACATCGAGGCTCGGGGGAAATTCTTCAGGTTGGTCCTAGGGGCCTTTTCGTTAATCGGTTCTATCCCAATTATTCTACTAACTGCGGTTTATGGCGTGATTGATCCAATTATTGGGTGGTCTTTGATAGGAATGGCATGGGCCGGAGGGGCATTGGGAATTTTCGAAGGGTGGTCTGGGTTCTGTATAGCTAGAGGCCTCGGTTTCAGGACCCCCATCTAGCCAATCGTCAAATGCACAATTGCTTACGAGCTTATGTGAGCGCACAGAAAATTGACGGGAGGTCAATTGCCCAATCAATTCTTGATGATGTTAGAAGAGGGGTCTCGTCACTATCTGAAAGGGGAGTTTTTCCTCACCTTGCCGTGGTAATTGCAGGGGAGGACCCCGCGAGCCAAATATATGTCAGAAACAAGGAGCGGGCATGCAGAGCTTGTGGAATTTTGAGTACCCGTATTGATCTTCCATCTAATTCTTCACTAGAAGACATACTAGGTATTGTAGGGAAGTTGAACGATGACCCTGAAATTCATGGCATTCTGGTACAGAGTCCTGTACCGCAGGGAGTGGATGAGCTCGAAATCGCATCCCATATTCTTCCTTCAAAGGACGTTGATGGATTCCACCCCTATAACCTAGGGCGTCTTGTACAAGGAGATTCTAGTGGACTGCTTCCCTGTACCCCATCAGGCGTAATGAGCTTGCTGAAGAAAAGTGGGGCAAATCTGAATGGTGCAAAGGCAGTTGTACTAGGCAGATCAAGGATTGTTGGAATGCCCATGTCCTTGATGCTTGCTCAGAAGGGGGTTGATTCCACAGTTACAATTGCCCATTCGAGATCCGAAGGAATTAGAGAGATTTGTAAAGAGGCGGACGTGTTGGTCGCAGCTGTAGGAATTCCTAACTTCGTAGAGAAATCATGGGTAAAGACGGGGGCCGTCGTAATAGACGTAGGAATCTCAAGAGTCGAAGATGGCCTAGCTGGTGACGTCTCAGAGGATGTTTCCGAAGTAGCGGGATGGATCACTCCTGTCCCAGGTGGAGTTGGTCCAATGACTATAGCTATGCTGATGAGCAATACATTGATGGCCGCAGAGAGTCTGAATCCTTAGTCGAATATTCCCATCTCGAACTTTGCATCCTCAGAAGAGTGCACCTTGGGGTCCCATGGTGGGCTGAAAGTAAGATTTACATGTGCAGAGTCGACTCCCTCGGTCTTCAAGGCGGAACGGTGTACAGCAGCCATTAGTTCGGGTGCTACCGGACAGCCTGGGCTGGTTAGGGTCATGTCAATTTCCACATGGGAGTCATTAACCGAAACAGCGTAGATTAGTCCCAAGTCTGTGACAGAGAGTTTCATTTCTGGATCCTCGACTTGAGAAAGTGAGCTCATTACCTCTTCTTCGGTGACCATCCTAACCCTCCGAAAGCAATAGCGCCTCTTCCTTTACTCTATTGAACATGTTCAGGAATCCATTTGCCCTACTGGGCGTTAGTGAAGACCTTAGTCCCATCTCATCTACGAATCTTGGAGACAGTAGAGTGACCCTTTTCGGAATCATCCCATTTACTGCAATTGCGGTAATTGCGATTAGACCTTGGACAATTTGAGCGTCTGCACCGCCTCTTAGAATGAAGTCTCCTCTTTCGTCTAACGAACAAGAAACATGAGCTCTAGATTGACAGCCGTGAACCTGGTTGTCCTCATTCCACTCCTCCAAAGGCAGTGGAGTGGGATTCTTCTTGGCATACTGGAAAAGTAGTTCGTACCTCTCCATAGAATCGAAGCAAGAAGAGAACTCCTCCACTATGGGGTCCAGATGTTCTGGCCACTCCCCTGATTCATCCATTCAATGCACCCCCAGCTTTTTTCGGTCCTCATTCATTGTCCGAGAACCTTTCTACAACATACCTCAAGTGCTCCACGAATGACTCGGCTTCGGCCATAGTGTTGTAAATCCAAAATGAGGCCCTATTTGTCGATGGTACTCCAAGCGCGTCCATCAATGGCTGCGCGCAATGATGGCCTGTCCTTACTGCGAAACCTCCTTCATCTAGCAAAATTGACAGATCTTGGGACTGGATATCATCATGAAGAAACGAGACTGCCCCGCTACTATCCTTCCTACTTGGGTCACCGTACACTGTAATACCATCTATTTCGGAAATCTTCTCAGCTGTCCATGAAGCTATATTGTTGACATGGGAATGAACCTCTTCCATGTCAAATTGCTCTAGCCAAGCAACCGCTGCCCCCCAACCTATTGCTTCGGCTATCCTTGGAGTGCCTGTCTCAAACATTGCATGTCCCTCCTGAAAGGTGGATCCATCGGTACTAACCGTCTTTATCATGGAACCTCCAGTCATGAAGGGGCCCATTTGCTCCATTGCGTCCTTCTTCACGAGGAGGCACCCTATTCCTGTTGGACCCCCCATCTTGTGAGCAGAAACAGCCACAAAGTCTACTCCCGACGCATCGAAATCTATTCTCTCATGAGGGGCTCCCTGAGCACAGTCCAACAGGACTCGAGCCCCATTTGACTTAGAAATCTCTACTATGCTTTCTATTGGATTTCTAATTCCTAGAACATTGCTGGTATGGACAACGCAAACTAAGGCTGCACCTTCAACCGCTATCTCAAATGCATCCATGTCAAGTGTGAATGTTTTTGTGTCGATAGGAACGTATCTCACCTCGATCCCCTTCTCCTTAGATAGCTGTTGCCAGGGAACAATGTCCGCATGGTGCTCCATCTCGGTAATTACAACTACGTCGTCATGAGAAAGATTCTCTCTTGCCCATCCAAAGGAGACTAGGTTGATCGCCTCGGTGGCACCGCTGGTGTAAATCATTTGATCTGGAGAAGTACCAAAATAGGATGATATTGATGTTCTTGCTTTCTCCAGAGCAGTAGTTGCTTCATCCGCTAGAGTATGGTTGGCTCTATGTGCATTTGAGTTGTAAACCCTATAATACTCGGACATAGAGTCTATGACGCATTGTGGTTTCTGCGATGTTGCTGCGTTGTCGAAGTAAACAAGCTGCTTTCCATTCGGTAGAAGTCGATCGAGGATGGGGAAATCACGTCTAATAGCCTCAACATCTAGAGCCATGCTGCACCTCTATGTCTACGGAAATAGTACCCCTCTATGAATTCGCGTACTTGTTCAAGAGTCAAAATAATCCATTTCTTGGAGGACATTTATGTTTGGTGACCTAGTTGGGAGCACGATGACTGGGGCAAGTGGACAAGATGTCGTTGACTCGCTCGGTAGTCGTGACCTGAACTTTGACGGCACGGTAATCAATCTTGCAGTGGTAGGAAGCAGTAGATTCTACGACTACGAGATATTTGAAGAAATCATAGAGAAATGGGTCGGGGTTCACGGCTATCCTGACCTAATTATTGTTGGAGGAGCTAGCGGAGTTGACTATATGGCAGAGAGGTGGTCGGACAATAATTCGGTTCCGATTGCAGTATTCTCCGAAGAGTGGGATGACCCAGCTAGAAGCTTGATTGACGGAGGCAGAGGAGAGGCTCCCAACACCCTTACCCAGAAGATTATTGAGTCTTCGAGCCACATCCTTGCACTCCCATCTCCGACGAGCAAATGGACCAGGGTGGTCATAGACATGGCAACAGCAAAAGACATCCCCACAGAGGTCCACGAAGTCAGTTAATGGTGCTCGTGCCGGGATTTGAACCCGGGTCGCCGCCTCGAAAGGGCGGCATGATGGACCGAACTACACCACACGAGCGACAAAAACGCGAGATGCGACCTTCTCATAATCAGTTCTATTGGTTCGAATGCTCGATTGGGGGATCGAGGCTCTTCCACCAAGAACTAAGGGGGAAAAATATTGCAATTGATAGCAGTCCGGCGGCTATCCAAAAAATTGGATTCTCGAGCATCCTAGTAAATTCACCCCCCCAGAAGCCCAAAACTGCGACTTCAAGCCCGAATCTAATACTCCTGCCGAATAAACCGGCGATAAGGAATGTCCTGATGTTCATCCTTCCTGCTCCTGCAGTCCATGCCAGAGCCTTGTATGGAATCGGAGAAACTGCAGCAACAAAGACCCCTACGTCTCCGTATCTTCTGGTTAATTCGTCTAGTTTTCTAGATATTTCTGGCTTTGCGAATTTCTCCAGAACTGGCCTACCACCGAACACTCCAATGGCATACCCTCCGAGAGATCCCAGAACGCTTGAAAGAGTGGCAACAAGAAAAATTAGGAGCAACTCCGACGTGCCAGAAGCCTCGATGGACATTGGAATTACCAATAGATCTGGAGGAACTGGCTGGAACGCTGCCTCTGTGAACGAAACTAGAGCTAGTCCCAGTAGACCAAAACCGTCTGCCCACTCAATGACGTCATCTGTAAAACCATCGAGCATGACTTATCGCCACCATCGTGCCAAATTAATCGTTGCTTCGGAATTTCGCATTTGGGGCAGGAAGAAGACCTCTATTTACCAGATCAACTGGCGGTTCCATGCCAGGAAAGGAAGTACTAGACACTTCAGCGCTAATTTGCTGGCCGCTGCAAGCTCTAGATGGTGGATTCGTTGTTCGAGGGCAGAAGGCGGAGGTTGAGAGGCTTTCTCCAGAAAGATCGATTGCCATTGAGGTAGCAAGTCTGAATTGGTCTTCTCCTTCTAAACCATCCTTGGAAAGGGCGACGAAAATTGCCATTTCTACAGGCGATATAGCAGGACTATCTGAAACGGATCTAAACCTATTTGCGTTAGCTCTGGAAATAA
>MDSZ01035773.1_pt1 | contig 13919 bp, 15 predicted proteins | sample 811201 | NCBI WGS metagenome assembly MDSZ01 (sample SAMN05326647, study PRJNA326480) | marine metagenome | isolation source: seawater | place: Indian Ocean: North | collected 2010
ACAATTATTAAATGCTTTTGAAAAATGGGATGGAAACGATTTAACCAATTTAAAATTATTAATTAAAGCAAAAGGGAAATGTACTACTGATCATATATCAATGGCAGGACCATGGCTAAAATTTAGAGGTCACCTTGATAATATATCAAATAATTTGCTCCTTGGTGCTACAAACGCATTCAATGATAAAGTTAATTCAGTAAAAAATCAACTGACTAATGAATATGATGAAACACCTAAAGTAGCTAGACATTATAAAAACAATCATATCTCTAGTATTGTAATTGGAGATGAAAATTATGGAGAAGGGTCTTCAAGAGAGCATGCAGCAATGGAGCCTAGATATATGAACGTCAAAGTAGTAGTTGTTAAATCTTTTGCTAGAATTCATGAAACTAACCTTAAAAAACAAGGGATACTTGCTTTAACATTTAATAATAAAACTGATTATGATAAAATTAAGGAAGATGATATTTTTAATATAATAGGATTACAACACTTTAGTCCTGATAAAAATTTAATCTGTGAAATTTGCCATTCTGATGGAACAAAAGAAAATATTGAATTAAAACATACTTATAATAAAAATCAAATTAAATGGTTTAAAGCAGGAAGTGCTCTTAACCTTATAGCTGAAAAATCATGAACAAACCTATTGCTATTATAACTGGAGCTTCTACAGGTATTGGAAGAAGCTTAGCTATAAAATTATCAGATAATTATCTAGTTTATCTAATTTCAAGAAATAAAAATAATCTTAATAAAACTAAAGAATTAATTAATTTAAAAAATAATGACTGTAGAATTATTGTATCTGATATATCTAAAATTGAATCGACCGATGATATTTATTCACAAATTGAAAATAAAGAGAAAATTGAACTTCTAATAAATAATGCAGGAATTGGAGTATTTAAAAATATTACTGATACATCAATTGATGATTGGAATGATACTCTAAACACAAATCTTAGAGGCTCTTTTTTGATGACTAAAATGATTATTGATAATTTAAAATCTAAAAAAAATGGTCAAATTGTTTTTATAAGTTCAGTAGCAGGAATTCAGCCTTATAAAAATTCTACAGCATATGTGGCATCAAAGTATGGATTAAGAGGCTTTGCATCAGCTTTAAGGGAAGAATTGAGAGAATTTAATATAAAAGTTACCACAGTTTTTCCTGGAGCTGTTAATACTCCTATTTGGGATAATAAAAATATGGATGAATTAAGAAACTCAATGATTAAGCCAGATGATTTAACTGAAACTATAATTCATGCAATTAATGCTCCCAATAACTGTGTCACAGAAGAAATTACAATTCGAAGAACAGAAGGTGATTTTTAATTAAATAATTATTTTTTTTATATCTGTATTAATTGTAGAAAATTTATTAGTTAAATTATTTTTTAAATCATTAGAAATAGGGATCCTATCTGTTTCTTTTTTATTTAAGAATTCAATATATTTTATAATTCCCAATGGTTTTTTTATAAATTTAGATCTTATTTTTCCTAAACCTACAGAATATTTTTTTATAAAATTTCGAACAAATTTTAATTTATAATTTTTATTCTTATTAATTACTTTAAAATTAGAAATTTTAATATTTGGATCAATTTTTAAAAAGTCTAATGTTTCAGAGTATACCTTCTGAGGATTGTTTTTAATATCATCTAAAAAAATAAATTTTATATTTTCTTTTTTAAAATAATCAATAAAAGATTTAATGTTATAAGGAAGATCTAAAATATTATTAGTATAAAATAATTTATTAACAACCGTTGTTTGATTTGGAATATCAATTCCATTTAATCTATTTTGCTCTAAATCTAAAGCTTTTTCAAAATCTTCAACAACTTCATCACCACTAAATACAAATTGAGAATGCAATGAATAGACTAAATCAACTAAATCTCTTAACATAATAATAATTTTTGCCTCTGAATTAAAATTATAAATTTCTTTTGCTGCATTTTTGGAGAAAATATAAAAAGTAGAAGCTTCACCTATAATTTTTTTATCTGATTTAAATAAATTATAATATTGATTTAAACTCAAATCATAGGCGCCATTTCTTCTTATCAAATCACTACCAAAAAAATGAGGCTCTTTAAATTCAGGAAAGTAAATATCTGGATGTTTTTTTAAATAGTGATATAAAAATGTAGTACCACATTTAGGAGCTCCTACTATAAATAAATTAGGTTTTATCATATTTATAAATTAAAAAATAATTTTTTAGGATATTTTAGCATTAGTTTAAAAAGTGAATTAAATTTTTGAATATTTTTAGACAAACTATAGCTACCGCCATAACTAGAAGAAATATAATGCCACAATTGAGCTTTATTAATATAATAACAATTTATTCCAATATTTTGAGCCCTAATACATAAATCAACATCTTCACCATACATATTAAAACTTTCATCAAATCCTTTTAATTTGTGAAAATTTTCCTTTGAAATTAATAAACAGCAACCTGTTACATAGCTTGTTTGATAATCATTGTCATATTGTATGTTATTTTTTTTTCTAATTCCATAATGAGAGACAAAAAAATTAAAAAAACCAAATTTTCCACCTGCATACCAAATTCGATCTTTATTGTTTGCATCAAATATTTTAGCCCCCATAATACAATTAGAACCATAATTATTAATACCTTCAATAAATGAGTTAATTAAATTGCTATCACAAATTATATCATTATTTAATAATAAATAATAATCAGAGTCATCATTTTTAATATTAAAAATAGCTTCATTATAACCTTTAGCATATTTATAATTATGAGGATGAGATATAAAAGAAATACCAAAATTTTTAATTATTTCTAAAGAATTATCAGTAGAATTATTATCAATAATCGTTACATCATAATTGGAATAATTATTTTCTTTTATAGAATTAATACATTTATCTAAATATTTAGATCCATTCCAATTAAGAATTAAAATATGTATTTTAGGACCCATCTGCAAGCTCCAAAATTCCTTCAATATGATATTCCCAAGAAAATTTTTCTTTATTTGATTCTATATATTTAGGCATTTCATCTAAATCATTTGAATTAAAAAAAGATATTATTTTTTTTTCTAATTCACTAATATTATTAGCATCAACAATGTATCCAGATCTACCTTCATCAACATATTCTGAAAGTCCTCCAACATCAGTAACGATTGATGGAAGGTTATATTGCCAAGCCTGAGATAAAACTCCACTTTGAGAAGCTGATTTATACGGCAATACTAATAAATCACTTATAATCATTAATTTTTCAATCATATCATTAGATAGAAAATCATTAATCCATATAACATTATTATTAATATCATATTTATTAATAATTGATTTATACTTATTAAGATTTTCATAAGCCTCACCAGCAATTATTAATTTTATATTATCATTTAAAAGAATATTTCTAACTGCATACAATAAATTATCTAATCCTTTATAAGGTCGAATTAGTCCAAAAAATAATATTAATTTTTGATTAAACTTATAGCCCATTTCTAATTTAATATCATCTTTTTTAAATTTAATTTTATGTTCTTTATTAATTGGTAAGAATCGAACAATGCTGTGACATTCTTTTTTATATAACTTCAATTGATTATCTACAAATGATGACATTAACATAAATTTTTTAAATGGTTTTAAATAAAATTTATTTAAACTATTATCAATGATTTTTTTTTCATGTGGTTCAATATTATGGCAAATAGAAATTAATTTATTCGACCCTATTTTATTCTTTAATAATTTTGCAATATAACCAAAACATGGTGCAAAAAATGGATTCCAATAAGAAAATATGACCAAATCAGGATTACATTTTAAAATAGCTTTTGCCGTTTTTATCCAACTAAGTGGATTAATTGAATTAATTAAATAATTAGTATTATTAAATTTTTGATTATTTTTTATCTTCTGTGATTTGCCTGGGAAAAAAAATGTAGGATACTGATAATAGAAACTAAATATTTTAACAGAATGATTTTTAATTAAATTATTATACAAACCTTTGGTATGTTCTGATATTCCCCCTCTATACGGTGGTGCAGTGCTAACCAAAATAATGTTCATTTATTTTGAATTATTTTTTTAATTTTTTTATCTTTTTTCCTGCTAGTATTAACAATTAATTCACCAATCAAGCCAATAGATAAAGATTGAATACCTACAACAATTAATAAAATACCCAAAAAGAATAAAGGCCTATTCCCAATAGGTATTCCTTTAAACCATAGAACAGATAAATAAGAACTAATTAGAAGACCAATGCTACTTAATAAAAAGCCAATAGACCCAAAAAAATACATAGGTCGATTAAAATATTTTTTCAAAAAATAAATAGTTAAAAAATCAAAAATTCCATGAAAAAATCTTGATTTTCCATATTTAGTCTGTCCATGCAATCTTGGACGATGATTAACTATATGTTCGGTAACCTTATAGCCATTATTAAATAATAAAAGAGGAATATAACGATGCAAACCTCCATAAATATTAAGAGATTGAATTGCATTTTTTTTATAAGCTTTAATTCCACAATTTAAATCATGTAATTTCAAACCTGATAAAAAATTAATGAATTTATTAAAAAAGAATGATGGAATAGTTTTTGAAAATGGATCTTTCCGATCTTTCTTCCATCCAGACACACAATCCCAACCTTCATCTAATATATTAACTAATTTAATAATTTCATTTGGATCATCTTGTAAATCTGCATCTAAAGTTACTACATAGTTAAATTTTGCTATTTTAAATCCTTCATTTAAAGCATCTGATTTTCCATAATTTCTATTTAATTTAATAGCAATAATATTAGAATCTTTAGATGATATTTCATTAATAATATCAAAACTTGAATCATTACTGCCATCATCGATAAAAATAACTTCATATTCATTAAAATTATTATTTATAATAGGAACTAGCTCATCATATAAAGAATTAATTGATAATTCTTCATTATAAACGGGAATTATAATTGTAATATTTTTCATCATATTATAATAGGATGGAAAAAGAAATTATCAAAATAAATTTATTTTACAATAAATCGATTATTTTGAAAATAATTCTTTAGCAAATTGATCAGGAGTTTTTCCTTGAGGGACAGAATACATGCGTTCCCTAAATTTTAAATTACCTGAATTATTAGGGTCATCCGCATGAATAACTTTAATTTTCACTAAAGAAGCTTTTGCGTTCTTTTTATTAACTTTATCTTCAAATGTCTGTTTTTTAGCCATAATTACCTCTGTTAGAGCGATAAATCTACAAAAAAGAAGTGAAAAAACTAAAGAAAATTTTATTTATCAGTAGAAGAACTCTTAACTTGATGTATAGGATACTCTTTATTATCAGTTTTTAAACTATCAGATTCAGATAATAAAATAGAATTTTCGTTAGATTTATTTATATCACCTATATTACTTTCATTAGTAGTTAAAGTTCTATTTATAAAAAATATTCCTACAAATAGCATCACGAAAGAAAAGCCCAAGGTAGCTTTAAAGTTAGTGCTAAACCAATAATTCAAATTAGTCTCATTATTAACTTTAGTTGTATTATCTTCTGATAATTCAGAAATTTTAGAATGTAAATTATCTACAAAATTTTCTGATGGACTCAATAAATTTTTATTATTGAATTGATTTATTATATTTCTAATAATGTTAATTTTTTTTAAAAAATTTGGATTTTTATCCATATAATTTTCAAAAACTTTTTTATCTTCATCGCTAATTTCTCCTTCTATATAAGAAGAAATCATAGATTCTATATCCATATTCATAATATTATTCTAATCCTTTATCTGTTAAACACTCATACAACTTTAATCTAGCTCTATTTATTCTAGATTTCACCGTACCTAATGGTAATTCAACTATTGTACTTATTTCATCATAAGAAAGTTCCTGAATATCTCTTAATATTATAATAGTTCTAAAATTTAAAGGTAATAAAGATAAACATTCGTTTAAACTATCACGTAATCCTTTATTTAAAAAAATATCACTTGGAGTTTCATTTTTATCTTCAATAATTAATTCACTATCATCAAAAGTTATATCAGAATGTGAATAAGTTTTTCTTCTCTTGAATTTTCTTATTTCCGTTTTAGCAAAATTACCAGCAATGGTATAAATCCATGTTGAAAACTTTGCAATTTCTTTATATGAATCTTTATGTGTATATAATTTTAAAAAAGTATCTTGCAAAAGGTCTTCAGCCAAATCAATATCATGTACAAACTGATATATATAATTAAATAACCTATCTTTATAACGGTACACTAAATGATTGTAAGCATTAATATTACCATTTTGAAAATCTTTTATTAATTGTTCATCAGTTTTATCACTCATAATAACCTTTACAAATATTAGCAATTAAACAACGGTTTAAATTCATAATATTGACACTGGAAGTTTTAGATAAAAAATCAAAATCTTTTAACTTCAAAATAATATTTTCAACTTCATTTAAAGAATATTTTGATGAATAGGTATTTATTCTAGATTGAATAATTTTATTTACTGCAAAATTGGAATACGTTTGTTTATAATTATCTATACTATTATATATAGACTCATATAATCTATATAAATAAATTAAAATTAGATTAATTGAATTGCCATTTGAAATCAAAGATTCATAAATATCTAAAGATTTAGTTAATTCTTTTTTACCTATTGCATCTTGTAAATGCCAAATATAAAATTTTCTATTTAATGCATTATCATTTCTAAAATCTGATAAAAAATCAATTCTAATGTAATTCATAATATTAGATATATTAGAACCATAAGCATTAATATAATTAGTTATTTCTATATCAGAAATGTTAATGTTTTCGTTTTTAGTAATATACTTAATCCATTCTTTAACCTTATTCTCAAATGGGGTACGCACATCTATACCAATACATTTTTTTATCAAAGAATCAATAAATTTATTTCTATTGTCAAAATTATTTTTAACAAAAATAAGATAATTTCCAGAATTTTCTTTTTCTAAATAATCTAATAATTCTTTTTTAGATTTAGATGAAAAGCGATTTATATTTTTAATAACAATAATTTTTTCATTATTAAATAATGATAAATTTGATAGTTGATCAAAAATAGAATTCTGTTGATCATAACCTAAATAATAAAGAAAACTATCGGCATTTTTTTTTATTTTTTTAAATTCATTTATAAAAAAATCTTGCATAAAAATATCATCTCCATATAAAAAATATGAAGAATTTATTTTATTATTATGAATATCTTTAACTACTTTTCCTAATGATTCTAATTTTCTCATAATTATGTTATAAAATAAATAGTAATTGAAATTATAAAACAGTAAATTGAAAATATCCAATATTTACTATTTGATAATAAATAATTTGTTAAATATATAGCAATCCAACCAAATAAAAATGATATAAAACTTCCCCATAACATATACTTGATTGAAGAATAATTATAATCGTTAAATTCAATCCCTACAAAAGTAGCTCCTAAAATCAAAGGAATAGCCATTAAAAATGAAAATTTAACAGCCTCTTTCATATTAACTCCTAACATTAATAGTATTGAAATAGTAATACCAGATCTAGATATTCCAGGTAATAATGTTAATATTTGAAATAAAGCCATTATTAGAACAATATTAAATGTTATTTTTTTATGCTCATAATTATATCGAGTCATAAATAAACATAATGATGTAAAGATAAATGTATAAGGTAAGATTGAGACATCATTTAAAGACTTTGCAATAATATCTTTAAAAGATAATCCAACCAAAGATATTGGAAGACACCCTGTGATAATTAAGGGGATTAAATTTTCTTTTCTATCAGAAAATAAATCTTTCAATAAATTAAGTAATTCTTGTTTATAATAAAATATGATTGAGAATACAGTTCCAAAATGAAGCATAATCTCAAAATCTAATTTATTAGTACCAGATGTACCTGAATAAAAAAAATAATTTAATATTATTAAATGACCAGAACTACTAATAGGTAAAAACTCTGTTAATCCTTGAATGGCCCCTGAGAGAAATATATATATATAATTATCAAGCATACTTAATTACACTCAGCATTCTATTTGATTTAGATCCATCTCTTCTAAAACTTTCACAAATTAAAGATTCATAAGTACATACATCAGAAGAATATATATTTTTAATCGGTATATTAAATTGTAAAATATCATTTTTGATTTCTTGATTAAGATTTAAAAACCATTTTTTTTTTTTATTATTTTTACTTACACATGAAAAAAATTGTGCTACATCCCAATCCACCTCATAGCAACATTTTTGAATATGCGGACCAATTACAACTAAAATATTATTGGGTATAGATTTAAAATCATTAATAAACATATTTAAAGCTTTTGATATTATTTTACCTTTTGTTCCTCTCCAACCTGAATGAAATATTCCATAATACCCTGTTTTATAGTCAAATATATAAATTGGCACACAATCTGCAGTTTGGATAGATAGAGTAATATGATATTTCTTAGAACAAATTAATCCATCTACATTATGATATTTACCAACTTTTGTAACAAATTTTATGTTATTACTATGAGTTTGAATAGGTATAGCAAGATTATTTAAAAAATCATTCGATAAATGCTTATTATAAATAACAGCATGAATAGCATGATTAAAAAAAAAAGAAAAATCAAATTGTTCTATTCCCATTCAATTGTACCTGGAGGTTTAGATGTAATATCATAAACAACTCTGTTAACACCTTGAACTTTATTAACAATTTCATTAGAACAATACTCTAATATCTCATTTTTCATTTTATACCAATTTGCTGTCATTCCATCTATGCTTGTTACTGCTCTTAATGCAATTAAATTATCATAGGTTCTTACATCTCCCATAACTCCAACTGTTTTAATTGGTATCAAAACACAAAATGCTTGCCAAATATTATCATATTCATTGGTATCTTTTAAAATTTTAATAAAAATATCATCTGCTTCTTGTAAAATTTTTATTCTTTCTTTAGTAATTTCACCAATAATCCTTACAGCCAAACCAGGGCCTGGAAACGGATGTCTATTAATAACTAAATCTGATAAACCTAATTTTTGACCTACTTTTCTAACTTCATCTTTAAATAAATTTCTTAATGGCTCAACAAGTTCAAACTGCATATCTTTAGGTAAGCCACCAACATTATGATGAGATTTAATAGTTACAGCTTCACCAGAAACATCACCTCCAGATTCAATTACATCAGGATATAAAGTACCTTGAGCTAAAAATTTAACTTTTTGATAATCTTTAATTGCAGATTCAAAAGAACGAATAAATTGCTCTCCAATAATTTTTCTTTTTTGTTCCGGATCTGTAACTTTAGATAATTTTTCTAAAAAAATATTTGATTCATCTAATAGCTTAATATTAATGCCCAAATCCTTTTGTAAGGTAACTAAAACTTCCTCCGTTTCATTTTTCCTTAATAGACCATGATTAATGAAAATTGCTTTACTTTTATCACCAATTGCTTTATGTAATAGTGTTGCTAAAACTGAAGAATCAACACCTCCAGATAATCCGCATATTATTTCGTTATCACCTACTGTTTCTCTAATATGAGCAATAGTATCATTAATAAAATTCTCAGCTGTCCAATTTTTCTTTAGATTGCAAATTTTAAATAAAAAATTAGAAATAATTTTAGAACCATAATCTGTATGAGTAACTTCTGGATGAAATTGAACAGCATATATTTCTTTATTTTTATGAGATATAGCAGAAATAATTTTATTTTCTGATTTAGCTAAAATATTCCAATTTGATCCAATGTTATCTACTCTATCTGTATGACTCATCCAAACCTTTATTTTTTTTGGAACATCATTAAATAATAAATTATCATTTGATTGATTAATAATAGCATTACCATATTCACCTATTTCTCCCTTTAAAATATTACCCCCTGTGTTACTTAATAATAATTGTAATCCGTAACATATACCAAGAATTGGTATATTTAGATTTAATAATTTAGAATTTAATTTTGGAGATTTTTTATCATATACACTATTAGGGCCACCTGATAGAATAATAGCTTTCACATTTTTTTTTAATAATACATCAATTGAAATACTATGATGAAAAATTTCAGAATAGATATTTAATTCTCTAACTCTTCTAGCTATTAACTGAGTATATTGGGAACCATAATCAAGTATGGCAATTGTTTCTATATTATCTTTATTCATTAAAAAATTTAACTAGTTTTAAAATATTTGATTTTAATTTGTTTCGAGGAATAATATGATCTACAAAACCTTTCTTTAATAAAAATTCAGAACGTTGAAAACCTTCAGGTAAATCTTGGCCTATAGTTTGTTTAATAACTCTTTGACCTGCAAAACCTATTAATGCATTTGGTTCAGCAATAATTATATCACCTTGCATAGAAAAACTAGCGCTAGCACCGCCCATAGTAGGATTAGTTAATAAAGATATAAATAAACCCCCATTTTTTGAAAATTTTGACATTTTACCACTAGTTTTAGCTAACTGCATTAGACTAATAGCACCTTCTTGCATTCTTGCTCCTCCAGAAGCTGAAATAATTAATAATGGAAATTTATTATTATTTGCATAATCAATCGATTGACTAATAACTTCTCCAACTACTGACCCCATACTTCCACCAATAAAACTAAAGTCAAGAACTACTAATACCAAATTTTCATCCTCTATTTTACCTGATAAAGCTATTATAGCATCATTAATGCCTGTTTTATTTTTTGCGTCTTCTAGTTGTTGTTTGTAATTCTTAATAGCTGAAAAATTTAATGGATCATTTGCAATAATATCATTACAAATATTCAATCTATCATCTTTATCTAAAATTAAATCTATATATTGTTGACTTGAATAATTAAAATGATATGAACAACTAGGACACATATAAAATGTAGATATCAACAAGTTACTATATACTACCTCTCCGCAATTAGGACACTTAATCCACATTCCTTCTTTTGTATCTCTTTTAGTACTTGTTTTAATATTTTGAGATTTTCTTCTAAACCATTCTGTCATAATAATTTACACTAAACTTTATTTTCAAATTGTATAGGTTTTATATAATTTGGTTTAATTAATTTAATATTATCAATTTTATATTCATCATAATTTTTATAAGCAATATTAGCTATTTTAATTGAAGATGGCATAATATCAACAGCAGATTGCCAGCCTTTTAAATTATATCCATAAATGCTTCCAGCATAATTGATATTATCAAATTTATCAAAAAAAGGATTGTTAAATTTAATATCATTTTTATATTCTTGAATAAAATAGTAATCTGAATATGCGTGTATAGCAATCATATAATTTGAATCATTTATTTCATCACTTAAACTTTCAATAGTATCTACTGGAATAATTGGTTTATTAAGTGAAAAAGCAAGTCCTTTAGCAAAACTTAATCCTATTCTTAGACCGGTATATGAGCCTGGACCAATTGATAATGCTATCGCATCAATTTCATTAATTTTAAAATCAACTTTATGAAATAATTCATCTACAAATAAAGCTAATAATGAAGAATGTTCTCTATTATTATCTTCTTTGATACATAGTAATTTTCTATTTTTAAATAAACTAACACTACAAATGTTAGTGCTTGTTTCAAGTGATAAAATAATTTTATTCATAATACTTAATTGTTCTATTATTAGGGCCAGTTACTTTAAAAAATAAACTTTTTGTTTTATTGGGTAAAATATTTTTAATATTTTCTGCCCATTCTATAAATAAAATATTTTGATTATTAAAATAATCAATTAAACCAATATTTAACCATCTATTAATATCTTTCTCTCTATAACAATCTAAGTGGATAATGTTATATTTAGTTTTATATTCATTAATTAAAGTATAAGTTGGAGAAGTTACCTCATCTTTATAACCCAATCCCTTTAATACCCCTTTCATAAAAGTAGTCTTACCAGAACCTAAATCTCCATTTAAGGTAATCACATCTCCATTTCTAATAAATTTAGAAAACTGAACTCCTAGTTCCTGAGTTTCTAAATGGCTCTTAGTAGGAGATTTAAATAAACTGTTTATATTCATTTTAATTACTTTTCTTTAAAATTATATATTCCATCCCAATTTGAATGAGGAGGGTTATTTTTAAATTCATTACATATTTTAATATAAGTTTGACTTGGGTTTGTTTTTCTCAAAAAAGATATATCCTCTAATTTACTACATTTATTAAATGCTTCAATCGCTTTATCCCATTTTTTATTTAAATATAATTTTCTAGCTAATTCAAATTGATTTAATAAATTTTTAATATCTTCAGATTCTTCACCCTTCTGACAAATTAGTTCATAAACCTTCACAGGCTCTTCTTTGCCCTTAACCCGAATACTGCCTAGTTTTCTATAAATAAAATAATCTTTTGTAGCTTCATAAACTGAATGTGAAACTTGCACATCTATTCCCCAATGCTTAGCACCTGATTCTAGTCGAGCCCCTAAATTAACCGAATCACCCATACAAGTATAATTCATTTGTAACTCTGAACCCATATTACCAGTTACTAAATTTCCTGTATTAATACCAATTCTATGCTGCATATTCTTAACTAAGTCAGGCCATTTATCACCTTCAGACTCCCATTTTTTTCTCAATTCTTTAAGTTTCAGGTTCATTTGAAAAACAGATAATACCGCTTTATATTCATGATCTTTTACCTCTAATGGAGCACCATAAAATGCCATAATTGCATCACCAATATATTTATCAACTGTTCCTCCATTATCTAATATTATTTTAGTCATCGCTGTTAAATATTCATTTAATAATTCAACTAATTGAGATGCTGTTAATTGTTCTGAAAATGATGAGAAGCTTACTATATCAGAAAAAATTAATGAATGATAACCTTCTGTTCCTCCTAGTTCAGGAATTTCTTTTGATTGATACATCTGTTCAACTAAATCAGATGAAATATAATTTCCAAATGTATTTTTCAAAAATTTCTTATCTTGATTTTCAATATATAATCGATATGATAAATTAAATCCATAACTAAAAATAATAGAAGAAATAGGATAAAATATTGGTAATATCATAGATTCATTAGTATTGGGTAGATTTAGATTGATTCCTAAAATTATTTTTAAAATAGATAAATAATCATTAACAAAAGCTCCCACAGCAATATTGAACCAAAACAATATAAATATAAAAATTAATAGGATTGATTGAATTGGTTTTAAATAAGATATGATATAGAATACTAAAAATGCAAAAATGAAATTAATAAATAAGCTAATCATTTTATCTTTTAAATCAGTATCATAACCTTTAAAAGCTAATGAAGAATTAATGTGATTATTATCTAAAATTTGCTGAATAGCATTAGCATGCAATTCTACACCATACATCTCCCCTGAATTTTGAAATGAATTAAATGGGGTATCAAAAACATCATGATGCTCTTTAAGAGTTGAACCAATAATTACAATTTTATTTGAAAAATAATTAAGACGTGGCTCATATTCTAACATGAAATTAAAAGAATTTTCATATATACCATCAGTCGGATTTTTTAAAATAGGAATACAATTAGATTCATCTGGATCACAATCATCTAATATTTCATATAAAGAACCTTGCTTAAAAGTTCCAAGGTTTAGCGCAGACTGAGGTCCATAATAATTAATTAAAAATGTATTTTCATTTTTATAATGAGGAATAGTTAAATCACCAATTTTAATTCCATGATTATAAATTTTAGGCTCTTGTTTTGTAAAAGATATCACTGCCTGTAATGCTAAAGAATAATATTGATCTTGATAATTATCATCAATAGTATTATCAAT
>MDSZ01023210.1_pt1 | contig 13917 bp, 12 predicted proteins | sample 811201 | NCBI WGS metagenome assembly MDSZ01 (sample SAMN05326647, study PRJNA326480) | marine metagenome | isolation source: seawater | place: Indian Ocean: North | collected 2010
ATGGTCATGCACGCGGCGGGCTGGATGGAGGGCGGGCTGTCGGCCTCGTTCGAGAAGATGGTCATGGACGCGGATATGATCCAGATGCTGCAGGCCTACATGCAGCCCATCGAGGTCAGCGAGGCGACGCTGGGTCTGGATGCCATCGCCGAGGTCGGCCCGGGCGGGCACTTCTTTGGCACCCCGCAGACCATGGAGCGGTTCGAGACCGCCTTCTACGCGCCCATGCTCTCGGACTGGCGCAACTTCGAAACCTGGGCGGAGGACGGCAGCAAGACCGCCTACCAGCGCGCCAACACGCTCTACAAGCAGTTGCTCGCCGAGTACCAGGAGCCAGCGATCGACGAAGCCACGCGGGATGCGCTCAACGACTTCGTCGACCGGCGGATCGCCGAAGGCGGCTCCTTCGACGACGATTGAGCACGATTAATCGACCTCGACGGAGAGGCTGCGGCGTGCCGCCGCAGATTATGTCGCAAAGAGGTATACGGGCGACCCTCAGTCCCCTAGGGTTGGCGGTACCGTCCAGAGAGCGCAGAGAGCCCAAAAGGTCATCCCATGGCGTCCCCCAACGCACCGAGGCGAGCGAAAAAAGCCTCAGACGAGCCTCCGTCCCCCTCGAAACCAAGACGTGGCCGCGCCGGCGGTCGTTCAGCCCGCGCCGCCCAAGCCCGCCAGGCCGAGGTCAGCGCCGGACAGGCCTTTACCCGCCCTCGTCGAAATCGTCTGGGCGGGGTCGAGCTGATCAACGCCGAGGCGCTGGAGCAGATCCACGAAGCCTCCCTGCACATTCTCGAAAATTTTGGCATCGAATTCATGGCTGCCGACGCCCGGGCTGAGTTTGTCCGTGCCGGCGCCCTGTCCCATGACGAGACCGGCCGGGTGCGCATCGGCCGCGACCTGGTCGAGGCTGCGCTGGCGACCTGCCCACTGTATTTCGAGCTGACCCCCCGCAACCCCGCGCACAAGCTGCGGCTGGGTGAGGACTTCATGAACTTCACCCTCGTCGCCGGTCCACCATCGGTCCACGACGAGATCCGGGGGCGCCGCTCGGGCGGGATGGATGACTACATCGAGCTGATCAAGCTCGCCCAGACCTTCGATATTGTGCACGCGCTGGGCAACCAGCCCACGGCACCGCAGGAGCTGGCGGCCAATACCCGGCACCTCGACACCTATCTGGCCAACCTGCGCTACACCGACCGGACCTTCCACGCCTCTGCAATCGGGGCAGACCGGGCACTGGATGCCATCGACATGATGGCCATCGCCCGTGGCCTCACGCGGGAGCAACTGCGCGACGACCCCGGGCTGGCGACGGTGATTTCCGTCAACTCGCCGCGCAAGGTCGACAGCGCCATGACTGACGGCCTGCGCGCGATGGCCCAGTGGGGGCAGGCCGTCTCGATCACCCCGTTCTGCCTGATGGGCGCGATGGCGCCGATTTCGGTTCCGGCTGCGGTCGCTCAGTCCAACGCCGAGGCGCTGGCCTGCATCGTCCTGACACAGCTAATCAACCCCGGCGCGCCGGTGCTCTACGGCTCCTACATCTCCAACGTCGACCTGCAGTCTGGCGCCCCGGCCTTCGGCACGCCGGAGCACGTGCAGGCGACCATGATCGCGGGGCAGCTGGCCCGGCGCTACGCCCTGCCCTACCGGGCGTCCAACGCCTGTGCCTCGAACACCTGCGATGCGCAGGCTGCCTATGAGTCCATGAATGCGCTCTGGGCCTGTGCTCTCAGCGGGGCGCATCTCGTCTATCACGGCATGGGCTGGCTGGAGGGCGGGCTGCAGGCCTCGTTTGAGAAAGTCGTGCTCGACGCCGAACTAGCGCAGGAGATGGTCCAGACCTGCTCCCCGGTCGCCGTCAACGCCGAAACGCTGGCGCTGGAAGCGGTCGGCGGGGTTGCGCCCGGCGGGCACTATTTCGGAGAGAGCCACACGCTGGCAAAGTTCGAAGACGCCTTTTACAAGCCGTTAGTCTCAGACTGGACAAACTACGAGAACTGGCTCGACGCCGGGGGTAAGACCGCGACACAGCGGTGCACGGAAATCTGGCAGTCACGGCTGGAAAGCTACGTGGAGCCGACCCTGCAAGCAGACCGGCTGGAGGCACTGGAAGCCTTCGTCGCCCACCGCAAGGAAGCGCTGGGCGATCGCTACATCTGACCCCTTACGCAGCCAAGGGGTCAGACGCCATTCGCGGAAGCGACGAGGATTAGTCCGCGCAGTACTCGCCGGTCTTGGAGTAGGCGATGGTGGTACAGGTCGACAGGGTGCTGCCCACAACCCTGGTGCCGGTCATGATGATGCCGTGGGTCGCACCAGTGGTGATCACGGTACCCGTGGTGCCCATGCCGACGCCACCGGTGGTCAGTACTACTTCTTCAGAGGGAAGGCAGGCGCCAAGGGTCAGGGCGGCCACGGCGAGAAAAGCAAAACGCTTCATTTGAAATATCTCCCGGAAAACGGACAAAACAACTTTAAAAAAAACCAATGCGCCCGAACGGTGATCTGGCGGTTCAGACCCAGAAAGCTGCGCATAATTGACTAATGAAGTTGGTGATAGCGAAGCTGTGTAGAAAGTCCAGTTAAATCAGGTGTTAGTTGTGAATTTTGTACAAATAACGTCAAAAAATATAATCGAGTCGAAAGGGTGTAGTTTTAGGCTTAGGGAAATGCTCCTGAAAACGCCCTTTCTTCAGTGCAATCAGAATATATCGCCAATGTTGGTGACACCGCCCAGCCCCCCCGAATTCAGCGAGGACGATCCGCTCGGGTAGCCCATGCGGGCACGGAGCGCGGTGTTCTGCTCATAGATATCGGGCATTATCACCAGCTTGCCGTCGTGGCTGGGCCAGGCGTTGAAGTAGACCGTGTGCACGGGCACATCGCGGTTCAGGCTAACGTGGGTGATGTTCCCGGCCGTCATCCGCGCGACCACGTCCTGCAGCGTAAATTCACCGGGCCTGTCACCGGTGAGCAGCCAGTGGGCAAAGTGCTCCGACGCGCCGACCCGGATACAGCCGGACGATTGCGCTCGCTCGGGCAGCTCGAACAGGGAATCATCCGGGCTGTCGTGCATGTAGATCGACGAAGAATTGGCAAGGTTGAAACGAACGCCGCCAAGCACGTTCTGCGGCCCCGATTCCTGCTTCCAGACATAATCACGGACGTTGATGGTCTTGAAGTCGAGATCGAAGGGGCTGACCCGTCGACCATCGTCAAAGATCGAAAGGCCCATCTTGTTAAGGAAATCCGGCCCCTTCTCTAGCGCCAGCGGGACGAGGTCCTTTTCCACGATGGAAGAGGGCGCGGTCCAGTCGGGGCTGAACTTCAGGCCGGTGATCTTGTCATTGGTCAGCGGGGTCCGTCGCGAGGGACGGCCGACGACGACATTGACGCCGAAGACCGGGTCCTGGCCTTCCATGGCCATCAGCTCGGCAGCACCGACGTTGAGCAGCACCCAGCGGCCCGAGCTCGGCAGCCGGGGTTCCTGCCAACGCAGGCGTTCCATATTGACTCGGTAGGTAACGAATTCCGCCGGTGAGAGGTAGGCGATATCGCGGCGGGCCGCGGCCTTCATCCGGCTGTAGTAAGGCGTATCCGGCGCCAGTCCGCTGATCCAGCCGCCGAAATCCTTGGACTTCAGACCGCGCATCAGCTCGGCCGATGCATCCATCCGGGGTGCGGGGTTGTAGCGCCCCTCCTTCACGTCGCGGATGTAGCGCAGCAAGCCGGCGGTCAGCTCCATATCAATCTGGGAAACCTGCGCCCAGGTCAGGCTTCCACCGGGCAGCCCCCGATCAGCGGGCAGATACTCCGTAGGCACCAGGCCATCGAGCTTGGCGCCGTTGAACGCTGTGATCAGGATTTTGGCGGCGGGCAGCCAGCCACGCGGTCCGAACCAGATCGGTTCAAACTCATTCTGTCGATAGACGCGTCGCAGGTCGGTCGGATCGACCCCGGCGGTGCGCAGCGGCATGGCCGCCTGACCGCTGAGATAGGCTTCGATGCTGTCGGGACCGGACCGGGGCAGCGCGAACAAGCCTTTCGAGGCCGTCGGTGCCGGCACTGGTGTCAACGCAGCGTTGCGCGCCTTGGTCTCAGCGGCGGTCTCGCCCCGGACAATCAGCACCTGTTCAGAGCGCGCAGCGGGCAGCGGCACGGCTTCGCGGGATCCGTAGTAGGCAACCTGTGGGCCGCGCACGCACCCGGCCAGCACAAGGCCGGAGATAACCGGCAGCACGATCCGCCTGATTGCTTTCCCAACGATCAACGATGCCATGGTAAACTTCCTTCCGGATCAATTCCGGGGCCCGGTTCGAGCCCTTGGGTAGCGCATGCCGTCCCACCATGAAAAAACTGAAAAATAATCAACGACGTCATTTATAGCTCAGCCACATAATGTCATATCTCAGATTTTTCTATCATAAAGTTGATCTTCCCCGGATTTTTTCTCTCCCTATCGCGTCATTGTGACCAAAGACTGGCCGCAGCCTGGAAAATCAGGGGTTTGAGGCGCCGGATTAGCCCACCCCCCTCCGGCTGATGCATAGCGCCTGCCAGTCACTCAATGTCGCCTTGCACCCCCTCTGGTGGAGCCGCATATTTCAGGGCGTACCGTGATCCGCCCCTTCTGCCCTCAGATCGACCAAGGCAATCGAATGTCCGCTCATCCCCAAGTCCCGCTCAGCAACGGCTTTGTTGATGCCATCGGCAACACGCCCCTGATACACCTGCGCCGCGCATCCGAAGAAACCGGCTGTACCATTCTCGGTAAGGCCGAATTCATGAACCCGGGCGGGTCGGTCAAGGACCGCGCGGCGCTGGGCATCATCCGGGCGGCCGAGGCTTCCGGCGCACTCAAGCCCGGTGCGACCATCGTCGAAGGCACGGCGGGCAACACCGGTATTGGCATCGCCCATGTCGCTGCCGCGCGCGGATACAAGGCCACCATCGTCATGCCCGAGACCCAGAGCCAGGAGAAGAAGGACGCCCTGCGCCAGCTCGGGGTCGAGCTGATCCTCGTACCAGCCGTGCCCTACCGCGACGAGAACAACTACGTGAAGTACTCCGCCCGGCTGGCTGAAGAGCGCGCTGCCGCCAACCCCGGCATGGCAATCTGGGCCAACCAGTTTGATAATGTCGCCAACCGCGATGCGCATCGGGACAGCACCGGCGCAGAAATCCTGCGCGACCTTGACGGCAAGGTTGACGGCTTCATTTGCGCAGTCGGCTCCGGCGGCACGCTCGCCGGTGTGGCGCTCGCCCTGCGCGAAGCCTCTGAGACCGTCAAAATCGGGATCGCAGACCCTTACGGCGCTGCGCTCTATGCCTACTACACCAAGGGCGAGTTTAAGTCCGAGGGCAACTCGATCACGGAGGGCATCGGCCAAGGCCGGGTCACCGCAAACCTCGAAGGCTTCAAGCCGGATCTGGCCTACCGTGTGTCGGACGAGGAAGCGCTCAACCGCGCCTACCAGCTGATGGCCGAAGAGGGCCTGTTCCTCGGTGGCTCGGCTGCCCTCAACGTCGAAGGCGCCATGAAAATGGCCGCCGACATGCCCAAGGGTTCGACCATCGTCACCATTCTCTGTGACGGCGCCGGGCGCTATGCCTCGAAGATGTACAACGCCGACTTCCTGAAATCCAAAGGTCTGCCGGTACCGCCCTGGCTGGACGACTGATCCCCTGCGCTAAGGAAAACCAAACCATGAGGAACGACCGTTCTGCCCTGATTTCCGCCGCTGATCTCGACGCGCACCTGCAGGCCGGGACGCCGATCCGATTGGTCGACGCAACCTTCTACCTGCCGAACGAGAACAAGGACGCCCGCGCCCTGTTTGAACAGGAGCACATTCCGGGTGCGCAGTTCTTCGACATCGACGCTGTCAGCACACCGTCCCACCTACCTCACACGGCGCCGACGCCGGAAATCTTTGCCGCCGCCATGGGCGCCATGGGGATCACTGCCGACGACACCGTGGTGGTCTATGACCAGAAGAACATGTTCAGCGCACCGCGCGGCTGGTGGACCTTCCGCCTGTTCGGCCACGAAGACGTGCGTGTGCTTAACGGTGGCCTACCGGCTTGGCGTGCAGCGGGTTACGGCACAGCGGATGCGCCGACCCGGCCCGAGCCCGCAGTCTACGAGGTCCGCGCCGACTTGCGCAGCGAGCGGCTCGCTGACAAAGACCACGTCAGCGCTGCACTGGCGGCGGGGCACAGCGTCGCTGACGCCCGCCCCGGGGGTCGCTTTACCGGCGCCGACAAGGAGCCCCGTGCCGGCATGCGCAGCGGCCATATGCCCGGCGCTGTCAGCGCGCCACTGTCGAGCCTGCTGGATCAGAACGGACAACTTCTGGCGCCTGAAAAGCTGGCGGATGCCCTCGCCGTGGTCGATACCAGCACCCCGGTGATCACCACCTGCGGGTCGGGTGTCACCGCCGCTGGCCTCAGCCTCGGGCTACACGAACTGGGGGTCGAGAGCCGCGTTTATGACGGCTCCTGGTCCGAGTGGGGCCGGGAAGTCTCGGGACTACCCGTCGTCGAGGGCGACTGAGCCCCCACCGTTCTTCTCTCTCGCACTCTCGTTCTGGAACCCTTGCTGACTGAGCCCGGGCCGTCGAACCTGAATGGGTGCTTTATCTATCCATGCCCAAAGGTCAGCCAGCGCCTTGGCACGCCTCAGGCTCCCCTAGCCGCTTAGGTGTCTAAAGCGCCAGCAGATCTCCGGCGAGAGACGTAACGTAGTCCTGGTTCTTGCCGTAGTCGATGTGACCATAGATTGACTTGCTGTAGAGGCTGACCCGAGACCCCAGCTCGGCCGGCTCGATCCAGTAGTAAAGGCCATTGGGATATTTCAGGATCGGGGTTCGGATCACGTAGACCCCCGACAGGGCTTGCTGATCGCGCAAACTGCCGCCTTTTTCATCCTGCGCATAGCGTCGGATAGCGGCGTGGATCGCCTCCTGATCCAGCCCCACGATCTGGATGGAGCCGCCATCGCTGCTCGCCGGTGTCAGATCGGCATCGGCAAGGAGGAAGTCGTTCGGGCTTGACGACCGTCGAAGGTCGTCGAGGTCGAGCGGCCTGATCGCGTTATCCGGCAAAATCAGCTCAATCAGAGCTTCGAACACACCGGACCTCCCACAATCTCTGAAAACCGGAAAAAATGAACCGTCGCGCGCTTTGTGAAGGGCCTCCGCGACAGGCTGAACCTTGCCTAATGCTGGGAGTTAACGCACATGCCTGTCATGGAAAGCCAAAAGCCAAAAATAATCGTAATCGGGGCAGGCCCAGTTGGGCTGAGCCTCGGGCTCGGCCTCGCGCGGAATGGCTTCCGCGTTCAGGTGGTCGAAGCCGGGTCAGACCCCCGCACCCGCGCAGGACCGCGACCAGCCCGGTCGACCGCGCTGATGCCGCTGAGTCAGGAAACGCTGGCCCGGCTCGGCGTCTGGGAGCGGGTCGCTGACAAGGGCGCACCGCTGCACAAGCTGCGGCTCATCGATGATCAGGCCGACCGCTGGACCAACCCGGTGATCGAGGTGTTCAGCGCCAAAGAAATTACGAGCACACCCTTTGGCCACAACGTTATAAACGCCGACCTTGTCGATGCACTGCTCGAGCGTGCAGCCGAATGGGGCGAGGCAGCACTGGAACTGCTGTTCGACGCTCCCGTGACCGGTTGGGCGCCAGGACAGGTCACGCTCGGCGATGGCCTCGTGCTGGAGGCAGACTTGATTCTTGACGCTGCCGGGCGGCGCTCGCCTGTGCCCGAGTTGGCCGGGATCAGTCTGCAGGACTACCGCCCAGATCAGATCGCGCTGGTCTGCCAGATCGAGCACAGCATCGACCACGAGGGCATTTCCACAGAATTTCACCGCCACGAAGGGCCGCTGACCACCGTACCCATGCCGGCAACCGCCGCGGACCAGCCGCAGTCCGCCATCGTCTGGGTCCACCGCCCAGCCCGGGCTGAGGAACTGCGCGCGCTGGACGACAAAGCCTTTGCCCGGGCGCTGCAAAGCGCGCTGCGCGGCGTTTTAGGGGAAATAACCAGCCTCCGCGCCCGGGGCGGTTTTGAGGTTGGCACGCAAGTCGCCGAGCGCTTCGACGGGCCACAGCTGGCGCTGGTCGGAGAAACCGCCCACGTCATGCCACCGATCGGGGCGCAGGGCCTCAATACGTCGCTGGCCGACGTTGCCGTTCTGCTGTCTCTGCTCGACCATCCATCCCGCCTGCAAGACCCCGATATGCTGCGAAGCTATAGTGCCCGGCGCCGGGGCGATGTAATAACACGTCTAACGGCGACCCACTTTTTGAATCAGGCGATACAAAGCCATCGCTTCGGGTTGGATCACGCCCGGCGCGGCGCGCTCAAGAGCCTTGGTTGGCTCCGCCCTATGCGCCATGGATTGATGCGCGCAGGCATGCGCCCTTTTGGAGTTGGCTGATCGACCATGAGCAGCGCCACAGAGACGGATTTTGTAATCGACGCAGCCCCGGTCATTCCGGTGGTAGTCCTCGAAGACGCAAGCAAGGCGCATGATCTGGCCGCCGCACTGGTCGCAGGCGGCCTTCCCTGCATTGAAATCACCCTCCGCACCCCCGCGGCTATGGACGCGCTCGCCGCCGTCGCCAGCGTCGAAGGCGCAACCCCCGGCGTCGGCACGGTCACGACACCGGCGCAGATGGAAGCGGCCAAGGACCGCGGCGCACGCTTCGCCGTCTCACCCGGCCATACTGCCGCGCTACTCGATTCGGCGGACGCCCTGAGCCTGCCCTACCTGCCCGGAGCGGCCACACCGGCGGAGATGCAGGCGCTGATGGAGCGGGGATACCGCAATCTGAAATTCTTCCCGGCTGAAGCATCGGGCGGGGCCGCTTATCTGAAAAACTTCGCAGGCGTGTTCAAGGGCCTGCGTTTCTGCCCCACGGGCGGTGTTTCACCGGCGAATATGGCCGATTATCTCAGCCTGCCGAACTGTGACGTGGTCGGTGGCTCCTGGGTCGTTCCGACGGCAGCGGTTGAGGCTGGCGACTGGGATCAGTTGACCGAGCTAGCCCGAACCGCCATTTCAAAGGCGACGTCGATCAACCGCTGAGGCTGCCGCTGTGACGGACCAAAATCTAATGCCAACCGATGCTGCGCACTTGCGTGAGATGGTAGAGCAGGCAACCCCGGAGCAGCGCCTCGCGCTGGCCAAGGCCGGGATCACCCTCGCCGTGCTGCAGGAAAAGCTGCGCATGGGCTTCACCAACGAAGAAGTCGCTACGGTGCTGGCCACCGACGAAGACGACGAGGTCATCACCGAGGCCTATGAGCTCTGGCGGCAACGCTTGGAGCAGTTCACCGAAACCCTCAACGACGAGGGTCAGTTGAACGACGACGGGAGCTTTGACAGTCGTGAGGACGACGAAGACGGCGACAGCGGTCTCGACTTCCTCTGACACCGGCCCAGTGGCAGGCCGGCGGATCTGCGGGACTACCGGACTGCGGGACAACTGGTCAGTGGGCTGAGGTTTAGCGCTGTGCGGCGGCGACGCAGCCAGTCAGCGCCGGGGTTTCCCCGATCAGCAGATAGGTCGGAATATCCTGATTGAATTTCTGCATCCGGCCCTTGTCCTCGAACCGGGTCCGGAACGGCGACAGCGGCAGAAAGTCCCGCAGCGCCTGCGCCACACCCCCGGCCACGTAGACCCCGCCGCGCGCGCCAAGCGTCAGCGCAAGGTCGCCACCAAACTTGCCCAGCAGCCCGCAGAACAGAGAGATGGTCTGACGCTGGAGTGATGTTTCCTCGGCCATGCCGGTCTCCACGATCTCCTTGGCCGATTGCGGCAGAACCGGCACCTGCTCGATCTCCGCGAGGGATTCGAACAGCATTTCCAGCCCGGCACCACTGAGAATTCGCTCGGCCGACACCCGCCCGCCAGTGATGCGGCGGCGCAGAATCGCGAGGATCCGGTCTTCCAGCTCCCGCCGGGGAGCGAAGGCAACGTGACCGCCCTCACCCGACAGCGTGATCCAGCCCCCGTGGCGGTCGGGCACAGAGCCCGAGACCCCGAGCCCGGTGCCGGGGCCGAAAATTGCCTTGGGCGACATCGCTTCGGGCTCACCACCCCCCAGCTTGAGCAGCTCGTCTTCGGGCAGGTAGGGAATGGCGTAAGCCAGCCCGCTGAAGTCATTGATCAGGATGAATTCAAGCGCAAAGCTGCGCGCAATTTGCTCCTTGTCGATCAGCCACGACCCGTTCGTGAGCGCGACGACATCGTCCTCAACCGGCCCTGCTGCGCAGAAACACGCGCGCCCGATTGCCTCCAGATCCTTGGCCGACAGGCCCAGATCGTCGAAGTAGCGCCGAACGGCGGTTTCCGGGTTGGGAAAGTCGCTGATCTTGTACTTGCGGATGCGCTCGACGGGCTGGGCGGGTGTGGTGCCCAGACCGAAGCGAACGTTGGTACCGCCGATATCGGCGACGAGGACGGAATCGCGCATGATCAACTCAGCCTACGACAACTTTTTCAGCATCAGCGGGGACCGGCACGGTCAGGCCTGGGTCGCCAAAGACGCCGGCGCCGGTTTCCGAATCCCCCACTGCACCGCGGAAGGCACCGAAGAGCTCGCGCCCCATCAGAATATGGCTCTGGCTCATATCAACCACGGCCGTTGGGCGCGCGGCGAATTCAGCAGCCTCCACCAGCACTTCGAGCGTGCCGGCCTCGGCATCGAGCCGGACGATATCACCGTCCTGCACCCGCGCGATCGGGCCGCCATCGCTGGCCTCGGGGGTCAGGTGGATGGCGGCAGGCACCTTGCCCGAGGCCCCCGACATCCGCCCGTCGGTTACCAGCGCGACCTTGAAGCCAAGCTTTTGCAGGACGCTCAGCGGCGTGGTCAGCTTGTGCAGCTCGGGCATGCCATTGGCCTTTGGCCCCTGCGCACGCAGCACGGCGACGAAATCACCGTGGAGTTCTCCGGCCTGGAAGGCTGCCTGTATCTGGTTCTGGTCAGTGAAGACCCGCGCGGGGGCTTCGACGATGCGGTTTTCCGGCGCAACAGCCGAGACCTTGATCACTGCACGGCCAAGATTGCCGCTGAGCACCCGCAGGCCGCCGTTACGCTGGAAGGGTTGATCAGCGGTGGTCAGCACGTCGGGCAGCCCGGAGACCGCGGGCGCGGGCTCATAGCTCAGGGTCCCGTCGACCGCGACTTTGGCCACGCGGCCATAATCGTCCAGCCCGTTCTCCGTGAGGGTCTGCACATCGGTGTGCAGGTAACCCGCGCCGCGCAGCTGGTCGATCAGGAATGGCAGGCCGCCCGCAGCCTCCATCGCGTTCACGTCGGCCGAGCCGTTGGGGTAGACCCGCGCAAGCAGCGGCGTCGCCTCGGAGATGTCGTTCATATCATCCCAGGTCAGCTTGATCCCGCCTGCAGCCGCCATGGCGATGAGGTGCAGGGTCAGGTTAGTCGAGCCCCCGGTCGACATCAGGCCGACCAGGCCATTGACGAAGGCACGCTCGTCCAGCACGTGGCCGATGGGGCGGTAGCGCGGCCCTCGGTCGATGGCGTCCAGCACGGCTCGGGCGCTTTCCCGCACCGCCGCATCGCGCGCCATCGTGCCCGGTGCGAAGAAGGTGGTGCCGGGCACGTGCAGGCCCATGAATTCCATCAGCATCTGGTTTGAGTTGGCGGTCCCGTAGAAGGTGCAGGTACCGGCGCCGTGGTAGGACTTGCTCTCACTTTCCAGCAGCGCGTCGCGGCCGACTTCGCCCTTGGCAAAGGCCTCGCGGACCCGGGCTTTCTCATCATTAGTCTGGCCGGTGCCCATGGGACCGGCGGGTAGGAACACTGCCGGCAGATGACCGAAGGCGAGCGCGCCGATCACCAACCCAGGCACGATCTTGTCACAGGTACCGAGAAACATGGCCGCGTCAAACATGTTGTGGGACAGCGCCACCGCCGTCGCCATGGCGATCACATCGCGGGAGAACAGCGACAGCTCCATCCCCGGCTGTCCCTGCGTTACGCCATCACACATGGCCGGTACCCCGCCCGCCACCTGCGCGACCCCGCCCCAGTCCAGCGCGGTCTGCTTGATGATGTCGGGATAGTCCTTGAGCGGCTGGTGGGCCGAAAGCATGTCGTTGTACGCGGTGACGATACCGATGTTGGGCTGGTCGGTCCTGGCCAGCGCCTTCTTCTCATCCATGCCGCAAGCCGCAAAACCGTGGGCGAGGTTGCCACAGGACAGCTCGCTGCGCAGGGGCTTGTTGCGCCGTGCGGCCTCGATCCGGGCAAGATAGGCCTGCCGCGTCGGGGCGGAGCGTTCGATAATCCGGTCAGTGACCGCCCGGATGGCGGGGTTCATCGTGGTCATGGCTCTTTTTCTTTCATCGGGACCGCCAGCCGCGACGGGCGCGGTCCCCGTTTATGTATCGACCAGCTAGGGCGCCCAGAATGTTTCTACCGGGCAGTGAGGATGGTGGAGAAACCAGGAAATCGGCGTTGTCGATGGCTGGTCACGCAGGCGGGCGTCTTCGTAGATCTCCCGCTTGCCCGCGCCTTCGAAATGCAGGAACACGCGCGATGCCTGCGCCAGAAACGGGCCGGAGTGGGTCAGGCGCATGACCATGGGTTCCATGGTCGGCTCGGCGGCGATCACCGGCGCCGCGGCGGCCGACAGCCCCTTCTTCAGCTGCGGCGAACCGGGGAACAGACTGGCGGTATGGCCGTCTCCCCCCAGCCCCAGCACCACCACGTCGGGGCGAAGGGCTGCACCGGCGGCCCACTGGGCTGATTTCTCAACCCCCAGTTCGAGGTCGAACAGCGGCTGGAAGGTCGCCCCGAAGGCCTCACCCACCAGCAGGTTCTCTCCCACCAGCTTGGCATTCGAGTTGGGGTCGAAGCTCTCCACACAGCGGTCATCAACCAGACCGATGGTCACCCGCTCCCACGCCAAAGCTTCTGCCGACAGCGCTGCGAAGAAGGCCTTGGGCGTTGAACCGCCGGAGACCAGCAGCCGCGCCTGCCCGTTGGTGGCAATGGCATCGACCAGCGACTTGGCGGTGATCCATGCTAGCCGCTGGGCCAGAACGTCGGGGGATGCGTAGAGGTGTTCTGCGATGATCATGGCCCTGCCCTACTTCATGTCCTCGTGCCAGCTGCGCCCATCCCGGCGCATCAACTCGGCAGCGGCATCCGGTCCCCAGCTTCCCGCAGCATAGGGCTCGGTACCTTTATCGGTCTCCGTCCAGTGATCGAGCACCGGCGTCATCCACGCCCACGCGGCCTCCAGCTCATCGCGGCGCATGAACAGCGTGCGGTTGCCCCGCACCACGTCGAGCAGCAGGCGCTCGTAGGCATCGGGGAAGCGCTCCAGCTCGAACTCGTCCTTGAACGACAGATCGAGGCTTGCGGCACGCAGGCGCATGCCGCCCGGGCCGGGGTCCTTGGTCATCAGACGCAGGCTGACGCCCTCGTCGGGCTGCAACCGGATCACCAGCCGGTTGGGCACCACTTCGTCGGTGGTCACCGGGCGGAAAATCGAATGCGGGATCGCCTTGAAGTGAACCACGATTTCGGAGGAGCGGATCGGCAACCGCTTACCGGTGCGCAGGTAGAACGGCACCCCCGCCCAGCGCCAGTTGTCGACATAGGTCTTGAGCGCAACGTAGGTCTCGGTCCCGGTCGGTTCACCCAGCTCGTCGGCGTAACCGGGGACCGCCTCGCCGTCGACCAAACCCGCCTGATACTGGCCTCGAATGACGTTGAGCTGGAAATCCTCCGCCGAGAACGGCCGCAGGGCGCGCAGCACCTTGAGCTTCTCATCGCGGACACTGTCGGCGTCCATGCTCGCCGGGGCTTCCATTGCAGTCAGGCACAGCAGCTGGGCGAGGTGGTTCTGCACCATG
>MDSZ01229501.1_pt1 | contig 13917 bp, 19 predicted proteins | sample 811201 | NCBI WGS metagenome assembly MDSZ01 (sample SAMN05326647, study PRJNA326480) | marine metagenome | isolation source: seawater | place: Indian Ocean: North | collected 2010
ACAAACCCTCTGTGCTTTCATTTGCTTTAGTTGCAAACTCACTTCCGTATACATCATTTGAACTATATACATCTAAAGTAACATTTTTATTTTGTAAAAGTTGCATTGCTAGTAACAATACGTTTAATCCTCTCCAAGGGGTGCAATGATGTATTATTCTTATAGGCTCTCCTTGTTTGTAGATTTTTCTTTTTGGAAAATGACTAGCTCCGTTTTTTATTACAATAGATTTATCTTCAGGTATTTGAAAAAAATATCTAAATTTTTCATAACACCAATGTGAGTTAAAAACATACCAATCATACTCATGATGTCTATTTTTGTTTCTAAAAAAACTTTGTAAGTTAGGTTGATCCCAAGAGTTCTTTTGCCATAAAATATTTATTTTACTAGGATCCAGTGGCACTTTTCCTGGTATGGATGTACATATTTGAAACTTATCTAATAAGTCTTTTGATACATACTTTTCAAGCAACTCTTGTTGTAATTCCGTTGCTCCTCTAGGTTTAAGTATCATTTAAAATTATTTTTTTGTAAAAGCTTCTATATTTACTCTAGTCACTTTTACTTCGAGATCTTGTCTAAAATCATCCACAGTAGTATCAGTATTGGGATCAGCAACATCAGAATCAAACTCAGCTTTATTAGCATATATTTTTCCAGTTCTTTTATTTTTTATTACTTCTTTTGCTTCTGCAGGTATTTTAGGAATATCATTCATATTTACTCCAATCTTTAACATTTTTTACATTAAAAGCAATTGCAAATTTTGTTTCTTCTACCATTGGAGTACAATAATGATTTAATAAACTTGAAAAAATTAAACAAGTATTTTTTTCTATATCTATTTCAGTATTAATTTGTGGGAAAATAATTTTGTTCTTACAATCATTTAAATAAATTATACCAGATGCAGTGCTACCCTCATGATTGTGCATAACAGTTTCATCATCTGGCTCCAGCATTATACCCCAAGAATCTTGTAACTCGCATTCTTTTAACAAATCTAATTTAAAATTTTTATCAATCAATTTTAATAAATCTAAAAATTTTTTATCTTCATTAAAGGACTTCCATTTTGTCATTTTTCCATGAACATTAGTTTCATAACTCAATCTTTTATCAATATTATTTTTTATTTGATTTATAAAATAATCATTATCTAAATCTTTTAATTTAACTTGCAAAAATTGTATTGGATATTCTATGGGAAATTTATAATGTCTAACAATCATTATCTACCTTGTCGGTGATATTTCTTATACGATCTTTTCTCACTTTTGTTAAGACTTTTTTTATGACGACCCGGACGTTTTCTAGGCTTAGGTCTTGGGACGTAGTGTACGAATTTTTGTCTAGCCATTCTCTTGTGATCTATCTATTTGAGCGTAACTAATCGCACCTTGAATTGTATTACTTCCTGTAGCTGCTTGTACTGTTATAGCATCACCTGCTTCTAAATTTAAACCTTGTGGTGTAGCATTTACTTGTGATTTGGCAGCTATATCATCTCTAAAAAATTCATATTCAGCACTCGAGTCAGATGAGTCAACTAAATTCATGTTTACTAAAACAGCAGAGGAGGCATCGTTATTAGCACAATAAACACTTTTAACTATAACTGTTGCATCACTAGGACATGTAAACACAGTTGTCTTACCTGTACTGGCTTGTTTGAAACCTTGATTTTTATATCTTATTGTCATGTTAAAAAGTAACTAAAAGCATCCTGTTCATTTTTTATTTCTTTTTGATAGGAAGTATTTAACTTATCTTGCATAGTTCGTAAAGATTGAGATACCTGTCTTTGATTCTCTTCAGTATATTCTGGTGTTGGTTCTGGAATTATAATATCTACTCTAGCCATGTAAAGCTGCTCCTCTCTCTGCTGATGTGCCTGTGCTTACATTTGCAGACATTCCTCCCCCACCTCCACCTTGATATTGTCCACCACGATATGCATCTTGGTTTGTTACAGGTGTTTTTAACAGTTGTTCACTCATAGCTCGATTTTGTTTCATTGCACCTCTGTTCGCAACTTGATTTGCAATTTTTTCATTTCTTTTTGCTTGTAAGTAATCAGCGATTGTAGCGGATCTTCCGAATAAACTTGATTGCATATTTGAACTTGCACCAGCTAAAGCACCAATACCAAGTCCTGCAGGACCAAATGCAGCCAAACCTAAAGGATTTGAATAAAGAGCATTGCCTCCCAAAATTGTTCCTGCTATTTCAGGTAAACCTAATTTAGCTGCTCCAAATTCTATAGCTTTTTGTTTTGCTATGTTTTTTGCGATTTCTGTTGGACTAGGAAAAACCACTGGTCTATCGCCAAGATTATTATCTAATCCTGCAATACCCATGTCATCATACATTGGTGGTAATAAATTTTCCATTATCCTCTCATTCCGTCAGGTTGTATATCAGCTCTAAAAGTGCCATATCTCCAATTTTCATCTGTTGATGTATTTGCAATTTTTAAATTTGCAAACCGTGATCTTGCACGGGTATCTACTTTATCAGTTGAACTAGTTATTGTAAATGGACCTAATGGAGAGGACGCTTCGGTGTCCGTTGGATAGTCTCTTAAATTTATTGTTATTTGTGCATTACCCTGTAAAACTTTAAAGTCTGGTACAAATCTTCTCATACTCATAAACATTTGACCATCTCCATTTACACTTAAATCGAAATCTCCAGATTGTATAAAAGCAGGTATGGCTGTTTTATTTCCTTGAAAGTCAGTTTGATTAACACCTGTTTCGTGTGCATAGTAAGTAGTGGCTCCATTAACATTAGTCACTCCTTGAATTGTTGGAAAAGTTGGAACACCTGTTGAGGTAAATTCAGTAGCGTAAGGCACATCATACAAATTAGCATCAGCCCAAGTCGTTCTTGCTAATGATCCTGTTGTCCAAGTACCATTTTGATAATTATAAGTTACACATCTATCAATATTTGAACTTCCGTTTTTAGGATAAAACCAAGTAATTTCTTCATATAAATGGTTAAGACCAGCATAAACTGATTCGCCATCTCCATAACTTATTCCTAAATTAGATCCTTTAGTCGTAAATACAAAGTCTTCAACCAAACATGGTAGAGCTTTTACTGTACCATCATAGACAAAAAATCCCCCAGACTCACCCATCCAATATACAGCTCCATTTACATATTTCATTGCATGTTGACCAATACATCCACAATTAGATCCTACTTGTCTAACTGAAAATGTAAAAGGTGGACCAACAAATTGTATTACGTAAGCAGCATTGTCTGTTAAAACAAAAGTGTAGTCTTTACCTTTTATAGCACCAACAATTTTTGAGCCTGAATCTAATCTAAAAGATCCTGCGGTATTGACTGAAGTTGGTGTGTAGTCAGTAATATCTTCTTGATCTGAAAACCTGATAAACATTTTATCTTGAGTTCCTGGTGTTCCAACTGTTGTTTCTGTTCCTAACATAAATAAGTGTCTATCACGGTCTGAAACTAATGACATAACAGATGCTGTTGGTGCATTTGAAATAACAGTCGCTCTTGTTGTTAAAGCATTTGGATTTGAATTTATCGGATTCCAAGAAAAAGATTTTCCATTCTTAACTGTAGCTATAAGTTGTTCTCCAAAATTATCTAGTGACCAAGAAGCTGGATCAATTGTAAGAGTTTGTGAAAGAGAATCCTCTCCCCAAGCAGTAAAAAATTCTACACCTGCACCATCTGAGTGTGCAGATCTTGTACCAGCAACACCTCTAGTAATTCCAGTTAAATCATTTGAAGAAATCCCTGTATAAGAAATAAACTCTGCTCCAACTTTAATAGTTCCTGAAGTAGGAAAACCTGTAGTTGATGCTAATGTTATTGATGTACCAGAACCTCCAGTACCAGCCGTATCATCCAAAAGAGCACCGTTTAAAGTTGAAAAAACTTGCTGACCACCACCCCATAAACCTGTGCCCCATCCAAAACCAAAAGTAGAATTTAAACTTCCTGCCTTTACATATGGGTTAATAGTTGCAGATCCACTTCCATTGACAGTCGTATCAGCAGTTGATGCCATTGTAATAGTAAATGAATCACTATCAGGAACAGTGATTACTTGAAAAGTATTTGTTTCAAAATCTGAAGCTACGTATCCAGCTCCTGTGGGTGGTGTAACTGATGTAAATGTAAATAAATCTCCGGGTTCTAAAGAGTGCGCAGCTTTATTTACAGTCACAGTAGCAGAAGTATTTACTGTATCAAAAGTACAACTTGTTAAAGCTGTGTCCAAAGGAGTAATATCATAGAAAGATCCTTCATAATAAATTATTAAAACTTTATTTGTGCCAATTGCTGCATACCTTCTGCCATCTAAATCAGCCCAAATAAATTGTTCTCTAGCAGCACCTACAATAGTATTGTCTAAAATTTCTGCCCATCCACCTATTTTTTCTGGTAAACCGTATCTAAATCTTACAAAGTCTCCATCTGTCCATTGCCCCTCAGCTCCTGTCTGAGTGACTTGTTTATTAAATCCAGGTTGTATCTGTACATTTGTTAAAGGCATGATCAATTATACCACTTAAATTGGTTAATAAAAAGATGCTCTATTTACCCTCTAAGTGTTGAGCTTCAGTAGTTATAATTTTTTGTATTTTTGGATCAAACTTTTCATTAATTTTACTAGCTATATGGACAAGAGTATTAGCAAAATGTTTTAAAGTAATAGCCTCAAATTTAAGATTTCCATTTTTGTGAATTATTTCTCTTTCTTGTTTTGTAAATATTATCGCTCCATCACCATTTTCTTTTTGTATTATTCTCATTGTGGATCTCCTGCTAGTTCTGTAAATTTTCCATCTTTGTAAACGTAGTGTAAAAAAAATTGCATATGGTAATCTCCATCGTATTTTTCTCTCCAGTGTTCATATTTAGTGCCGCTATAAATTACACCATCCCCAGCTTCTAACACAACTGGTTCACCATCTATGTATAATGGCCAATCTGGTTTATCAGCATCCACAAATACTGTTACACTTAATTCACAAGCATCTCTATCAGTGTGTTTTTTTAATTCTGCATTATAAGTATATAAACGAAAAAAACTATATGTGGGTAGTAAATCTTTACTTATAGCTTTTTCTATAATCTTTTGTTTTTTAAGTAAAAAAGTTTGAATGAGTGCGTCTTTGTAAAAACAGGTATCGTAATTATTACTTTGTTTTTCATCAAAAGAATCTAAATTATTTATATGTTTATACTTTAAATATTCTTTTATTATTTCTAACTCTACAGGAGTAAGTATATTTTTTATTATTTTAAATTTTAAATTTTTTTCTACAGTATCCATGAAACTAATGTATATCTCCTTCCTTTAGTAACTGTGGAGACAGAATGTGGATATAAAAAATTTGAAGGCCACATTACTATTCGACCAGGATGTGGTTTAATTGTTTTAAATATTTTACCTTTATTTGAATCAGTAATATCATGAAAGTTTAATTCTCCACCTTCATAATCATTATTTAAAAAAATAATTACACTTATTGTTCTTGGAATTGTCGCGTGGTGATCAGAATGTATTTTATAAAACCCTCCCTCTTCATACAGTAAAGGTGTCACCTCCAAAGTTTGACATGCTGCAGTAGGATATTCTTGGTTATATCTTAAAAAAACATTGTGAACTAAAAATTTTGTAAAATTTAACCAATGCACTCCTGACATGGTCCCTATATCAAATTTTGTTTGTTTAGTATTTCTCATGCTTCTATCTTCTATATTTTTACCCTGATTGTTACCAATGATTCGTGCTTGTTCGAAATTACATTTATTATTTAAATAAACAATTAAACTTGAAATTGCTTCTGGTTTAAAAACATTATCGTAAATTTTTATAAATTTATCTAATTCCATGTTTTTTTTGACCAAAAGAACTTTTTGTAAGTATAAACAATTTTTTTTATACTTTGCAATAAAATATTATTATGAGATTCTGTCATAGTTTTCATTTCCATTTGCCAATTTTCTCTTTTAAAAGGTATCACTTGAACATAAGGTAAACCTCGTTCAATAACAGTTTCTAAATTTGGATATTTATCACCGTTAATTATTATTGGAAAATTTATGTAATTTGGAAATTTATCTGTATCAACTATACCTGAAATAATTTCAAATCTATCATCTCGGTTATTAAGTGGTGGAGTAAATAAACAAGAATAACCTGGTGGTGTTTTAATGATAAAAGGATTCAATATTTTGTAATATGCTAAACCTTTATTTTTTTCATGAAAAGGACAACTTTCTCCAAGTTGAGAAGGATTGTGCACCTGAGGGTACTCAGTATTTAAGTTTAATCTTGGCCATATAACTCCATGGGCTTCTTGAAAACTAAAACGATAGACACTATCTTTTTCTTGTTTATCATTAATAAAGTTGTGTTTTATATAAAAATCTTGAGGCATTTTTAAAATGTATCCAGAAGTTAAAGAATCCATAAAAGGAATACATCCTCTTATAGTTTTATCTTGCATATTAAATTTAAGTTTTTTAAACCAGTCTGGTAAATTTAATTTAGCAGGTATTGGAAATACATCTTCTAATAGTTTTTTTTGACCTTTTGGATATTGAAATTCTATTATATTTTTTTCAAACATATAATCAAAAATACATGAATTTTGAAGATAGTCTAGAAATATCTAATGTTAATATATTTGTTATCCTTAAACATTTTAACATTTACATCATCATGTGGATATGAAAGAGAATCTACATCGATACCATTTAAATAATCTAAACACTCTTGAGCTTTTGTAATCTGAGAGTGATTAGGTTTTTTTTCAATATTTTCTTTTATATTTGCAATTGTATAATTAAGATTCGTAGTAAATGATTCTTTATCTACTTGAGGAATTGGATCTTTTTCTCTTGCTTCTCCTGTCTCTGGATCTACATCTGGTCCAGTAGGATTATCATAATCTTCAGATTCATCAAGGACACTTACACTACCTTCTGCAAAATTTAATACCTTTTGACCAGTAAGTAATCCAACATATTGAGCTTCAGTTATTTCAACTTGTTCACATGTACTTAAATCTTTTTGTAAATATTCTAAGTCTGTTGATGTTGACCCAGCTCCTATAAAATTTGATGGAGTTTGACCTAAGCCGTTAACAAATAATAATTTTGCCATAATACTATCCTAAATCCTCATATACTAAAATTGAACCTGGTACTCCTGATCGTGCATTTGATGTAGGTTGTCCAGAATCTGATCCAAGTCCACCTTTTCCAGGAGTTTCATATACGTTATCTGGAGTTCCATTAGGGTTTGGAGCTGTGTTTGCTTGATATCTAAGTCCTCCACTACCTGCTCCCATAAAGAAATAATTTTGTGATGTGTTAATGCTAGTTGGATAGCCATAAGTTGCAGAACTTGTGCCTCCAGGGTTTCCTGGATTTCCATTTCCGTTACCTGCTCCATTTCCGGCATTACCACCATTTGCTGCAAAAGTTACAGTAGGAGAGGAAACAAAATTTGAAGCTTGTCCAGCAGAAGCTTGAGCTCCTGATTGTTGTGGACTGTTAGTCCAAGCATTACCTCTTGGTCCTCCTTGTCCTAAAGAATAAGGTACTGCGTAAGGTTGAGAAATAGGTGTACTGAAAAAACCAAAACCACCGTCTCCACCTCTTCCACCGTTATTGTTATTGTTTAGAGCCCAGTGACCACCTCCGCCACCGCCACCGCCTCTCATGTAGACGTGTACTTTACTTGAGTTAGGTTGAGCTGTAAAAGTTCCAGAATTAGGTCCTATATCTGCAAATGTTAAAATCATAGGGGCAGATGCAGCTGCTCCTGAAGATGCAGCAGTAAGTCTTCCTTGTGCATCTACAGTTATTGATGCTGCAGTGTAAGAACCAGCACTTACTGTAGTGTCTTCTAGTTTAGCTGCTGTTATAGCATCATCTGCAACCATGTCCGTTGCGACTTGAACTTCTCCAACTGCACCAGCTGATGCAGCTCCTAATACTCTGTTTGCAGTTGTAGTGTCTTGAATTTTTGCGTATGTAACAGCATCATCAGCAATTTGTGATGTAGATATTGTTCCTGTTAAATTTGCTGCAGCAACAGTTCCTCCAAGTGTATCCAAAGAAATTTCATTTAGATTTGTACCATCAGAATATGCTGCATAAATTTTTGCTTGGTCTAAAGTAAAACCAGTTCCACTCGCAGTTTTAATAGTTAAATTAGTTGGGTTAGTTATTGAACGACAATCAAAAATATAAAATTTTTCTATTGAATCTGGTATCGTACAAATTGAGGCACCAGATAATGTAATAGTTGCAAATTTGATAACTAAATTTCTTGCGTTCGATATTGTTCCATCAGTCATTACTAAAGCTAAAGTTCCACCATCTGATAGTGTGACCTGCTCAAAACCTGCAATAGCTTGTTGTACTAAATTTAAATTATTATTTGTTTTATCTCCCCATGTACCAGCATTTTCACCAGTAACCATAAGTTCAAGTTTAAGATCGCTAGAATAACTAGATGTCATAAAAAATTCTCCTTAGTAGTGTCTATATTTTAACTCAATCATGCAGCTAAATCAACCTCTGTCCATACATTATTAACTCCAGGGTCTACTTCTTGCCATGCAGTTATATTAACATTTCCTACACTAGCTGTCATCTGTATGCCAGTTACATCAATACCAGCAGTACCTGTAGCAGTTACTGATCCAATAGAGCTAGTCATTTGTTGTCCAGAAACACCAATTATTTGCCCAGGTATCTCTGCATGTTGGCCAAGAGACATCGTAGCTGATTGGCCTGTTACAGACTCAGTCGTAGTTTGAACTAGTGAAAAAGTGCCTAGTGTAAATGTAGCTGCAATACCTGTAACATCTACAGGAGTTTTTAATCCTGCAACAGTTGTGCCAATTGAACTTGTTAATGAGCCTGCGCTGGTTACAGTTACATTTGCATCTGCATCAAAATCTAAACTACCTATTGTAAAATCAAGTTGATCCTCAGCTGCAAAAACAGTTATGTCTTGGTCAATTTGTAATGAGAAACTTCCAAAAGTAGAAGTAAGTTGTCCTGCGCTTGTAACTGAAACACTTACGTCTATACTAGCTACTGAAGAACCAATAGATGAAGTTAAAGTTTGTCCAGTTGCAGCTACTGAATAAGCTTCACCCCAAGCAAGATTACCCCAAGCTCTTCTACCCCAACCAATACCTGTTAATTGTGATTCGTCTACTGTAGCAGCACCAATACTAAAAGTTGCAGAAACACTTCCTACTGGTACACCTATTCCTATTGTAGCACTCCCTATACCTGCTGACATAGTCACAGGTCCAGGATTTTCAATTAGTACTGAAGTGCCACCAACAGTTGTTCCTTGAGAAGATGTTAATTGAATTCCTGTAACATCTACATCTGCGTTTGCAGTAGTTGTTACTGATCCTATTGAAAAAGTTCCTGATATGCCACTGACTGAGACTATTTCGTCAGAAAGGTCTCCCCATTCTGATGCTCCCCATGTCTTTCGTCCCCATCCAGTGGCCATATCATTTTAATCCTTACGCTAATCTTAAGATCGCGGCAGAGGTTGTAAATGCAGGGAACTGAATTGTAAACGTTCCTGAAGTTGCAGTTTTGTCTCCACCAAAATCTAATACAGCTACAGCATCTGTTGTGCTTGAGCCACCATCAGTTGTAGTGTTGTAAATTAATGCACCTCTTGCAGTAAGTGTAACACCTACAAATGATAAATCAGCAAAATCAGTAATCGCTACTGATGATGAAACTTTTACACCTTGATTAACTAAAGCTTTTCCACCAGCTGAATATCCAGATGGTGATGATACTTCGTTTGAAGTTGTATAGTTTGTAGTTGATTTTCCTAAAGTTGCAGAACTTGTGTACATCGCTAACTTGTAAGTGTCAGATGATGTATCAAAGTCATGCTTTCCTTGTAGTAATTCTTTTTTAAAAGAATCACATATTGCATTTGTTGTTATTGCCATGTTGTTCTCCTTAATAAGTTGTATTTGGAGTTTGACTAGGAATTTTTACTCTTGGTACTCCATCATCATACTCCGCTCGTCTTCTTCTACCCATTTGTTGTAGGGCAAAATTCTGTACCTCTTCATTGTACTTCTTTTCATATAAATTGTACATATCCATGGGCCCTTTTAAATATCTAAAGGCTTCTGTTAATACACCATGAAGTAACATAGACTCCTGATAAGTTGATAAAAATGTGGTATTCGTTGAAGTAAATTGAGGTGGATCAATTATATAATTTATTTGTATTGTTAATGCTGAAGCTGGAACAGGTGCAACTAAAATTGTAAAATCATCCCAATTTGCATAATATTTAGGAGTTCCCTGTGTTCCAGATCCATTATATTCAGAAATAAAACTAGTATCTCTTTTTTCTAAAAAGACTCTTGTAGTTCCATCTATCACTTGCACGGATCTAATTATAAGTAAATCGGAAGGTAAGGTTACGTATCTGTTACCTGCTGTAAAATTAGATGTAGAATATTTTCTTAAATCATCATAATCAACTTTTCCTGCAACATCTAATTCAACTGATCTTATGAAGTCTTGTATAATAGAATCTGAAAGAACACTACTACCTACTTCAGTATAGTTTCTTACTTGTGTTAAAAAATTTGAGTGTGTAATAGCCATTATGAAATACTTACCTCCACTTGTCCTACATTGCTTAAAAGCTCTCTTCTTCTATTTTGTAAAGAAGGATCTTCTGGAATCATACTATGAAGTGTTGAAGTAACTCCATTTCTAGTTATTTCAAAATCTTGTGTTTTAAATGCAAAATCTCCAGGCAAAGATAAATTTGCTACACCAACAGATGCACCACCTGAATCCGATATAGTTACATCATTTGAAAATTTTACTGATGGTTGTTGAAATTTCATGTTTCTTGTATTACGAAGAGCAATAGCATCTGCAGTTACATGCTTTCTTCTTATCTGTGGATGTTTAGGTTCAAATTCTGAATAATGCACTAATGAACCATTCCATTCTTTTACCATCTCATTATATGGAAAAGCCATTCCTGATCTATCTGATATTGCTTGTGATCTTTTACCTGTTGCATACTTTGCCATATTATACTCCAGTAGGATAAAATGATTGAGGTGTGATGTAAGTTGATGTTCTTTGACCATCTTCATCTAACGCTCTTTTCAATTCATCTTCATAAATTAATTTGTTTTGTTGAACTAAACTTGGTGCTTTTTTCATAGCTAGATAATAAGCTAATCCTGCACACATACATGGTAAAAATCTATAGACAACATCAGGGTCATTAGTATAAACACCTGCGTCTTCAATCCGTTTAATAACATAATATTTTAAAGTTGTGTATGTATTTAGATCAGGTGCTTGATAGACATATATTTTTGGAGTTGTTTCTCTCTCAACATAATACTGTGATGGTTGTCCTGTAGCTAATTTATTAGGTAATGCAGCATAAGCAGATCTGTCAATTTTTGTTAATGAAACATCTTGTGTATTAGCTGTGTTTGCACCTGCTGCAGTTGATGAAATAAATGCCTCTAACACATCACTTACTCCAGCACTTACAGTGTACTCTGCTTGACCTGAAACTAAAGCATTTTCATGAAGAGCAACTTTCCAAAGATGAATTCCTCTGTTAGCCCACTCAGCAAATAATAAATTTAAAGATCTTCTTGCAGATCTTAAATCATAACCTGCATTTGTAGATAAACCACATCTTTCGTACCCCTCATCTATAATTTCATCAATTTTAAGATCAAAACTAGTTGTCCCTGAAGTAGCCATTATTATCCTTTTTACGGTTATACAATTTTTTAGATTGTACCACTTTTTGACTAAATTTTGAAGACCTTAGGTTTTTTGCGATAGGGTTTGTATTTAGCTTGTGCTTTTCTCTTTTTTTCACCTCGCGCACCTCTTAATTTTCCCTCTACTTGTTTTGTTATTTGTGACCTAGATATTGCCATGATTGATGATACCTCAAATTTAAATAGTTTTCAATGTCTGTAAAAAATTTGTATGACTTACTTTTCGATTTACGCTAGATAACATAAAATTTTGATATTGTTTTATATCTGGTTCCAAATCGTTTATTTTTTTGACTTTATCTGAATTCAGCAATCCTAAGCCGTAAGCGACTAATAAATAACTTATTAAATTAAAAGAAGCATGAATTTTTTTTGTAGTAAAATTAGTTTCTAAAAAATTATTATTTGTTATATTTTCTAATTTATCCAATAACCCAGTTGGCATTATTGTATTGTTTTTGAAGTTTTTCCAAAAATCAGAATCTTTTCTTTTTGTTAAATAATGTAAATATAAAAAATCTAAAATATCATCATTAGAATTTCCCATTATTTGATTATAATTGTTTTTTTTATATTCATTAGCTTCAAAAAGATATTCTTTAAAATGAACTAACAATTCTAATTGACTAACTGTTATGTATAAGGATGTAGCTTCAATTGGTTCTGTAAATCCGGCAGCTAAACCTACGGCTATACAATTTTTTACCCAAACTTTTTCAAATCTTCCTGCATCAAAAGAAATAATTTTAGGAGAGTTAAGTTTTTGATTAAATTTTTTTTCTGCTTCATCTAAAGCTTCTTCTGCGTTTATATAATCAGAATCAAAAATATACCCAGAACCAAACCTATGTTGCAGTGGTATTTTCCATATCCACCCATATTTCATTGCAATAGCATGTGTACAAGGCTCTATTTCTTTTTCTTGATCAAGAAAAAATGGCACAGCTTTTTTCATAGGTAAATGTTTTTGATAATCAATCCATTTTGTTTTAAATAATTTACCAATAATTAATCTTCTAAAACCACTACAATCAAAAATAAAATCACACTCGTGTTTGCTTTTATCTTCTAAAATAATTTTATTTATATTGCCAGTTTGATTTTGTTCAAAACCACAAGCATCTCCCTCAAAATAATTTACACCTCTTGCAATTGATAAATTTTTTAAATAATCAGCTATTTTGTGTGCATCAAAATGTATTGAAATTTCTTGATTATCAATATCTATTTTTTTATTTTTAGTTAATAAACCAGAATAAGTATACTCATCTAAATTTAGATTCTCACTAATACAATTGTTTATAAATTGATTATAACAATCACTGTCGAAAAGTCTTTTAACTTTAAAATTGTTAAATTGATTTTTACACATGAATCCGTGAAAATATTTTTTGTTATCACCATTCCAATTTTCAAAGTTAATTCCGTTTTTTATAGTTGCTTGAGTTTTATTTACTAAATCTTTTATATCTACTTCTAAAAATCTTAAAAAATGTACTAAGTGTGGTGTGGATCCTTCACCTGCTCCAAGAATTCCTATTTTTTTACTTTCAATTAATGAGATATTATAATCATTATAGATTTTTTTTAAAAATAATGCAGTAATCCAACCAGCTGCTCCGCCACCAAGAACTATAATTTTTTTCATTACACTAGTTCTACAGCTTTTCCTGTAATTGGTAAATATTTTGTTTTTTTAGTATCGGGATCTCTAAAAGCTCTCATGTATTGTGCTCTTGGTTGAAACTCTACCCAACTTGCATGAATCCACCCGCTGTTAGGCTCACCAGGAGTGTAATACTCGAGGATGAGCTGGTCTGTCTCGCAATTCATTCTTACCCAATCAGCTACTTCAGCATTATCTACTCCAATACATTCAAAATCAACCGCCTCAGCTTTCGCATGTTGCGAATTTATACTGCTGCCGATAGCAACACATAATTCAGGGGAACGGTAGCCACTAGTCACTTTTACTCTGCCGAAATGGTCTCGTACCGGTTGTAAAACATTCTCACAAAGTTTCTTAAGCTTTTCCACTTGATCTGCATTAGGGTTATTATCAATCCCTTTA